>Ga0209702_10005735_pt1 | contig 16610 bp, 22 predicted proteins | sample FRY01_FD_187210 | JGI IMG/M metagenome (GOLD analysis project Ga0209702, IMG submission 187210) | Freshwater microbial communities from Lake Fryxell liftoff mats and glacier meltwater in Antarctica - FRY-01 (SPAdes) (version 2) | ecosystem: Environmental > Aquatic > Freshwater > Ice > Glacier...
ATTTTGTCGACCAAAAGCATGCTGCCGCCACTATCTTTGAATACATCGAGGTGTTTTATAACAGAATAAGAGCGCATTCGACCATTGGATACCTTGCTCCAGCTGAGTTTGAAGAAGGTGCAAGGATCCTTGAAAAATGTGTCCTCTAAAAGGTTGACATGCCAAGTCTTATCAACAGCTCTTCCCAGCTGGCAGATGATTCCCTAAACCCATCTTCCACAGCAACTAGCTCCTTATTACCATGCTCCGTTACACCAATAATTACCAACAAACAAAGTCTATCATCCATACGAACATTGCTGTATATTCCATCTGCCCAAAAATAAGCATATTTCTTTTGACTCATATCTCTTTGTCGCCAATCTTGATGTTCTTTAATCCAATCTGCTTTTAATCGACAGATAGTATTGCTAGACAAACCTTTCGCTCCATCCCCTAGCAAGGCTGATAGTGCGTCCTGAAAGCCGCCAGTAGATATTCCTTTCAAATAAAGCCAAGGGATCAGCTCTTCCATATTCTTTGTACGCTTCAAATAAGGCGGTAACAAGCTGCTATTAAATTTTATCCCTTCTCCACTTCTATCACGTATCTTCGGTACCTTTATTGCAACCTTACCAATTCCTGTCTGTATGCTACGGGATGGTAAATATCCATTCCTAACCACCGTCCTCCTGCCATCTTTTAGCTTATCTGTGTGCGATGACAACATCTCAGCTAGCTCAGCTTCTACTGCTTGTGAAATAAGAGCCTTGGCTCCTATGCGTAGCAATTCCGTTAACGAATCTTTTTCTCCTTTTTCCTCTGGTATTTTGACTAATTCTAATTTATTCTTCTCCATGGCGTATCTCTTTTGTTGATTTTGTTCTGCAAGAACTTTCAACAGGATACGTCACCTCTCATCTTTTGTCATACACCACTTTTGACTATAACTCATAATTTAGACCAATCCACCTTATCGACCGCCTGCGCTCCTCCCATCCAACTAATCACATTGTGATCAGGCAAGAGTTTGCTAGCTACATCTGCTGTTTTTTCACCTTCTACTATTAGTATTGGTTTATTCTGCTGCTGATTTAGTTTTTCTAAACCATATATTGGTTTTGTTCCAGCGTCAGTAAAACCTTTTAACTGCCAGCGTGACGTTTTTTCTGCTTTATTGTGACAATACGATACTGGGAATACTTGCTTCTTGCCTGTTTTAGTATCTTCAATACGCACAGCATATCCAAGCAATTTATTATCTTGGTTTTTGTATTCATGTACAAGAGAGATCACACTGCCTTTATTCGTTAAAAAAGCTAAGTCCTTTTCTGCATTGAATTTTGGTGCGGATTTAGGTACTATTGCTGTCGCTACCCAAGTTTTATCTGCACGTTGATTAGGATTCTGTCTGTCTCCTATATCTTGGGTAGTATTACCTAATCCTCCTTTCCTCTGTATATCTAGATTTTGTCCATCTTTACTAGTAGCAACAATACCAGCGTGCGATGCTACTATCGTAAGTGATTCATGTTTGCTGCAACCAGTAGCCTCTTCTACAAAAGAAAATATGTCACCCTTGCTACCATCACTAAAACGATGCCACAAACCAGTCTTGTTGCCTGAAACGCTCATATGCAATGAACCAATTTTAAGCTGACTACCTTTATTCTCCAGCTTGTCATCTGGATTTATCTGCGGGCCATAGCGATGGAATATTTCAGAAACTACAGATTGATTCAAACCTGCTTTGACCTCATTAAATGTTAAACTTGGTTTTTTATTATACTGCTTTTGTTTAAATTGCTGATTTGATTCATCGCCACTAGGAAGTTTCTCTATAGTAACTAATGACTCAGAGCCTAGATGAGCTTTTTCTTTTTGTGTATCAATATTCTTTGTAACGCTGGCCGCTTTGATATCTTTAACTGATGCAGCTTGTATCTCCTTAGATATCACCTTCTTGTCTACGTTCACCACAAGAGTATCTTCGACGTTAAATATGCTATTCTCTTTTTTAGCATATTGACTCACCCTAACCGTTTCAAATAATTCAGATTTTTGCAATTCTCTCCAATCTATATTATTGCCTTTCGTTTTCTGTAAGTTGCTTTCCACTTCTTGTACAAATTCATTATCAATATCAGCAGGAAGCAATGACCTTAAATGCTCTATCTCCTGACTTAATTCAAATAACTTCGTTCCAAAATTTGCTTCTGTACTTTGTTCTTTATATTGCTCTATCATTTTACCACTCCTATTATATGCATTAAGCTGCTTACCTAAATTCTCACATAAGGCAATTGCATCTTTTCTATCATTATTAATTCCAAATAACCTACCCACTCCAAGCCCTTTTAAATTGCCTAATAAACTAGGCTCTTTAACAACCATCTGTGTTGCCTTATCCGCTCCCTGCCCTAATATTAAGGCGTCGTATTTTTTAAGAGCTATAATTCCTGTATTTTCATTTTCTTGTGAGCTTTTCTCCGCGCGATAAATACGACTTAGATATTCTGGAGTTAGAGTTTTGCGATAATGTTTTTCTGTCTCTATCGCATCAGTTAATTCTTGCCTACTATTCTCAAGCTCGTTAATTCCAGTATTCTTCTCCTCTATAGCAATATTTGTCTCAGCAATATGCAGATTTACTAAAGCGCAGCTATTTCTAATAGATACCGTTTGACCACTAGATACTGATTGCACTAGCTCTTTGAATATATCTTGCTCATGCAATATAGTGATTTTCTGATCTACTATTACTTTATCTAGCTCGCCTGCTTTGCCCATAAGTTGACTTGCATGTTTCTCAATAGTGGCATAGTTCATTCCTAGCTGTATTATTCTATCCTTGAACTTAGCGTATGAAGCAGTCACACACTCCTTGCGGAATTCAACAGAAGTTAAGTGACTATATCCTTCTATTGCATCACCAGATAGTTTACCGTTCGGCGCAAAGCCAGCTATAATAGTACTTGCGGCAAGGCTTCTATCTTTTCTGATTTCTTTAAATTCTTTCCAGTCTTTATGTTCCCACATTTGTGGCCTAGCACCAGTTTTTCTAAGCTCCATATTTTGCCAAGATGTTATCTTGCGTACTATTGCTATAGTTTCTTCAGATTTATCAATATACTGCTTGATGTACTTATCTTCTTCAGTTTGACCCATGGTACGATAATCACCTGCAAAGCTTGTATTGCTGCGCTTAGATATCATTTTAGCAAAACCGCCTTTTATGATGATTTCTTCATTATCCAGTTTTAGCTCAAACCTATTCTTCGCCTTACTTGCAGTCTCATCTAATGATTCATAAAAAGCATCCTGCAACGTTTCTCTATCACCTATTATTTCTAAATTTTGTTTATGACGTGTAGATAATACATTGAAGACTTCAAAGCCAACATTCTTCTCAGGACGCATAACAAAATCATCAATTGATGTACCCTGTACTTTGTGAGAAGTAATAGCATATCCATAATCTATTGATAGTTTTCCATCATGGAAGTACTTCCCTACATATTTATTATTAGCAAGCTCCGCTAAATCCAACAATACTTTTTCTTTTTTGCCGCTTGCTCTATGCACCAGAATGTCAATTTTAGCTAATGCATCTTTATCGGGCTTATGTATTTTCAATATTGTACCAAGCTCACCATTGAATACGCCACCCTTCCCTAGACGATTAGCATTTCTTGCAAATACTATTTGCTCGCCTCTACTTAAGTTCAAATACTGCTTTTCATATTTTCCGTCCTTGATAAGCGAACCAACAAGCACCCTCTGCTCTGTTCCTTTTAATATCCCAGCTTCTTTTAGTTGCTCACGTACTTGGCTATTCAACAAATTTCTAGTTTTGTTTTCAAATACACCAATTGCCTTTGAGCGAGTTGATATTAAATCATCTCTTTCTATGGCTTTAGCAGTTTCGATATAAGAACTGACAAAGCTACGTACCGCCATACTGTTAGCTTCTGATTCGTTATCAGCTACTTTAATAATGCCCTCTTTCCAATAGACATCAAGTGCATCTCTAACTCTGTATTGACTTAATAGCTTAGTTGCTTCTTGGTGCGTTTCTTTTTGCTGCCTTCTTGATTCACTTAATGTTTCACTACCACATATTGATATAGTCTTACCAAGAGCACCCGCCCAACCAACAGGAGATAATTGATTGCTGTCTCCGACCTTTAAAACCTTAGCTCCTACAGCTCTTGCCTCAGAAATCAAATAATCCATATTTGAAAGCTCGCCCATGGAAGCTTCATCAATAATCATCACATGCTTCTTTGTTAATGATGAACCATTATCTTTATATAGATCTTCTTTGTAATAATCCCCTCTAAGCACTAGTTCAAACTTCTTACCCTGTTCCTGCAACCACTCCTTACGCCATAAGCTAGCGTTCTTACATTCAATACCAGTAGCCTTAGCTAATTCCAAACTAGCAGCACTACTAGGTGCTACGCCAATTACTTTGAATCCAGCCTTTTTATACTGACGTACCATCTCACGCATAACAGTGGTTTTACCAGCCCCAGGTATTCCCTCTAATACTGAAATATCAGAGCCATTTAATACACTAACAACTGCTCTCCTTTGCTCCTTGGATAAGCTGATATCTTGTCTTGGCTTCTCTAGCTTAAGACCAGTCTTGTCATTGATATTTTCAATGATACCTGTTTTGACATCACGTAGTTTTGCCCCTATTTTTTCAGACCAGGATAAATGATCAAGGTCACTATCTTTAATGTTTAATGCGTGACCATTTCTACTATGCAATTCTTCCACATTTGCAACAAATCTTTCTTCAAGCTCTAGGCGTTTTGTAGTTGTATATAAGGCTCTTCCTTTTAAATCCGCCTCTACTACTTGAGATATTTCAGGACATACTAGTATCTTCTCATACAAGATATTAAATGTTCCTGATAGCTCACTTTGCAGTGATTCAATGTTTTCTATTTTAGAGAAATCTATCCCAGCATGTAGGCGTTTTTCAAGCTCAGTAGCTATCTGTTCTTTAGTAAAAACTGGATTATTTATGCCCAAAATATCAAGAATAATACTTGGTTTTGCTTTTATTCTTTCTGCATTTTCTGTTCCAATTTGACGATTTAATTCTGTTAATTCAGAGTTTTTAATATTTTTTGCTGGACCTTCATGGACGCTAGCTTCTAAATCAACACCAAGTTCTTTATATGATTTATTTGATATTCTTTGCTCGAATCCATAGAGTTCATAATGCTTATTAATTGTATCCGCTGATAACTCTCTAACAAATTTCACCCATTCTGGTCCCTGCCAATCTCTATTTTTTAATGGTGAGAACTCTAATTCTCCATATCTATTTTCTACAAGTTCACGAGTAGTATGCATTAAATGTGCATGCGGATTATTCTTATTATCAGTATGCATATTTGCATCAACAATCATTCCTAGCTGCACTAATTCACCCGTGATTTCTTTTACAAGAGCAACGTTTTGTTCGTCAGAAAATTCATTTGGTAATGCAATCATAACCTTACCAGCTGTCACCGCATCACATCTATTTTCAGCTTTTTCACACTTGTTCCATAAAGTCTCCCGGTCATAAACCCACTCTGGAGAATTTTCTGGTGCATGTATTTCACTGTATGCTAAGCCACCTTTTTTTGAATAATCCCAAGCAAGCTGTACAGTGATATTAGTTTCTTTGTCAGTGGCATTTAAAGATAATGTTGAACGTGAGTTATATGCAGCAGATGCAATAGCGTTCTGGCCAACGCTTCTTTTTACTGTGCTAACATGTACGCTATAGTTTGCCATTGATTGATATTTCCTTTCTGTTTTGTACAGCTAGTTAAAAGTTTACTTTGAGCGACGCATTGGGAATAAATTCCCAATGCATAAGTGCGCCTATTGGAATTACACTTCATACTACCTCAATTTTTATACATTTTCAAGTAACTATTTACCGCATTACTACATCCGTAAGAAAGGATTTAGGCTGATGCATAGAGGGGTGACAAAACCGCTAATGTTTACGCTTGTTGAAGCGTAGTTAATCGCACCGTTGGTGCTCCACATCTGAAAAGGAAAAACCATAAAGTGATTTAGTATTCGTATACGGCACATCAAAAAATGCAAAACGGATTAACTAAGGACAAGAAATCATAGATTAGTTCAATGCATTCTTAGTTGAACAATATGATATATTTTGCTATTAAGTTTGTGCTTAGAAAAAATGAGGCGTACAATTAAATTAGAAGTTATGTTACACAAAAAAACAGAGGTTGATATTATGTTAGTTTTAAATTTAATAGTGTTATCTTTTCTTGGTGCGGTTTTAGTTCGTGGTGGGAAATTGGCTATTAATACTTTGCGTCATTAAGAAATTTGTTTTTCTTTTGACAAAAAAAGAAGGAGCTAAAAACTCCCTCTCTTATTTTTTGTTAAAAGTTCTCTACCACCCTATTCCAGACACTCATCAACAAAAAGATTTATTTAATTTTTAACCCTTGTGTCACTTCTCCAGCATATAACGCCCCTTTTTCTTTGAGCAATTCCACCATTTTAATATTACCTACTCCGTCTGCGACACCTAATGCCGTACGGCCACCACATACAATATTTAAATCTATGTCAACATAGCTCAGCAATGCTTCTACCATAGCATCTTGTCCATAGGTCAATGCGGTTATTAAAACCGTATCACCATCAGCACCTTTTTTGTTCACGTCTATAACTCTTCTTAGTAAAGCCTTGAAGATTTCTAACTCTCCCCAGACTGCAAAACTCAACTAGATAAAGAAGATGCAGAAACTACTCCGCTAATTCTAACTTTTGAATCACAACCAGAAAAAGATGTTAGAAATAAAATACGCTCTCTTGGATTACGTTGGAATAAATTTAGATCAGAATGGTATGGCACTGTATCAGATCTTGGTGCTTTAAAAAGTGAACTTTAAATCAGAAACATGAGCTTGAAATTCTTTAAAACAATTAAAGGAATATAAATTTAAAATGGCAAAATTTAATACCCATTTATCAGTTGGTGCTGTAGCTAGTGTTTCCTCTGCGGTGCTGTGCTGGGAATCTCAGATCTTTAATGATGTTTTTAATTTAATCATTGCTGGTTTATTGGGTATAGTAGGCTCTATATTACCTGATATAGATGCTAAACAGTTAACCCCTACTAAAATGTAATTATTGAATTAAGGAAGAGCCAATTTTTTTGACTGTTATTACTTCCCAAGGTTCGATGTCACCTTTTTTTATATAAAATAAAGGATGGTGTTCCGGCAAAGTAGAATTTAGTATAAGTTTGTATTTTTTAGGGTCTCTAGTTTGTAATTTTCTTTTTAAGTGTTCTAGTTCGTATTTTAATTGACCTTCATTTAAGGCTATTTTATTGGCGCTAATAATGTTATTCACTATTTTTGATTTATCGAAATTATAATTTCTGCATGTTGCTTCATTATATACTTCACTTAAGTAGACTCCTATTGCGTTAATAGGATCTTTTTGACTTTTAAAACGTAAGAGCTGGGGATGGTTTTTGTATCCTTTTGTATTACCCATTAATACATTTTGAGCAAGCAGTGATTCTCGCCAAAGCGCTACCAAGCCTTTGCTATCAAGATATTTAGGATGTAAAGACCATATACGCATATTATATTTTAATTCATTATGACTATCATAGTATTTAAATATAAAGCAAAGCATATCCATAAAAAATATGGTAATAACATATAAATTAATTGTATTTTTTTTAAGTCAATCAATTTTGTTATAATGTATGCATTTATTGCAACAATTACTATTAGAATAGTTAGCGCAAACCTAGTAAAATGAAAGTTAAAAAACACAGGGCTCCATAACCAATTAAATAACATTTGAATCCAATAACATTGGAACAATTTATTAAATATAGATCTGTGTCTTTTCTTTTTTAATAGCCATCCGAAGATGGCTAAACAACAATATAATAAAGGCCAGATAATGCCAAAAACATAGCCTGGTGGGGTAAGAAATGATTTATTTAACTCTATATACCAAGGGTACATTCCTGCTTTTGTAATAATGCCAATAGTAAGACTTATTAATTGAAAAACAATAATCCATATAGCAAGAGGATGTAAAAAAAATTTAGCAATATTACGCATTTATCCACAACCCTTTTACATTTATTTCTCTAGTCTTTAAGAGCGAATTTATTTTATACATTAAACTCCATATTAATGGTACATTTAAACGAAGAGATACTGTTGGCGAACCCGTAAAATTAAGCTGCCATTGGTTTTAACCGCGCAAAGACTGATTCTCTAGTTTTAGCTAAAGGAACATTTTCAATCCAATTGGCAAGCCTACATAAATTTATCGCAACTGCGCCAGCAATCTCTTGTAGATGTGTCTTTTGTAAGCCAAAATATCTAGATTGACGAAGCTCAGTATTTCTAACGCCTTGAGAGATGGTTCCTTCAACCCCAGCTCTTCTATTGTATAACTTTTTACCGTCATTAGTGCTTATTCTATCGCATAGTGATTTACGAGCTAGGTATTGCTCTTTAGCCGGAAAATTAAGTTTTCTCTTGGGGTTATTCTTATCTCTTACACATAAATCTATAGCTGTGCAATTGCGACAATCCTTGGCACTGAAAATGGCAGTCAGACTATTTGGATTATTTTTATGATAACCATTCCAGCTAGATGAAACCTTTCCTTGTGGGCAAGTGACATGCTCTTTATCCCAATCAATTTTGAACATATCTAAAGTATATGCACCCTCTACCTTAGACCGCCAGCTTGGTCCTTCCTTTGGTGGGCCGATGAGGTCAATATTATAATCTTTTTTACTGCTAACAAGTAGATCTAAATTAATATAGGCCGTGTCAACAATATGTTCTTTTGGAGCAAGATTAATTTTATATAACTCACCTTGAATTATTTTGGTAGATTTCACATCGTGTACGTCTGCCGGAGTGGTGCGGACGTGTGTGATAATATTAATTTCTGCATCGTCATCACAAGTTTCTGTTAGATGCACCATATATCCAGTCCAACTAGTGTCTCTTTTTGTTCGGAATCTAGCATCAATATCATACGGAGACTCAATTTTTTCCTCAGATTTTGAAACTTCTTTATTTGTTTTGAAGGTTACATCCAATGTTTCTTTATCTCGCAAAAAATGCCTATCCCACGCTGTTTTAAGGGCTTTTACCTTGGGCAATTCCATTATATATGTAGGAGCATTTGAATCCTTTATTGCATCAAATAATCTAAACCCATCTTCCCCCACCGATTTAGCATATTGTTGTTTTTTTTCGTCTCCATCCGGAAGGCGTGAATTTTCAATCCTGTGATCATATTTTTTATACCACTCTTGTGGAGAAATTCCCCGGATCCAATCAGCCTCTAGAGTAGCTATTTCATTTAGAGCAGCATGCATGGTTTCACTTATCAACTCTAATCTATTCATATCCCTTATGCATGATAAGACATGTGTTGAATCTGTTCGCTGCTTTCCGTTCCCCTTAAGTACTCCTAGATTCTTGCAATGCTCAAGTAGAACAGAAAGTAAGCGACCTTCTGCTTTTGATGATAATAACCGTTTCCTAAACTCACTTAAGATAGAGTAATCAAAACCAGAATCTGTAAGGTCAAGAGCTAATAAATATTTCCAATCAATTCTTCCTCTTACAGCATCAGCGGCTTGCCGATCTGATAATCCTTCAACAAATTGTAATACTACCACTAAAGCTAATCTCCAGGGTGACATGGCTGGTTGCCCACAGCTCGGGAATAAGTCAGAAAAATTTTCATCTTTATATATTGGGCCTAAGCTGTTACGTAAATTTATATATTTATTTCCTTTAGGGAATGCTGTTTTAGCCACTCTTTCTGTTTCTTTTGGTACGTCTTGATATATGGAAGGTTTAAGCGACATTTTATTATACTCCATCATAAATTAAATCCATTGAAATAAGTATAATTTAATTATTACAACTATGAAATAGGTTCGCCAACAGTATCCGAAGATTTTTATTAACTGATAACAATAGAAAATTATACTAGCAGACACCTGAACAACTTAGTCAATAATTGCCGTTCATATTATCAAAGTTCATATAAAAACTAAATCAAATCACCCTAGCTCTTTTAATCTTCTTGCTACCTTAGCAATTGTGCCCCTTGAACAGGTCAATAAATGTATTATCATGCTGTAAGATTTATTTTCTAATAACAATATCTCTATTTTATTGAGTAGCTCTGTATTTTCCCTGCGACCCTTATATAACCCCTGCTCTTTTGCCTTAGCTATACCTTGTTTTTGTCTATGTCTTCGATCTTGGTAATCCTTTCGTGCTACTGCCGCTAACATATCAAGCATCAGATCATTGATAGCCGATAACATACGATTGGTAAACTCGTCGCTATGCCGCATTAACTGATGACTTGTTGGCAAGTCAAGTGATACTATTCTTAAACCCTTGGATTTGATTATCTGTTTTAGCTGATTCCAATCTCTATCATTTAGTCGTGATATACGGTCTATCTGTTCTACAAGAATAATATCACTGGCTTGGGCAATTTCTAACAGACGAAAAAGCTCGGGGCGATTCAACGTTGCGCCACTTTCATTTTCAGTAAAAAAAGAAGAGATGGTTAAGCTGGAATCTTTGGCAAATTTTTGTAATTCATTTTTAGATCTATTTGCATCTTGTTCTTTTGTTGATGCCCGTAAATATGCATATACTCTAAAATTAGACATACTTTCTCAAACCAGTTCATTATAGATGGTTCTATTATAGCAGTCTATTATAAACTATACAACGCTTTAAAATAGACTGGATTTTGATGGTCTATGTGAAGTATACTCTTTTTGTACCATAGATTTATATTCGCTAGTCACATATGTGACTATGTGAAATCTTAAACAAACATTACCCACTTTAACCAACAAGTTTTATATAATATTTTAGTTTTAAAAATACCTTCCAAATTCATATAGCATATTTTTCGGATAAGCCATAAAATATTTATGGCTTTTGTTCTAGTGCATATTTTGACTTCTCTGGTTTTATTTCACTTACTATTATTTTATGTATCTTTTTTGTTTCATTTTGTTCTTAATGTGCTTATATATATCACTTTTTTATTTGATAATAGTACTATTATCTAGTATTATATTATTTAGTTACTTATTTTATTTAGAACTTGTTTATATTATGGAATTAAAAACTATTGCACCTCAAAATTGTAGCCGTTGGGATTTGGCTGATAGATCGCTTGATGAATACGGTGATATATTTAAACTTGCTAATGATATTAAACGCAATGGTCAAATTGAGCCTATCTTAGTCCGTCCTATTAAAAATATGGACTATAAATATGAAGTTATCGCTGGTGCTAGACGTTGGAAAGCTTGCCTTGAAACAAATCAACAAATTAATGTTATTATTCAACCACTTTCTGATAACCAAGCTATTATTGCTCAAATTAGAGAAAACGAAAAGCTTAAACTATCCGACTATTCAAAGGGGTTGAGTTATAGCAAGATGATAAATTCAGATGTTACGACTATCTCAGAACTATCTGCTGTCCTTGGGTGCTCAAAGGCAAAATTACATAATTTTTTAAGTTTTGCAAGAATCCCAGAAAAAATATTACAGGCTATCGAGAAAAAAGATAAAATCTCTTCTAGGTCAGCTGCTACTATTCTTACACTTGCTAAAAGAGGTGAAGAATATGTAAATGCTCTGATTAAAATTGCTGAAGATGTAAGCCTTGGTGCTGGAAGTGGTACTATTGAAAAACTGGTACAGCAAGAGCTACGCGGGGAATTAAGCGAAAATGAACAAGAGGAAGTAATTACTGGCAAACACGATGAAATACTAGCCACATGGAAACCTAATGGTATTGTCTTTGCAAAAGGACTACATGTCGATAAAAAGAAGTTTAATAATATGCTTGCTGATTTTTTTGCAAAGAGTAAATAAATATGAACCAATTTGAATTTATAGAATATGCAGCAAAAAGATATGGTATTGACCATTCGGTTGCTGAAACCTTAGTTGATATGTTTGGCTCTTGTCTACAGGAATTACTCAACAACGGTCAGTCCGTAGAAATTGATGGCGTTGGTAAGTTTGAGAAGCTTCCGTTATTTCCTAATGGATTAAACCATCAAAACAATATCACTCTCTTTAAAGCTGCTAAACATAATATAGTTTGCTTTAAAGCTAGTGACGATTTAATAGAAAATATTGTATAAAGGGTATATGTTTAGCACTGATTCTGATGTCGATGATCTAGCAAATCACATCATAGAACAAAATTTATTAGACAGACGAGCATTAAAGAGATGGGTAAAAAAGACTTGTAAAAAGCAACTCATATTAAGTCAAAATACTAAAGATATTTTAGTCCTTTGTCAGGAATTACTAGAGGCTTTAAAAGGAACGCCTCATAAAACGTTTTCTGATTAAATGATTCTAAAATTTGCCAAGCAAGAACGTTTTTACCATATCTATCAACAAGCTAATTTCTTTGGTGGTATCACGGTAGTTTGTACTTGGGGTACTTTTGATTCTCATCGCGGTGGCTATAATTATATATATTGTGATAATATGCAGGAAGTTGACGTTGCTCTTGAGGATATTAAAAACACTAGACTTAAAAGAGGTTATAAGGCATATTAACCATTAATAATAATGCCTTGTTACCCTATATATTATATGTATGAATAACAATATATCTTCCAACTTTAAACAGTCAATATTCTGGTTGTATTATGCAAAGGGATTGTTGCAGGCTAAATTAGGACAGCATACTGAAGCAATACAATCGTTTACAGCATGCATTGATTATAAAAATTATGCAAAAATACTTACTGGTAATTATGACATAGCCCAACAAGAGTTGTGTAGTCACAGACAGGTATTTAAAGCCTTAGAAAAAAATGTAAATAATAAAATTAGCTCCAGTAATGGAATAGAAATACAATCTAGTGGCAATAAGTTATTACAGCAATATAAACAAGTTATGGAATTCTTTATTGCATTAATAAATCTACGGGATAAAGAGCAATCAATAAACATACCTGATTTTGCAACAATATTTGAAATACCCTTCAAGAATGACAATAAGCTGAACTATAAATTACAATGCGGATATGCGCATTATAATAAAGCCCTTAGTCAGATTGAGCTTAAGAGACAAAAAGAAGCCTTGAAATCTTTAAACATGAGCAATAAACTCTTGCCTGATTTTTTTTCTGCTTATATTACAAAAGCTAATATTTACAAAGATCAAAAAGAATATATAAAAGCAGCATCCCAATATGACCAAGCCATTAGAATAGATGATAATAATGCTGAGTTATATTTTGGTCGTGCTACTGCTTTATTTGAGCTTGGTAAAACCGACCAAGTAAAAAATGACTTTGATAAATATCTGAGTTTAAATTCTGAACAATAATATAAATCAACAAATATAAAAAATACGCATGAATAAAAAATCAATACTAACTTTAGGAGCTTTTCAAAAAGATAACCAGGAAAGCAATCTCTCCAAGGGCGCAGAGGAGAAACTTGCTAAATTAGCTGAAAAACCAGTACAAACTACACAGAAACAAAATATAGCTACTGTGCAAGCTTCTACTACTCAAGATAAGGCGAAGAGTGATAACAAAAATAAACCAACACCAGCAGCAGAGTTGAAGCCAATACAAAAAGCTGAAGCGCAAAAATCTAATACACCTCAAGCTAAGAAATATCTTTTTAACAAGGAAGAACATTATGCTGTCATGAAGTATCTACAAAAACATTACCCTAAATGTTTTCCTGATAAACCACCGCTACTTCCTTTAGCTATCGGCATCCATAATCAATTATTTGTTCTAGAAGATTTGCCATTTTCTAAAACAAATATACGTAGATTCTTTACTAATTATACACGCACCAAGAAATACCGTAATAGCCTTGTTGTTGGTGCTGATAGAATTGGCCTTGATGGCGCTTCTACTTCTAAAGTGATGAAAGAAGAAACAAAAGATATTACACATAAAAATGCTAATTCTAAAACCAATACTAATACAGGCGTAACATGACTGATAAGAACAAAAACCTACCTCATGACAGCTTGTTCAAGCGCATCATGGAAAATGACATTGCGGCTAAAGAATTTTTAAATGAATATCTTCCAAAAGAAGTAAAAGACATTGTTGATCTTAATACTATTAAAGTACAGAAAGAGAGCTACATAGAGCCAAATCTTACCAAAAGGTTATCTGACATCGTGTATAAAGTGGACACTAAAGATAATAAGAATGCTTTCATATATTGCATTTCGGAACATCAATCTAGCGTTGATAAGTTAATGGCATTCAGACTATGGCGATATACTCTACTCCTTGCAGAAAGACATATTGAAAAAAAAGAGAAAATACCTTTGATATTTCCTTTAGTTGTTTATGCTGGTACAGCTAAATATACTGCTTCTAGGAATCTATGGTCTTTATTTGAATATCCAGAACTATCTAAGAAGCTATTAACTGAAGATCATGCATTAGTAGATTTAGAGGCAATGACTGATGATGAAATTGCTAAGAAAAAGCACTTTGCCTTATTTGAATATATGCTAAAACATGTTCAAATGCGAGATACACTTAAATTATGTGAAAACCTATTTAAAAAGTTACCTGATGCGGTTATAATAGATAAAGAACATGGGTATTTTTACATTAAGAACTTTCTATGGTACATTGACGGTAAGTTATCCGTAGAAAAACGTGATGAATTAAGTAGTTTAATAATTGAACATTTACCAAAAGATGATGGAGAAAAGCTTATGAGAACGATTGCAGATAGTTATATTGATGAAGGAGTTAGTAAGGGTATACTTATTGGTAAGAACGAGGGCATCGCTATTGGCGAAGCTAGAGGCGTTGAAAAAACTGCTAAAAAAATGTTAAAAGAAAATACAGATATTAAATTTATCGCTTCTGTAACTGGTCTTTCTACTGACGAGATTCTTAAGCTTCAGAACAAAATGTAACTCACTCAAATAACAATAATCATTAGGAATATTTATGGAAAAAGGAAAAGTAAAATGGTTTAACTCTAGTAAGGGTTATGGATTCATTCAACCATCATCAGGTAATACAGATGTGTTTGTGCATATTAGTGAAGTAGAGAAAGCTGGTCTTAGATCTCTTGCTGAGGAGCAAGCTGTTAGTTATGAAGTAGAAAATAATAAAGGCAAAGCATCTGCTATTAATTTACAGTTACTTTAAGGTGATTTGTTGAAATGACTATTACTATCGATTATATCGAGGGTGACAAACTAAGTAAGAATGATCAATTCGCACGAGAAAATAAGACAAAAAAACTAGCCAAACAATTCGAAGACAACAAACAGGAAATTGAATTAATTGAATCTGTTGTAAATCAAGAGCGTATTGCTGCTATTAAAGCATACAAAGAATTAGTTGCACAACGCAAAGAAAATGCTAATAATTACTCTGAAACTGAGTTATTTCATTTATAAACAACTAAAAAGAGCACGCAATGAATAAAGCAGATTTTATATATCACGTCAGAAAAGATTTAAATTGTACAGAGGATGAAGCTGAAAAAATGATTGATTCTTTTACTAGTTGTATTACATCAGCTCTAGCGAAGGAAGAAGAAGTGTTGCTAGTAGGATTTGGGAAATTTAGAAAAAAACATTTCACAGCAAGAGATGGACGTAACCCTCAAACTGGTGCTGTCGTAAAAATCCCAGCTTCTAATAGAATATCTTTTACGCCAGGGAAGTTCCTTAAGGACGCAGTTAATCAATAATTATATAAACTAGGAATATATGAAAAAAGGTACAGTACAATGGTTTGACTCAGATAAGGGTTATGGCTTTATTAGACCAGAAGACGGAAGTGAGGATATATTTGTACATATTAGCGAAGTTACGAGCGCTGGCTATACTAGCCTTAGTAATGATCAAACCATCAAATATGAATTACAAAATAAATATGGTAAATCATCTGCTACAAATTTAGAATTAATATAAATCATATACAAAATTATGACAGAAGTAATACAAACCGACCAGCTACAACAAATAGTCAGAAAAATAGAAACCATTGAACAAGAAAGATTGGAATCTGCTCATCTTTTAAAAGATGCTTTTAACGAAGCAAAATCAATGGGCTTTGACGTTAAAATAATTAAACATGTGCTAAAACTGCGTAAAAAAGATAAAGATGCTCTTGCTGAAGAAGATAGTCTTATAGATTTATACCGTGGCGCTTTAAATATCTAAAACAACAAATTATTTAATGGGGTAAATAATGCAAAAAAGAAAAGTACCCAAAACTCAAAAAACTACTAATTTTGACGATGAATACGTATCCGGAGAGTTAATGGCAGAAATGATGAATGATTTTGCTATGCATCATTCTGAAGCTGGAAACGTAACTGCGCAACTAGCTTCTGCTGCAATGAAGTCAGCTATTAGACGACAATTATCCTGACCTGTTTTAGTATTTATATTATATCATTTTTTTGTCCTCCATTTTTATTTAACTGCATAACATATAATATTTAAAAATCTAACAAATTATCCCAAAGAGGCGGAAATGGTTTTTGAGATAAACA
>Ga0209702_10005738_pt1 | contig 16608 bp, 11 predicted proteins | sample FRY01_FD_187210 | JGI IMG/M metagenome (GOLD analysis project Ga0209702, IMG submission 187210) | Freshwater microbial communities from Lake Fryxell liftoff mats and glacier meltwater in Antarctica - FRY-01 (SPAdes) (version 2) | ecosystem: Environmental > Aquatic > Freshwater > Ice > Glacier...
AATGTCGGGTCCGCTATTTCACCGATGGTGCGGTGATTGGATCGAAAAGTTTTGTCGACGAGGTGTTTTTGGCGAGCCGGGAACGATTTGGGCCGAAGCGGAAGGACGGGGCGAGGAAACCGCGAGGCGCGTTGGGTGAGCTGGCAGGCGAGATTTGGTCGCTCCGGGATCTGAAGCTTGACGTTCCATACAACCCCGACGTCCTACCCCGCATGGTGACCAAGTTCATCAAGCGAGCTTGAATCGAAACCATCAGCATCTCCACGCTAATGAGTATCGCGCAGCTCAAGGCGGTGCATGCGCGAACCCATCCCGCTGAAACGGGAGAACAACCCAGCCCCGAAGACCCTCAAGACACGCCCGAGAGCTCAAAAAAAAGGTCTCTTTTTAGCTGCCCAAAGCCGCTTTTAGATGGTATTGCTACGCCCGAATTTATGGGCTTTCACCTCACCTCACCTCACCTCACCCGCGCCCGAGAAAGGCGACCCCACCGCGAAAGACCGCGTCTGGGGATTTTTTGGTGATGTGCAGGAAAGGCCCCGAGGAAATTGCCCTCAAACCCTGCAACCGCACCGGAGAAATCGCTTTAGCATTACGAAAACCCAAAAACGACAATTCAGATTGCTAGACTATTGGCACCCAAACTGCGTAAAGAAACCGCAAACTGCGTAAAGAAACCGTTGAGGGCCCCCGTCTTTGGGATCGTGAAGGAAGTGCTCGGCTTCCGGAGATTTTCGATAAGAGGCAAACCCATAAAAAGAAACCACCCATGAAAGCTCTCACGTTCTTCTTACTTCTTACCCTCGCCCAGCAGTTCTCCCACGCCGCTCCGATCCCGGGCATCTTCAATACGGGAGTCGACGCTAACGGCGACATGCTCCCCGGGAGTGGCGCGGTGGATCCGCACTACACGTTGATCCAGAGCCCGGACCTGAACTTCCCTGGCCCGGACGCGGTGACTCTCAATCCGGGATTCCCCGTCGGTCCATGGCTCGCAGAGGAGTCGGACGGCCGCTGGATCGCGCCACAGGCCGCCTCCGGAGAGGGCGAGCCGGGGGAATATCGTTACCGCATCAGTTTCGATCTTAGCGGGTTCGACGAGACAAGCGCCAGCATTACCGGCGGGTGGGGCGTGGACAACGAGGGCGTCGATATTTTCCTGAACGGGGTCAGCACCGGAAACTTCAACGGCGATGGTTTCGGTGGACTGACGGCATTCTCTGTGACGCGCGGGTTCGCCGCCGGAGTCAACACGCTCGATTTCGTCGTCACCAATGCGGGTGGGGATCCCGGTCCGACCGGACTGCGTGTCGAAATGTCTGGGACGGTTCTCGTTCCAGGCGAACCGCCGAGCATTCTCGAGGCCCCGGACAGCCTATCGGTCTTCGGAGGCGAACCCTTCAGCCTATCAGTGACCGCTGATGGTGCCTCGCCGCTCTCCTACCAATGGGAGCTCGATGGGGTCGATATTGCCGGGGCGACCGCCGCCAACTACGATGTATTCTCAGCAATCCCCGCTGATGCCGGCGACTACACCGTCATCGTCACCAACAACTTCGGCACGGCCACTAGTGATCCGCCGGCGGTTGTCTCGGTGGCTCAGGCAGTTCCGGGACTCTTCAACACTGGGGTAGACGACTCTGGCATCGTTCTTTCAGACGCTGGCATCGATCCACACTACCAGATCGTGATCAACTCAGACTCTGAGTCGTCCGAGGCCGTCGTAGAAGACTCGACCGTCTTCCCGATCGTAGCAGGCCCATGGATCGCCAACAATGACACTTCGAAATGGATCGGCCCCGCTTTCAATACCTCGGCTTCGGCCGGTGGTGATTACACCTACCGCATGACCTTCGATCTCACCGGCTTCGATCCAGCCACCGCGTTCATTGAGGGAAATTGGGCATCCGACAACGTCGGCAACGACATCCTCATTAACGGCACCTCCACCGGCAACACCAACACAGGAAATTTCGGAGTGCTCACATCATTCCGAATCGAATCAGACAATTTCCTCTCCGGCCTGAACACCATTGAGTTCGTGCTCAATAACAGCGCCGCCGGCTACACCGGCCTCCGCGTCGAAGGCATCCACGGCGGTGCTAGTCCCGGCGGTGCTAGTCCCGGCGGAGGCGGCGGCAGCGGACCGGCGGTCATCCTCCGCCAGCCTGAAGATCAACGCGTCCCGATCGGCGCACAGGCGCGGTTCTCCGTCCTCGCCGATGGTGCCCAGCCACTCGCCTACCAGTGGCGCTTCGGCGGCGCCGACCTCGGCGGCGCCATCGGCTCTGAACTCACCATCGGCAGTGTCAGCGAAGCGAGCGCCGGCGATTACGATGTCGTGATCACCAATAACGAGGGAAGCACGACAAGCGATGCCGCCACGCTCACCATCCAGCCCCGCCCGCCGGAAATCCTCAGCCAACCGGTGGACCAGTTCGTCGCCCTGGGTGAGAGCGCCATCTTCGCGGTGGTCGCCGATGGCACCATGCCGCTCGCTTACCAGTGGCGCAAAGCTGGAATCGATATTGCTGGCGCCACCAGAAGCGATCATGCCATCAACTCGGTCTCTGCCGCCGACGTGGGCGACTACGATGTTGTCGTGACGAACACCGATGGCACTCTCGCGAGCGAAACTGCCAACCTCACCGTGCTGGACCGCGTCCCCGGCCTCTTCAACACCGGCGTCGATGAGACGGGCGCCGCGCTTCCCGACAATGAGATCGATCAGCACTACACGCTGACAGTTAACGCGAACGGCGCGGGAACGGCCGCCCTCGCCATGGGCACGATTCCGAGCCCGCCGTGGGTTGCCAACAGTGCCACTTCACGCTGGATCGGTCCGACGACCGACAGCAGTGGGGCCCCGGGCGCTACACTTTCCGTACCAGCTTCGACCTGCTTGGCTTCGATCCTGCCAGCGTGGTCCTCGTCGGCAGTTGGTCGTCTGACAATGGGGCTCCAGAGATCCGCCTTAACGGCGTCGCCACCGGGATCAGCCACCCCGGCAACTTCGACACGCTATTGGATTTCCGCATCGAAAGCGGTTTCGTCGATGGGGTCAACTTCCTAGAGTTCGACGTCACCAACGCTGGTGAAGCAGCCAACCCCATCGGGCTGCGTGTCGAGAACCTCAGCGCGTTCGCCACCGCCGTCGCGCCAGTCCAGATCATCTCGATTTCGACCCGCGATAACCCGCCAATCTCCGCAACGTTCACTTGGAACTCGCGCTCGGACACATCCTACTTCGTCGAGTTCTCGACGGATCTCAAAAACTGGCGGGAACTCGACGACGGATTCATGAGCCAAGGTGATACGACGACCTACACTGATACGTTCGCGGCGTCAACTGGCGGGCGCGTCTACTACCGCGTCGGGCGCGCTGAATAGCCCGGTTTTGTCGCCCAGAGAGAGCTCGCTACCTCCGTGACCAACGCGCGCGCGATTTACAGGGGCAGGTGGCCAACCCATTCAGAATTAAGATTACGTTCATCTTGACATCAACGATCTCTATTGGGGGGTGATGAACACCCTCGTGCTGCCAGGGATTTTCTTTTGGGGTAGGGAGCTTGCGGGCGCCGTTGAAGGGATTGAAAATGGGGTGGAAGGGGGATTTTGAAGACACTTGTAATACCCAGGGAAAGTTAGGCGTAACGCATGGAGCTGTTTTACCTCATTCACGTGTCACAAACCAAGATTAGCCTTCAGATCTTCGCCTTTTTTCTAACGAGCGGAATTTCCGCGTCGGCATCCAGTCTCGACTTCTTTGAGTCCAAGATTCGCCCGATCTTGGTCGCAAACTGCTACGAATGTCACTCCGTTCAAGCGGCCAACCGCGGCAAGCTCAAAGGGGGGCTTCTTTTAGACACCAAGGACGGGATCCGCACCGGCGGTGACACCGGGCCGGCGGTCGTCCCGGGTCATGTTTCCGAGAGCCTCTTGCTGAAAGCATTGCGCCAAGAGGACTTGGAAATGCCCCCCAAGGGCAAGCTTTCAGATGAGGTCATTGCAGACTTTGTCCGATGGATTGAAATGGGGGCGGTTGACCCACGAGAACGTTCTACGAAACCCCTCAAGATTACCACCATTGACTCATCGGATCACTGGGCATTTCAGGCCCCGAAAAAGCCCAAGCTGCCCACCGTGATTGATTCAAGATGGGGACGGTCCGAACTTGATCGCTTCATTTTACACCAGTTGGAGACCCGTCAACTCAGTCCTGTTCCCTTGGCCTCACCAGAAGTATTAGTTCGGCGGATTTACTTCAATTTGTTTGGGCTGCCCCCAACTCCCCAGCAGGTTGACGAGTTCCTTAAGTCCTCTGCAGAGGATCATGATTCCGCGATTGCAAAGCTTGTTGATTCACTTCTGGACTCTCCCCATTATGGCGAACGTTGGGGGCGACACTGGCTCGATGTCGCCCGCTATGCCGAGGATCAGGCGCACACTTTTGGAGTGAAGAAACGGGAAAATGCTCATCAGTATCGTGACTGGGTCATTCGCATGTTCAACGAAGACCTTCCATTCGACGAATTCATCAAACTCCAATTGGCGGGCGACCTGATGGAGGGGCAGTCGGATGATCGTTTCCGACAATTTTCCGGACTGGGATTCCTGGGGCTTGGAGCGCAATACTACAAAAATTCGGACAAAGCCCAAGCCGAAGCGGACGAACTCGACGACACCATCGATACCTTGACCCGGGGATTCATGGGATTGACGGTGTCATGTGCGAGATGCCACGATCATAAATTCGATCCCATCCCGACCCAAGACTACTATGCCTTGGCTGGTATCTTCAATGGTCGGCAATATACGGACATCCCTTTGGTCGCTGAAGACACGGTTAAAGCCTACAATAGCGAGCAACAAATCATCAAAGAGCTGGTGGAAACACATAACAGCTCTTTGAAAGTGATGGGGAAAGAACTTGGCCGACAAAATCTCAATCAAGTCAGTCGCTACCTGCAGGAAGGCTGGCGGATGACCGTTTTAAAGTCCCAGGGGATTCAAATCCCGGATGAAGAATTTGCCAAGAAAGTGGGACTCCATCCCCACTACGCCCGACGTTTTCGGGATCTCCTTGAGAAGAGTCGTGAGAGTGATCTTCTGAAGCGCTTGCCCGAGCTCGAGGGGTGGCATCAAGTCGAGGTCAACTTTCAGGAGAAAGCGACTCTTGAAACCCTCAAGGTGCCTGAGGAAATCGTCGCGCTGGCCGATCATCTTCAACTCTTGGTGGAGCGCGCAGAAAAAGTATTTTCTCAAATTGAAATCGAGCAAGCCGATCAGTTGGCCAAGGCCCGCAATGCGGAAGACCGACTCAATCAAGTCATGGGGAAGATGGAGAAGGACCCGCAGCGCCTTCTCAAAAATATCTGGTTTGACGGGCATGCTCCGTTCTTTGCTTCCGAGGACGATGTTTACAAAAACTTTCTGAATCAGGAACAGCAAGAGGAGTCCGACGTCAAAAAGGCCGAATTTGAGGAGCTTCGCAAAAACGCCACGCCCAAGTATCCGGCGGCACCTGCCATTCAAGGAGGAGGAAAAGCGATGCAAGTCTACATTCGTGGCAATCCCGCGAACAAAGGAGAATGGGTCGCCCGGGGCACCCTCCAGCTTCTGGATGATCAACCGAGACCCTCCGATCCAGAGGCCGCCCAAAACCATTCATACTCCCGTCTCGATCTCGCTCAGGCCATTGCTTCCCCTCGGAATCCTCTCACTGCCCGGGTCATCGTCAATCGGATCTGGCAGTGGCACTTCGGGAAGGGACTGGTTGCGTCTTCAAGTAACTTTGGACTTCTGGGTGATCGTCCGACTCATCCTGAATTGCTCGATTGGCTGACCGTCAATTTCATGGAAAATGGATGGTCCATCAAGTGGCTGCATCGTGAGATTTTAAACTCGACGACTTATCAACTTTCAAGCGAGCGACATTACAAGAATGAGGAACTGGATGCCGATAACCTCTTCCGTTGGCGATTCGATCGCCGCCGCCTTGACGTCGAAGCATTACGGGATGCCTTACTCGCGATCTCTGGGAAACTTGATCCTGCCATGGGTGGCCCCACCTTCGAGCTCAAGAGTAAGAACACCCGCCGGACGGTCTACGCCAGTATTAGTCGTCATCAACTCGATGGCATGTTAAGGATCTTTGATTTCCCTGATGCCAATGTCTCCGCAGCATCCCGCACGGAAACGACCGTTCCGCAACAACAACTCTTCGTTCTCAATAGTGACTTCATCATTGAACAGGCCAAAGCCTTTGCAAAGCGAGTCACCGGGGAACCCCACGACTTATCTGGGCAAGTGAATTCCGCTTATCATCTCGCCTTCGGACGTCCCCCTTCTGAAGATGAACTAGAATTGGCGGAAGCCTACCTCGGTAAAGAGAACGAAAAGGATGACAAACTTTCCCGCTGGGAACAGTATTGTCAGGCACTCCTTGCGAGCAATGAACTGATGTATCTTGATTGAAACTGGACCCGGACATGCAACACAGAGCTTCCCATCAACCAACCATGACCCGCCGAGATATGCTGAGACGCACCGGTGGGGGATTCGCGTCGCTCGGGCTTGCAGGAGTCCTTGCTGATCAGGGCTTATTGGCTTCGGAAGGGCCCTTGCTCCCGAAGTCGCCCCATTTCCAACCCAAGGCGAAGCGCATTATTCACCTCTTCATGAATGGCGGTCCCTCCCAGGTGGATACCTTTGATCCCAAACCTGCCCTGGAAAAGTACCATGGCCAACGGCCTCCAGGAGCCGATCGTAAAACCGAGAGACAAACCGGTGGGCTTTTTAAATCGCCCTTCGAGTTCAAGCGTTCGGGACAATCCGGGATTCCGGTCAGCGAGATTTTTCCAGAGGTCGCCAAATGCATTGACGATATCTGTGTCATTCGCTCCATGCACACCGATGTGCCGAATCATGAGCCTTCGCTCCTCATGATGAACTCCGGAATTACCCAACCAATCCGCCCCAGTATGGGGTCGTGGCTCTGCTACGGCTTGGGAGTCGAAAATCAGAATCTGCCGGGCTTCGTGGTTCTTTGCCCGGGAAAACCCGTTGTGGGCCCACAACTTTGGAGTAGCGGATTTCTTCCCGGGATTTATCAGGGCTGTCACATTGGCAAACTCGACCCCAAAAAAATCGTCGAGGACATTAACAACAAGCATCTCACACCACAAACCCAGCGCCAGCAGCTGGACTTGATCAACCGGCTCAATGATCTTCATTCGGGGCAGCGGTCCGGAGGCCCTCAACTCGAATCCCGTATCCAGTCGCTTGAAGTGGCTTTCAGGATGCAGACCGAAGCCCCGGAAGCCTTCGATATCACCCAGGAAACCAAGGCCACCCGCAAACTCTATGGAGAGGGGGAGTTTGCCGATTCCTGTCTTGCGGCTCGCCGTCTCGTGGAACGCGGGGTTCGCATGGTGCAGGTTTATTACGGCGACGGTCAACCTTGGGATGACCATGGCAATATCGAAAACGGCCACCGAGACAAGGGCCAGAAAAGTGATCAAGCGATCGCAGGCCTCCTTCGTGATCTCAAATCACGCGGCCTCCTCGATGACACCCTCGTCCTTTGGGGCGGCGAATTTGGCCGAACCCCGGTTTCCGAAGGCGGAAATGGACGGGATCACAATCACCATGGGTTTTCGGTCTGGCTTGCCGGAGGGGGGATCAAAGGCGGTATGACCTACGGTTCAACCGACGAATTTGGTTTTGCTGCGGTCGAAAACAAGGTTCACGTTCACGATCTCCACGCCACCATCCTTCACCTCATGGGGCTTGATCACGAAAACCTGACCTATCGATACTCAGGCCGGGATTTCCGTCTCACCGATGTCCACGGGCATGTCGTTCATGATATCCTGGCATGATTCCCGTTTTGATAAACTGAGCTTTCTGACTCTGGGAATTCTCGACAAACAAAAATGACTTCGGTAGCCCGCGGAATTCATCAGCTTTTTCCTTACGACGAGGGACTCAGACGGGCCACGTAAATCCGGTGGATCGCCTGTTCTGAATGCTCATGGGCTTGCATCGGATGCTCCTCCAAATTGAAGCCAGCTTTCTTCAGCGCCATCTCGAGTTTCGGCGATGGGATCGCCATCCAGTAGGCCAGACAGCCACCCGGATTAAGCGATTTCCGCAGCAGGGCCAGGAAACTGGGCGTGTAGAGCTTTCCATTGTCCACGGTGATCAGCGCGTCGGGCGTGTCGTCGATATCGATCAGGATCGCATCGTACATGTCACCATCTCCGAGGCAGTGGAAGAGATCTGCCAGAATCACGTTCGTTCTCGGGTCTTCGAGCAAGGGGCCATTGTGCTCGACCAGGTAGGTGCGGTTCCATTCGATGACCCGACTCATCAATTCCGCAACATCGACGGTGGCCGGCGAGCCCACCAACTCCAGAACCCGCTTGAGGGTGAATCCCATGCCCAACCCGCCAATCAGCACCCGCGGGTGCTCTGGCCGTGTCGTCGCCCGTTCCAACAGATCGACACAGCCCAAATCCGCAAGCATCTGTTCGGACCATGTCAGGTTCGTGCTCATCAACACCAACCCGTTGTATTCCAGGATTAATTCCCCGTCCTGCTTGTACAGGGCGAGCAGGTTTCCATCGGGTAGACTGGTTTTGTCCAGTTGGATATAGGGCTTCACGGCTCAGAGTATTGTCAAATCCGCCTCCTCGACAAGGTCATTGAGCCTTCCCACCAACACGCCCCGCCCCGGACCAAACGCGGCACGCACTGCGTGGAAATTTTCTTTTGGCGAGAGCCGCTGAATCAGCCAATGAGAGGATCGGGGAGAGGATTTTCGCGATTACAACAGGATTTTCTCTAACCTCGTCCAGCCCGAACTATTCGACGAAAAGAACATCGTCGAAATCAGCGATCCCGAAAAAGAAGGCGGACGATACTGCCTGTGCCGCAACCCCGCAACCCCGTCACCGCGGCGAGCGTAATCGAAACGCGCCGCCGACTCATCGACCTGAGCTAAGAAGGCCTCGCCGGATACAAGTCCCTGGGCGACGTCGAGCGCGCCTTCCGCAGCCTGAAAACCGCCCACCTTGAGATCCCGCCCCATCTACCACAAAACCCGACGCGCGTATCAAAGCGCACGTCTTCGTGTGCATGTTGGCATACCATCTTGAGTGGCACATGGTGCAGCGGCTCCGCCCATTTTTCGCGAAAAACGGCGAAGGAGCCCACCGCCGTTGGACCGTCAAAGGAGTGATCGACCGGCTCGCCCAAATCCAAAGCAATCGGGTCACCCTGCAAGGAATCGAGTTCGACCAAACCACCGAAGCCGGCGATGAACAAAAAGAAATTCTGACCCTTCTCAAGACAGCCGAACCAACCGCGTAGCCACCCGCATGAAATCAAAAGCCCCCCTGCAGGCCCCGCTCTGCAAGGGATTGCTTCATTCGAGAAGGGCTAAAGTCCGTTTTGACAATAACTCTGTGACGTGATGATGGGCTGGATGGAAAAATTCCTAGAAAATCCCGTCGGATCAAAAAATCACTCTTTTTCCCGGATCCGCACCCGCAGCATCTTTTTCCCGCTCTCGATGGGAGTTCGGACAAGAAATCTGAGATCTCCCAAGTCGGTCGGCACCACCGGGCTCCAGTTCACTCCATCCTCCGAAAACTCCCCAGTATGGATGATCGGGCGAGTCGTCTGGGAAGGTCCGAGACGATAGCGCAGCGTGAGCTGGTCGTCCTCAAGAGTGAGGCGGGGAAGATTACCCGCTTTGGGATCTCTTTTGAGGGGCCACCCTAAATTGAGCCCGTAAAAGTAGCGGGTCAGGTTTGAGATCTGGTCACCATGAGCGCTTTCTGCGCGGTCTGGAAAGTTGAACCCCGAAAACTGCCCCCAATTCGATCGCAAAGACCTTCCGTGTTTGCCGGTATTCCGAGACCACAATGGCGACTTCTTGGAGCAAGGGATTGCTGGCGCGAACGAAGTGCGTTTCGCCTGCTTCGCCGATCCTGATTCCCGCGCTGGTGCCTTCGACAGGTTCGAGGTCGGTTAGATTGGTTCCCCGGAAGATCTCCAGGGTTGTTTGGGAGTTCGTGGTGAACCTCCAGACCCCTTCCTTTGGTGCGGTCCAGCGCCACCAAAGGGTTGCGCTGGCGGAGCTTTCCGGTTCGCCGATTTCCGTTGTCGCGCCCAGTGTTTTGACAGGCGAATTCCGCGCAGGATGCGTCATCAGCTCGCTCGCGTCCGCGAAATGATCGTTAGGCGCTTTTGCGAAAGGAGCGATTTCGAGGATGGAAAGGTCAAGTTTGCTATAGAAGGGAACAGTCGTTCGGAGGGTCACAACTTGACCTCCCTCTAAGATGACGACGCTCTTTTCAGGGCCGTCGGGCTTGGTTTTGGAAGGAATTTCATCCTCTGGATTCTCCGAAACACCTGTGAAAATCTGGGTTTTTAAAGTGCCTCTGCTTCCGTTGGAGACACTGACTTCATAATGACCGGAAGCGGGAACCGTCCACGTCCAATATCGATAGGTGTCATTGTCACGGGGCCATTCATCGGGGGGAGTTTGGATGACTGTGCGAAGCGGAACGCCGTTGCCCGCCGGAATCGCCGTCTCCAAGGTCCGATGATCGTGGAACAGGATTTTCTCAAAGCGGTACGCCGATTGGAAAAGCTCGGGGCCGAGGAGCTCTTTCGCGAGAAGAACAAAATAATATCGTAATCCGTGTTCAGCTTGGAAAATAGCAGGTGACCATTCCTTGCTGACGACTTCGCGCATCGAGCCATCGGGAAAAATTTTATAGATTGCCACGAACCTTCCCGTTGTATTCGTGAGCGAGTAGAGATCCTCGTCGGAGGCAACCCAGGTCCACCAGACACTGTGCGAGAGAACATCTGGATAAGCCAAGGGTCCCAGATGGCTCCTTTCACCTGGTTCACGGGTCGCCCGGGCCAGGTTGGCCGAAAGCTCGGCATCTTCCTGACCGGTCAAATCCAGGGCATTGGCAAAGTCATCATTTGCGGGCGTCGAGAAATCGAGTTGGAGCCTGATCCTGCCCACTCCGTGGTTGGATTCCGGCTCTTCTCCTCCTGCTTGGTCGAAGGCGATGAAGTATTCTTTTCCTTCTTGGAGATTTAGAAACCCCGATGTTCGCTGCTCTCCATCAAGGACGTAAGTGAGGCGTTTCACCTTCAACGCGCTCAAGTCGTTCAGGGAGGTTCCGGTGTAAAAGTTAACACGTCCTCCCGATTCCGCCGGGTCAGTGAGGAATTCGATTTCGCAAGGTCCGTCCTTCTCGCTGGTAAAGCTCCACCAGACCGAACTTTTCGGCGAAAATCTCCCGTGATTTGGTTCTCCGGCTTCGGCGGTAGCCCCGGCATTTGTCCCTTCGACAAGGTGGATGTCGTCAAGTAATCCGATTCTTGTGCGGTCGATAAAGTGATCGTTTTTCCCGGCGGAAACAGTCCCAATGATGAGATTGAGAAGAGCAAAAAATAAGAATCTGATCACCTTGAAATAATGGATTGTTCGTGCGCATCTGCAAGAAAAACTAGGATGTCGATCTCGCCTTGCTGTCGCTTTGGATGTTTCGTTCATCGCCCTATTTTCGTGGCATGTTTTTTGGGGAAGGGCGAAAGGGGGGCGGTGGCCAATACCGTGCGTCTGTCTTGGGATTGCGAGCTGGGCAAGTCCTACTGTTCTTGCTGAATGGTCGCGAGGAGTTCCTGAAGTTCGGCGACTTTTTCGGGGTGTTTGGCGGCCAGGTTGTCGGTTTCGCCGAGGTCCTTTTTGAGATTGTAAAGCTGGAGTTTGGGGAGGGTTTTAAGGGCTTTTTGTCGACCTTGGAAAATCCGCCGGACTCGGGGCCAGTGATGAGTTTCCAGTCGCCCTCGCGGATGGCGAAGTGCTTGCGTCCTGCTTCCATCACGATGGCTTTGCGGGGTTTTACCGAGTCACCATTTGAGAATGGGAAGGAAGGACTCACTGTCGGGAGCTTGTCCGACGGGGAGGGAGGCTCCAGTGAGATCGGCCAGGGTGGCGAAGAGATCGGTGAAGCAGATGGTGTGATTCACGGTCCGGGCTTCTTTGATCGCGGCGGGCCAGCGAATGATGAAGGACATGCGGTGACCGGCTTCCCAGGCGTCAGCTTTCATGCCGCGTAAACCGCCGGAGCTATCGTGGGAGAACTTTTGAGTGTCGACATCATACCAGACGGGTCCGTTGTCAGAGGAGAAAACGACGAGGGCGTTGCCAAAGCAAAGAAGGCCGAGGGTGAGTTGCTTGAGGGACGTCATGGCGGGGGGGTATAGAGGGTTTCGCGCAAAGAAGTAAAGGCGGGAAGCGGGAGACTTGGGTGAAATTTGATCCTTGTGGCCGAAGATCATCGCGCCAACAAGTCAGCGAGCGCGTTCTGGCAGGAGGGGCGCTGGACGTGCGTATTGTTGAAATTCCTGCTTTCAGGACGAGGTGGCTCAATCTATAGTCAAGCAAACCATGACTTATAAATTCCTCCCGCGCATCACCTTGACCCTCCTTTTGTTTCTCGGTGGCTTACTGCCTGCTTTCGGGCGCGCTTGGACCGATACGAAAACCGGGAGTGCCTTGACGGGAGATTTTGTGGGGGTGAAAGACGGACAGGTGTCGGTGAAGCTCCCCAATGGGACGGTGGTTCAAATTGAATGGGAGGGACTGTCAAAAGCCGACCAAGATTTTGTGGCGACGCAGGGGAAGGCCGGCGGAGGCACGGATTGGCCGACCTTTCGGGGAGCCTTCCGAACGGACCATTCTCCTGATCAGGGATTACTGAAAGAATGGCCTTCCGGCGGTCCGAAACTTTTGTGGGAATCGAATGTCTGCGGAAAAGGATACAGTGGTCCGGCAATCGTAGGTGGTAAGATTTATTATACTGGGACGATCGCCGGAAAGGCCAAGATCATTTGCCTGAACTTGGAGGATGGCAAAGAAGCCTGGACTGCGGATTTGGGCAATGATCCCGAGGATGGCTACTCTACGGGTTGGGGCAGTGGACCACGCGGGACTCCGACCGTGAGTGATGGGATGGTCTATGCCATCAGTGCCAATGGCGCGCTCACCGCGGTTGATGCGGCTGATGGTAAGAAGAAGTGGGGCAAGGATTTGGTGGGGGATTTTGGCGGCAAGGTCCCCCATTGGGGTTATTCCGAATCTCCTCTTGTAGACGGAGATTGGCTCATCGTGACCCCGGGAGGAAAGGATGGTGCGATTGCGGCTTTGGACAAAAAGACCGGAACGACGATTTGGCGGAGTCAGGATCTGACGGATGGGGCCGAGTATTCCTCTGTGATCATTGCGGAAGTTGAGGGCAAAAAACAGTATGTGCAGTTGTTTATGAAAACCCTGGCGGGCGTGGATGCCGAGACTGGCAAGCTCCTCTGGACCTCCAAGTGGCCCAAGGGCAGAACGGCGGTGATTCCTACCCCGATTTATCAAGACGGAAAAGTCTACATGACCTCGGCTTACGGAGCGGGCTGCAAGTTGGTGGATATTTCAGGCTCCGAGGCCAAGGACGTCTGGGAGAACAAAACGATGCAGAATCATCATGGCGGAGTCATTCTCGTTGATGGATATCTTTACGGCTTCTCAGACGGAGGAGGCCTTACTTGCCAGGACTTTAAGACGGGAGAAAAGATGTGGAGTAAGAGTGGTGACGGGATTCAAAAAGGCGCGGTCCACTATGCCGACGGAATGCTCTATTGTGTCGATGAATTTGAAGGATCGGTTTTTCTTGTGGAAGCGACTCCGAACGGCTTCAGTGAAAAAGGCCGCTTTTCCTTGCCTGAAGTCACCAAGCTCAGAGAAGGCACGAACGGCAAGGTCTGGACCCACCCGGTGGTGTTGAATGGGAAGCTTTATCTCCGGGATCAGGATTTGGTCTTTTGCTTCGATGTGAAGGGCTAGCAGCCTGTCGGACTTAGCGCTGGAGCACATCAGGACCTTGGCTAAAACTCCGGCATGGTAGCCAAGTTCGACCACGTCGACCACGACACCCATCCCGACCACGATTTCATCTGTAAATTTCGACGCGAAAACAAAGAGCGTCTCTCCTACCACCATGCCCAATTGAGAGGAAATGGTTGTCGTGTCGTCATCGTGGGGTTGGTCGTTGCGAACTTGACTTTCACTTTGCGGTGCGCCCTGGCCGAACCGCCGACGGTGGAGTTTAATCGCGATATCCGCCCCATTCTCTCGGAAAACTGTTTCGCATGTCACGGTTTTGACGGCAATGAGCGCAAGGCCGATTTTAGACTCGATACTCCCGAGGGAGCTTACGCACTGAACGATGGCATTCAGGGGATCAAGCCGGGTGATCTCGATCAGAGTGAAGTTTGGCACCGTATCACTAGTAAGGATGCAGACGAAGTGATGCCGCCATTAGAGAGCAACAAGAACCTCACTGATAAGGAGAAAGACCTCCTCAAGCGTTGGATCGAGAAAGGAGCCAAATACCAATCTCATTGGGCCTTTGTTCCGGCACACAAGCCCATTCCTCCTGCGGGCACCTCGCCCGAGAAAGGACGAAACCCGATCGATCAATTCATCCAGGCGCGTCTCGAATTGGAAAGGCTGAGGCCCGCTCCAGAGGCCGATCGCGCTACGCTCATCCGTCGTGTCTTCCTGGATCTAACAGGCCTGCCACCCACGCCGGCCCAGTTAGAACGCGTTCTCAACGATGCCTCGCCCGATGCTTACGGTCGCTTGGTGGATCGCTTGCTGTCGACACGTGACTATGCCGAACGTCGCGCCCAAGATTGGCTCGATTTCGCACGCTATGCCGACACGCGCGGCTTCGCCGATGACAAGATGCGTGAGATTTGGCCCTACCGGGACTGGGTCGTTCGGGCGCTTCATCACAACATGCCCTTCGACCAGTTCACCATTGAACAGCTCGCAGGAGACATGCTTCCAAATGCAAGTGATGAACAACGCCTTGCCACCGGCTTTCATCGCAACGCTCCACAAGCCTGTGGTCAAACCTATCCGGAGGAAGAGTATCGTCTCAAGGGTGTGACCGACCGGGTTAATACCACCGGCAAGGTTTGGCTTGGACTTACGATGGAATGCGCGGAGTGCCATGACCACAAATTTGATCCAATCAGCCAGCGCGATTACTATTCTCTCTTCGCCATCTTCAACAACATCGTGCATCAGGGGAAGGGAATGGGGCAGGGTGGCCCAACGATGAAGTATGTCGTTCCTCAGGAAGGTGAGGATCAGGGGACGATCGAAAGAACGGTCACGGTTCCGATCATGCGTGAGTTGCCGGAACCTCGCGAGACCTTCATTCATCTGCGCGGTAGCTTTCTGAGTCGCGGCGACAAAGTGGCACCCGCAGTGCCTACTGTGCTGGCGACCTCGGGGCAGACCCAACCGCAGAACCGGCTTGAATTTGCCCGTTGGCTCGTGAATGGAAGTAACCCGCTTGTCGCGCGAGTGGTGCTCAATCGTTTCTGGCAAAGTTACTTCGGCCACGGCTTGGTGCACACTTCTGACGACTTTGGATCGCAGGGAATCGCTCCGACCCATCCGGAGTTACTTGACTGGCTGGCCGCCGAATTCGTGAGCAGTGGCTGGAACATGAAGCACATCAACCGGCTGATCGTCACCTCGGCCACCTACCGTCAATCGGCCCATATCACCTCGGAGCTGAGGGAAAAGGATCCCAGGAACTTGTTTCTTGCCCGCATGCCGCGCGTCCGTCTGCCGGCCGAACAAATCCGTGATCAGGTCCTTGCGATCAGTGGTTTGCTGAAGGCCTATCCCGGTGGGCCGAGCGTCTTTCCTCCGCAGCCTGAAAACTTCTGGGAGGATCGAGACTTGCCCGGAAAATGGAAAGTAAGCAGCGGCGACGACCGTTACCGCAAGAGTCTCTATACCTACTGGCGGCGCATGGCTCTGCATCCCACCATGGAGCTTCTTGATGCTCCTGCCCGCTCTGTTTGTGTCGTGAAACGCAACACTGCGAACCTGCCCACCCAGGCGCTCGTGACTTTAAATGCCCCCGTCTTTGTCGAATCCGCCAAGCGTTTGGCCCAGCGACTCCTCGTGGAAGCCTCTGACAATAGTGCCCGCCTCGATCTCGCCTTCCGGCTCTGCCTCGGGAGACTCCCTGTGAGGGTCGAGCGAAAACAGTTTCTGAGTTTTATCGACAGCCAGTCGATGAATCCCGAGCTCACTGTCTGGCAGAGTGTGGGCACTGTGCTCTTGAACCTCGACGAGACCATCACCCGACCATGATCCGCCATTTTTCATCTTCTGCCGACTTCACGCGTCGCGCTTTTCTTGGTCGCTCTGCGGGAGGGATTGGCTCTGTGGCACTTGCCTCATTGTTGAACAACGATCTCATGGCCGGGCAGGGGAGTCTTTCTGGGCTGCATCACGTTGCGAAGGCAAAGCGCGTCATCTTCCTTTTCATGGCGGGTGGGCCGTCGCACCTCGACCTCTTCGATCCCAACCCATCTTTAACATGCCAAACTTGGATCCCTTTATTTTCAACGGTTTCCGGGCGTTAAAAACTCCTTCGGGCACTACATTCTCTTCATTCTCTTAAATTCTTACTCGCTGGAGGCCGCCGGGGTCGG
>Ga0209702_10005740_pt1 | contig 16598 bp, 18 predicted proteins | sample FRY01_FD_187210 | JGI IMG/M metagenome (GOLD analysis project Ga0209702, IMG submission 187210) | Freshwater microbial communities from Lake Fryxell liftoff mats and glacier meltwater in Antarctica - FRY-01 (SPAdes) (version 2) | ecosystem: Environmental > Aquatic > Freshwater > Ice > Glacier...
CGGCGGCGGCTCAAGAATGGCGTCTTCCATTCGCTTGTCGATCTTCAGGCCGCGATCAATCGCTTCATCCGCGAGTACAACGCCAACGACCCAAAGCCTTTCGTCTGGAAAGCCGATCCTGATGAAATCATCGCAGCTCGAAACCGGGGGTTCCAAACGTTGGAATCAATCCACTAGCAACGAAGTTATCTAATCCACGACAAAGTAGTGGCCTTCTGAGTTTTAACCGTTTTATGATGAACGGTGATAAAGTCAGACAACGACCAAAATCCTTCGCTCTTGGACACAGCACAACGGTGCTTGGTAAGATTTAAACCTGCGCCCCCACCCGTATCAAAGGTGGCTTCGACAACCTCGATCCGATTGGCAGATTTGAAAAAGAAAGGGTGATCTCTGAAATGACCGAAATTGGGGCGCATAGCGAACTCCGACAGAAGTTCGTCAGACGTCGTCACTCAGAAGTTTTTAAAGATTTGGTAGCGGAGGAGGGACTTGAACCCCCGACACGCGGATTATGATTCCGCTGCTCTAACCAGCTGAGCTACTCCGCCCCATGGGGCAACCGGGTACTTCGCATTTCGCAAAACATCCGGGCAAGGCGGCGCATTTAGGGCGCGAGTTTCCGCTGGTCAACTGTGAAACGCCCCGCCCCGCCCTCGAAACGAATAATTGCGGACATGTTCCCATGGGCCGCCGCGATAAATGTGCATTCCCAATCCGGCAAAACGAAACTTTTGCGGCATGATTTGCGGCTCCAACTCCGCCTGCAACGCTTTTGCCTCCTTGGACGAAACCTTGTTCTGGATCGTCACATGCAGCCTGGGCCGATGGGTGTCCTGTGATGTTAGCAGGCCGTGGAAACGATCTGCCAGTCGGTCGCGCAAATCCAGCATCGACTGGCTGATAAGCTTCAGCGCCGTTCCGCCGCCGAGCGACATCAGGCCAACGAGTTCAGCCTCGACCGGAGCCTCGGCGGCAGCTTCGGCAGCCAATCCGGCGCGAATTTCATCAGCGCAGAAATAAGGCAGCGCGTGAAATAGCGTGACATGAGCCTTGAGATAATTCCGTTCCGGCAGAAAATAGGCTGTGCGCAGTTTTGTCGCCCATTTGGCCAGTTCAGCGGGCAATTCCGCCGTTACGATGAACGGCGCAAGATCTTTCTCGGCGCTCACATCTCGCCGCGTTGGCGGCGCAGCGCGTACCATTTTTCGACGTTTGCGTTGTGCTGCTCCAGCGTATCGCCGAACACATGGCCACCCTTGCCATCGGCCACCATAAACAGCGCGCTCGTCTTTTCCGGATTGAGAACAGCCGCAATCGACTCGCGCCCCGGATTTGTAATCGGGCCGACTGGAAGACCAACCATTGTATAGGTGTTATAGCCGTTTACTGCTGCAATCTCGGATTGGCGGATACGCCGGCCGAGCGGTTTACCTTTGGTGATTGGATAGATGATCGTCGGATCTGCCTGCAGCAGCATCCCGGTTCTCACCCGGTTGGAATAAAGCCCTGCGACCATCCGCCGCTCAGAAGCGATACCCGTTTCCTTCTCGACAATTGATGCCAGAATGACTGCTTCCTTGGGAGTTTTGACCGCGATGCCCGGCGTTCGCTTGTCCCACAATTCGGCCAGCGTTTTTCCCATGGCCGCCTGCATCCGCTGCATTACCGAAGCACGGCTTTCCCCGCGTTCGAAATCATAGGTGTTGGGCAGAACCGAGCCTTCCGCCGGCACCTTAACTTCGCCAGTGAGCAGCGGCTGGGCCATCAGCCGTTCCTGTACCATGATCGAGGGCATGCCTTCAGGAATGGTGACATAACGGCGGATCACATCGCCGCTCTGGAATGTGCTGAGGATGTTCGCGGCGCTGGTCCCTGCGGGCAAAAGAAACTCGCCTGCCTTGATCGGTGCGCTGCTACCCAAAATCTTGGCCCGCAGCAGGAAGCTGTCAGCAGAATTGATCAACCCGTCTTCTTCGAGCTTTCCTGCGACACTGGTTAGTGAAGAACCCGAAGGAACCACGAATGTGGTATCTTCTTCGATATTGGCCGAGCCGTGCCAGCCTACAGCGAAGATCGCGGCACCGACAAAGGCCAGAATGCCCATCACGGCCACAAACAGACAGCCGCGACGGATCATATTAGTTGGCTTTCTTCATCACCAAGCTTGCATTGGTGCCGCCAAACCCGAAGCTGTTGTTCAGTACCGCGCGCACTTCACGGTTTTTAGCCTTGTGGGGCACCAGATCGACGCCTTCAGTGCCTTCGTCCGGATTATCGAGATTGAGCGTTGGCGGCACGATCTGATCGCGCAGAGCCAGAACGCAGAAAATTGATTCAACCGCCCCTGCCCCGCCCAGCAAATGGCCAATGGCCGATTTGGTCGAGCTCATTGAAACATTGCTGATTGCATCGCCAAACAGTCGCTTGACCGAGCCTAGTTCGATCGTATCGGCCATGGTCGAGGTGCCATGCGCATTAATGTAATCGATGTCGGACGGTGTCATGCCCGCCTTCTTAAGCGCCATTTCCATCGCACGATATGCTCCGAAACCTTCCGGATGCGGCGCGGTGACGTGGTAGGCATCGCCTGATAAGCCGTAACCGACTACCTCGGCATATATCTTCGCGCCGCGGGCCTTGGCGTGTTCATATTCCTCCAGCACAACCACCCCGGCACCCTCGCCCATCACGAACCCATCACGGTCCTTGTCATAAGGACGACTCGCCTGTTCGGGCCGGTCATTATAAGACATGTTGAGCGCGCGCGCTTGCGCAAAACCAGCCACGCCGAGCGGGCAAATGGTACCTTCTGCACCGCCAGCCAACATGATGTCGGCATCATCGTCCTTGATCATCCGGGCAGCGTCGCCAATGGAATGGGCGCCGGTGGAACAAGCAGTCACAACCGCATGATTTGGTCCCATCAAGCCATATTTGATCGAAACCTGGCCGGAAATGAGATTGATCAGCCGTCCATGCACGAAATGCGGGCTAACCCTGCCGGGGCCGCGCTCGTGCAGGACCAGAGCTTCGCTTTCAATACCCGGCAACCCGCCAATGCCCGAGCCGATCGAGCAACCAGCGCGCAGCCGCATTTCCTCAGACATCTCCTCGAGCCCGGCGTCTTCAAGCGCCTGACCGGCGGCATCAATGCCATAGATGATGAAGGGATCGACTTGCCGTTGCACCTTATGATCGACGCGTTTGTTCGGGTCGAAGCCAAATTCATGTTCAGCCGGCTTCACTTCACAGGCGATCTTGCATTTATGATCGGAGGTATCGAAACGTGTGATCAGGCCCGCGCCGCTTTTCGACGCAAGGATATTCGCCCAAGTGGTTTCAACGTCTGCCCCAAGAGGCGTCACGAGACCCAATCCAGTAATCACCACACGGCGCATGCAACTCTCCCAAAAACCTGGCGGCCCAAAAATGCAACAGGCCCGGCCCCGCAGATGGGGTCGAGCCTGTTAGGTCCCCGCCGACCGTCCAATAGACTGGCCGTCAAACGAGCACGGCGAGATAGGCAATTAGCCCTTGTGCTCTTCGATGAACTTCGTCGCGTCACCAACGGTGGTTATTTTTTCAGCCGCATCGTCAGGGATTTCGACACCGAATTCTTCTTCGAATGCCATCACCAATTCAACAATGTCGAGGCTGTCAGCGCCCAGATCATCGATAAAACTGGCTTCCTGAGTAACCTTGTCGGCCTCTACACCAAGATGCTCCACAACAATCTTGGAAACACGATCAGCAGTATCAGACATATTTTCCCTCTCGAATTGGGGTTTAAAACTTTCTTCAGGCCCTAATGAAGCTGGCGCGGGCTGGCAAGGGGATGCGTAAAACTAACGCAGCGGCGCAGCAGTTTATTCGCCGCTTTTCGCAGCTGCCCCATCGTCTGCCAGTTTAGGGGTAGGAGGCTTTGGCTGCTCCACTACTCTAATTCCCAACTCCCGCAGCTGAGCGGCGGAAACGACACTGGGTGCGCCCATCATAAGATCCTCGCCCTTCTGGTTCAGCGGAAATGCGATCACTTCACGAATGTTCGGCTCGTCCGCCAACAGCATCACGATCCGGTCGATCCCCGGTGCGGAACCCCCATGCGGCGGCGCGCCATATTTGAACGCATTGATCATGCCGGAGAAGTTCGCGTCCACATCAGTCTGTGAATATCCAGCGATTTCAAACGCTTTATACATAATATCGGGCCGGTGGTTCCGAATCGCGCCGGAGGACAATTCGTAGCCATTGCAGACGATGTCATATTGCCATGCCAGAATATCCAACGGGTCCATGTTTTCCAGCGCCTCCATCTCGCCCTGCGGCATTGAGAACGGGTTGTGGCTAAAGTCGACCTTTTTGGCTTCCTCGTCATATTCGAACATCGGAAAATCGACGATCCAGCAAAATTTGAAGCAGCCTTGCTCGATCAGCTCCAGCTCCTCGCCCACACGGGTACGAGCAGCACCGGCCAATTTGACTGCGTCTTTTTCTTTACCAGCAGCAAAGAATAGGCCATCATTCTTGCCCAAACCTAGCTCATCATACAGCTGCGCCATCAATTCGGGGCCGTGGTTCTTGCCAATCGGTCCGCCAAATTCGCCGCCCTTGCGGGTAACGTAGCCAAGCCCAGCAAAACCTTCGCCGCGCGCCCAATTGTTCATGTCATCAAAGAACTTACGGCTCTTTTCATGTGTGTTCGGAGCCGGAATCACTCGGACAATCCCGCCGCCGCCAACGATTTTCTCGAACAGGCCAAAGCCAGACTTCTCAAAATGGCTCGAAACATCAGAGATGATTAGCGGATTGCGAAGATCGGGCTTGTCGCTACCGTATTTCAGCATCGATTCCTTATAGGGAATCCTTGGGAATTCGCCAGTTCGGGTGACGGTCTTGCCGCCCGCAAATTCCTCGAACACACCGCCAAGCACCGGTTCAAGCGCAGCGAATACGTCGTCCTGCGTGACAAAGCTCATTTCCAGATCGAGTTGGTAGAATTCCAAGCTCCGGTCGGCGCGTAGATCTTCATCACGGAAACAAGGCGCGATCTGGAAATAGCGGTCGAATCCGGAAACCATCAACAGCTGTTTGAACATCTGCGGAGCCTGCGGCAGCGCGTAAAATTTACCATTATGCATCCGGCTAGGCACCAGGAAATCACGCGCGCCTTCGGGGCTGGATGCTGACAGGATCGGGGTCTGGATTTCGGTGAAACCCTGCCCAACCATGCGCTGGCGGATCGAGGCGATGACCTTGCTACGCAGCATGATGTTGGCGTGTACACCTTCACGGCGCAGATCGAGGAAACGGTTCTTGAGCCGGATATCTTCCGGATATTCTTGCTCGCCAGCCACCGGCATCGGCAATTCATCAGCGCGGCTCTGGATGGTCACAGACCGGGCGAACACTTCAATTTCGCCTGTCGGCAGATTCGCGTTCGCCGTGCCTTCGGTCCGTGCCTTCACTTCGCCATCTATGGTGACGACACTTTCCACACGCAGTCCGTCCAGGATCGCCAGTGCTGGCGAATCTTCATCCGCCACGATCTGTGTCAGGCCGTAATGATCGCGCAAATCGACGAACAAAACGCCGCCATGATCCCGCTTGCGGTGAATCCAGCCGGACAGGCGAACTGTCTCGCCAACATTTTCTGTGCGTAAAGCGGCGCAATTGTGGGTACGATAGGCGTGCATCTAATAACTTTCCAAATTTCCAGCTAAGGCGCTATGTGCGCCCCAGTAACTTGCAACCAATCGGCAAGCAATCGGGGTACTGCGCACCCCATGTGGATGCGCGGGCTAACAGGGGAACTGCATGGCTTTGTCAAGCTGCGCGGGACTGCATCTTACAACTGGGCCGTAATGCCCGAGGGCGGTACTCCGCCTGCATAAAGAAAAACGATATGAAAATACATGACCTGATTACTACCACAGAAGCTCTCGAAGATCTGTGTACCCGTCTCACAAAATCCGAATTTGTCACAGTCGATACTGAATTCATGCGAGAAAACACCTATTGGCCCGAGCTTTGTCTGGTTCAAATCGCCAATGAGGAAGAAGCCGCGGCAATTGATCCAATGGCCGAAGGGATCGATCTGACGGCGCTGCTCGACCTGATGTGCGAAAATCAGGATGTGCTGAAAGTATTCCATGCCGGCGGACAAGATGTGGAAATTATCTACAATTTGACCGGCAAGACTCCGCATCCAATCTTCGACACGCAAATCGCGATGATGGCGATCAGCCAGTCCGAACAGATCGGCTATGCCAATATGGTGGAAAGCTGGTTGGGCATCACTGTGGACAAGGGTGCGCGCTTTACCGACTGGGGTCGCCGTCCGCTAACCGATCGCCAGATTGAATATGCCATTGGCGATGTGACCTATCTGTCGGATATTTTCCCCAAGATGCTCAAGAAATTGATCAAGACCGGGCGCGGTGCGTGGCTGAATGCGGAAATGGAAAAGCTCGCCGATCCATCCAATTACGCTAACGATGGCGAAAATGCATGGAAGCGCATCCGGCAGGCTGGACGCAATCCGCAGGTATTGGGGCGATTGAAAGCGATCGCCGCATGGCGCGAGAGTGAAGCGAAGCACAAGAATATCCCGCGGGGACGGATCATGCGTGATGAGACGCTGGCCGATGTGGCGGGTCATCCGCCCAAGAAACAGTCCGATCTGGCAAAGGTGCGCGGATTGTCGAATTCCTGGAAGGAAAACGACATTGGCAAGCGGCTGATGAACGTTCTGGAGAACACCGAGCCGCTGCCCAAGGATGAAATGCCCGCCAAATCCAGTCGCGGCGGAGCTCCGCTGGGCAAAGAGGGCGCCTTGGTTGCTGATCTGCTCAAACTGCTACTGAAGATCCGTTGCCGAGAAATTGACATGGCTTCCAGGCTGCTGACCAAATCCGATGAGCTGGAAGCATTGGCAGCAGGAATTCGGAAACTACCGATCCTGGAGGGCTGGCGGTACGAAGTTTTCGGCAAGGAAGCGCTGGAACTGGTCGAGGGCCGAATGGCCTTTACCGTTAAGGACGGAAAAATGGTGATGACGCATTTGGACGATATGGATGAGGGCAATGAATTGGCCGACCTCTGCACAGAGATTCAGCCGGGCGAAGATGAACCTGCCGCGGCTCAGCCTGCTGCCGAATGAGCACTTACCTTCCGACCATAAAGCAGCTGCAATATCTGGTTTCACTGCATGAACATGGCCATTTCGGCCGCGCGGCAGAGGCAAGCTTCGTTTCGCAGTCCACTCTGTCTGCGGGCATTCGCGAGTTGGAATCGCTGCTCGGTGTGACCTTGGTGGAGCGCAGCCGGCGGGTGGTTCGGTTCACCCCCTTGGGCGAAACCGTGGTGGCCAAGGCGCACTGTTTGTTGCGCGAGGCAGAGGAACTGTCCGACCTGGTGCAGGCCTCAGGCAAGCCGCTATCGGGTGAGTTGCGCATGAGTGTGATCCCTACGATCGCACCGTTCTTGCTGCCGAAAATGCTGCCCCGCTTGCGCCGTGAAAGGCCTCAGCTAAAGTTGTTCCTGCGGGAAGAAACCAGCGATGCTGCGGTGGAATCGCTCAACCATGGCCGTGTTGATTGCGCTTTGCTTGCCCTGCCCTTCGCTACTGGCGAGGTGGATTACGAGCATATTTCCAATGACCGCCTGTTCGTTGCATTTCCCAAGGACGACCCGCGCGATCCACCCGAAGTAATTCCGCCGGAAATGATCGACGAAGAGCGCTTGCTGCTGCTCGAAGATGGCCACTGCTTAAAAGCCCACGCGCTGGCTGCTTGCAACCGTCCCGAACTCCGCTCCAACGCAACCATGATCGGCACCAGCCTGCATACGCTGGTCCAGATGGTGGACAATGGATTGGGCCTTACCATGCTGCCGCAAATGGCGTTGGACGCGGGTATCTTGGACAATACCGATGTCGTGGCGAGGCCGCTAGATGCCGAAAACGCCAGCCGGGAAATTGCCCTGATCTGGCGCAAAAACTCACCCCGTGCTGAGGAATTCAAGCTGCTGGCAAAGGAACTGCGGGCGGGTTAATCCGTCGCCCGCTTAATCCATGTGTTTGAGGCCGACCCGCAGATAGTCCCAGCCGGTGATAACCGTGAGAATTGCAGCACCCCATAACGCCCATAGGCTGACGAGATGAATCCAGTTTTCTGCTGGTGACGGACAGGCCGCAGACAGCGATGCACATGGCGGGCCGTGAAATGCGCCGCCGAGAATCAGCCCGCCCAGCGCAACCAATTGCAAAGTCGTTTTCCATTTGGCCAATTTGCTGACCGGCACAGAAATCTGCAGGCTGCCGAGAAATTCGCGCAGGCCCGACACGGCGATTTCACGCATCAGGATAATCAGCCCGGCAATCACATGCATATCGCCCACATAGGGCCCGCGCAGATAACCTTGCGCGGTAAGCACGAGGATGACCGCAGCAATCATCAGCTTGTCGGCAATTGGATCGAGAAACTGACCCAATTTCGACACGGTTCCGCTGGACCGGGCAATATAGCCATCGAAATAATCAGTTATGCCCATCAAACAGTAAAGACCAAACGCGAGCGTATATCCCAGCCGCCAATCCGGCCACCATAGCAGGAATGCCAGAAACGGGATCGTGAGGATCCGGGACAGAGTGAGTATGTTAGGAAGCGTCATCATCTCTGCCCCCTGTAGCGCGCAAACGAGCATGGGCAAACCTTCACATACATTTTGCCCACGCTCGTTTGCCCTTGTTCGCAAATTGCATTGCTATAGAGCGGCAACGTCTGGGGACGCTGACAGCGGGATTTTATGACCACCACAACGCATTTATTGCGCAGCAGGCGTTTTTTGCCGCTGTTTGTTACCCAGCTTCTCGGGGCGTTTAACGATAATCTTTATAAGAACGCGATGGTGCTGTTCGTAGTTTACAGCATCTATAATTCACAGGAGGCTGAAGCACAGTTCAGTGCAATCGCATCTGGTCTGTTCATTCTGCCGTTTTTCATTCTATCCGCATTGGCTGGCCAATTGGCCGACATGCGCGACAAAGCAGCGATCATCAGGATCGTCAAATTTTGCGAAATTCTGATCATGATTGTCGGCGGCGCCGGCCTTTATCTCGCTTGGCAAGGCGGCGCCATGGCCAGCTTTTCCATCCCCTTAATGTTGGCCGCCTTGTTTGCGATGGGTGTCCATTCGACATTCTTCGGGCCGATCAAATACGCAATCCTGCCGCAGCATTTGCATGAGAACGAGGTTTTGGCTGGTACCGGACTGGTCGAGGCAGGCACCTATATTGCGATCCTGTTCGGCACCATTCTGGCAGGTTGGATCGATGTGGAATGGGCCGCTGTGGGCGTAATTCTAACCGCGATCGTGGGCTATTTCGCTGGGCGCCAAGTGCCCCCTGCACCGCCAATGACTGAGGCAGAACCGTTGGACTGGAACCTATGGCGTTCATCCAAACAATTGATCCGCAAGACAATGGACGATCAACGCGTATTTCTGGCGATCATGGCGATCAGCTTCTTCTGGACGATTGGCGCGGTGCTGTTCATCCAATTTCCGCCATTGGCCAAGAATATCCTGACCGCGAGCAAGGAAGTGGCAAGCTTGTTTCTGGTGATATTCTCGGTCGGAGTCGCGATAGGCTCGATCTCGATCAACCGACTGCTGAAAGGTACCGTCTCGGCCCGCTATTCCCCCATTTCGGTGATCGTAATGGGGCTGTTTGTCGTCGCGTTTTATCTGGTTTGCCGCAGCTGGGAGCCGCATCCGGAAAATGGATTGATGGGTGTCCCTGGCTTCGTGGTTCAACCTCTCGCGATCCCGCTATTGCTGAGCCTGCTCGGGATTGCAGTGGCGGGCGGGATGTTCGTGGTGCCGTTATATGCTTTCCTCACTACATTCGTAGACAAGTCTCAGACGGCACGGACCATTGCAGCGAACAATATCGTCAATTCCGGCGCAATGGTGGTGGGTTCTTTGCTCGCTATCGGGCTCAGCATGGCCGGGGTGTCAGTTACCGATCAATTGCTGCTCAGCGCCGCGATGTGCCTAATTTCGGCATGGCTCGGTTACAAATTATTCAAGGCCGAACAAGCGGCATTGCCTGCCTAAAAAACCTCTCAGGCAATGAAAATTGAAATTGCCAACAGACAAGCGATGTATGCAGCCACGAAGCCGCGGACATCTTCTTGGGTAATCGTCCAACCGGTGCGCACCGGGTCCGGTTCGGTGCCCAGCCGGACATGCGGCGGCAACGATGTCAGGAATGGATGGCGGGCTGTTTCATCGGATAGGACTAGTGATCTACGCATTGCGGACCATTAACCGATTACTAACCAAGTTGCGCGGCCAGTTCCGGGCCCGTCACAAGATGGGACATTAAGCTAGTTTCTTGATCACGTTCAAAATTCCGGAAACAACCGTCAGCGTTTTTGTCGGGCCTCTGCCGTCAAGCGCCCGCCATCGACAGAACCAATGACCACTCTGCGGGGCGCACTTCGCTGACAGACAGCCGCATCAACTTGACCAGTTCCATTTCAGCCAACCGGGGCTCGGCCTTGATTTCCTTGAGAGTGATCGGCCTAGGCAATTTGGCTTTGGGAATAATTTTAACCGCAGCCCATTTTCCTTCAGGATCGGTTGGATCCTTGATCCCCTCCACGCTCACTTCTGCAATTCCGACAATCTCCAAGCCAATATTGGAATGATAGAAAAACACCTGATCGCCGACTTTCATCGCAGCGAGGTTGTTCTTTGCCCGGTGGTTGCGGACACCGTCCCAAGTGCCCTCTTTTTCTTCGACCAAATCATCCCAACCATAGGCATTGGGTTCAGACTTCATGAGCCAAAAACGCGGCATTCCTGCACTCCACCAATCAAACTACCGTATACCAAATAACCGCTGATTCCTGATCCGACCACCTCGTCAGACAATATCGCAATTGGGACGGGCGTTGCGGTTTGGCCAGTCTGACGAGGTTTAACCTAATCTTCAGCAACCCCAACTATCAATTATCCAGTGATAGCAGGAGGATGAAGCCGGCAGCGCACAATGACCTGCAAACCGGCTCGACATAGATGGATTTAGAGCCAATCTCGCCACAACTTAAGCAAGGCAACGCCACGCGCGATCTTGTCGCTCTGGGAATATCTGTGGCTGCCATCATCATGTTTGTCGGCACCGGCAGTGCCGTACTACCGCAAATATTCAGGAATTGGATTGGCATAGGCTCAGGCCCGGATGTGATGCTGGTCAATGCCCTGCTTCTAAACATTGCTCTGATAATCTTCGGTTGGCGTCGCTACCGTGAGATCATGTCTGAACTGGAACAGCACCGGGCTGCAGAAGAAGATGCTCTTGTTTTGGCTGATACCGATGTGCTCACCGGTTGCCTAAACCGGCGCAGCATCACACCGGAAACAGACAGGCTGATCGATCGGGCAAATCTGGAAGGCAAGCATACCGCCTTCGTCATGCTGGATCTCGATAATTTCAAACATGTCAATGATTGTAACGGCCATCAAGTTGGGGACATGGTGCTCAAAACAACTGCTGAACGGATGAAAGAAATTTCACCCTCTGACAGTCTGTTGGCACGGTTGGGCGGCGATGAGTTTGCCTGTGTCGTTAGTTTTGCACCGCAATACCGCGACCGGGTCGATCAGTTTGTCGCTCGCTTGATCGAAGCGGTTTCGCAACCAATTCCAACTGGCAAGCAAGAGGTGCGAATCACCATCTCTGCCGGTATTGCGACGACCGCTGACAAAGTTGGGCCCGATGGCGAAGGGCTTGACGCTAGCAATCTGCTCCATTTGTCAGACATTGCGATGTATCACGCGAAAAAGCAGGGCAGGAACCGCTATTACTGGTTCGATAAGGAGATGGAGCACGAACTGCGCATTCGCAACGAATTGGAAGCAGGCATTCGCAAGGGCGTGACCAATGGGGAATTCGTTCCCTATTATGAGCAGCAGATCGATCTGCATTCGGGTGAGCTTGTCGGATTTGAAATGCTGGCGCGCTGGCTTTCGCCGGAATTGGGTATCGTTAAGCCAGACGTCTTTATCCCGGTGGCTGAAGAAATGGGCATAATCAGTGCCCTGTCAGACCAATTGATCGAACAGGCATTGTCCGATGCTGCGCATTGGGATCCAAACCTGACGCTGTCGGTGAACATTTCTCCGATCCAGCTTCGTGATCCATGGTTTTCGCAAAAGATCCTTAAATCTCTGGTTAAACACAACTTCCCGCCGCAGAGACTGGAAATCGAGATCACCGAAACATGCCTGCACGAAAACCTTGGCTTGGTCCGGTCGATGATCACCAGTTTGCGCAATCAGGGCGTTAGCATCAGCCTCGACGATTTCGGTACAGGCTATTCCAGCCTTTCACAGCTCCAGTCACTGCCTTTCGACCGGCTGAAGATTGATCGCAGCTTTGTCGGCGAGCTGGCCCGCAACAATGGCGAATCCGGGTCGAAGATAATCAACGCGATTATCGCGCTAGGTTATGACCTCTCTATCCCGATTACCGCTGAGGGGATTGAAGATGTTGAAACGCTTGAGCGGCTTAAGATGATGGGCCCGCTTAAGGGTCAGGGCTATCATTACGGGCAGCCTGAAACTGCCGCGATAGTGAAAGATCGCCTGTCAAAACTTGATCGCTATATCCCGCGCCCAGATCACGCTGGCACCATCTCGGATGATGACGCCATGCATGCAAAAGAGCCGCCAGTCACGACCCGCAAGAAAGGCTAACGCATCCACGCCTCTGGACGATCAGCCTGCGGGCGCATAGATGCGCGTGATCATGCGTATTCCCTTCATCAAAATGCACGGCCTGGGCAATGATTTTATCATGCTAGATGGGCGTGTGGATCTAGTACCTGCGATCACCCGGCGGACTGCTGCGGCTTTGGCCCATCGCCAGACCGGGATCGGGTGCGACCAATTGATCCTGCTGGAACCATCAACCACTGCCGATTTTGCGATGCGGATATTCAATGCCGATGGCGGCGAAGTGGAAGCATGCGGCAACGCCTCGCGCGCCGCTGCGTTGCTGCACGGTTCCAGGGCGTTGGTAGAAACCAGCGGCGGGATGATCACAGTCGAACCGACCGGCAGCGGAGCCCGGATCGACATGGGCGAACCCAATTTCGAATGGGACCGGATCCCATTGGCCTATGCGATGGACACGTTAAACATGCCTGTCGGGTGGGAAGGTTTGGACAGTCCCGCCAGCGTCAATGTGGGCAATCCGCATGTGATTTTCTTCGTCGATGATTGCGACGCCGTTCCGCTCAATCAACTTGGCCCCGAAATCGAAACTGACCCGTTGTTCCCCGATCGGATCAACGTGAATGTCGCGACAATCGAAAACACAGCGGCGATCCGCCTGCGGGTTTGGGAACGCGGCGTTGGCCTGACCCAAGCTTGCGGTACCGGAGCCTGCGCCACCGCGATTACCGCTATGTGCCGGGGACTTACTGGACGGAAAGTCCAGGTCACCCTGCCCGGCGGCTCCCTGACAATCGAATGGAATGAAGCAAACCGTATAATCATGACTGGTCCGGCAGCGGAATCTTTCCGAGGCAGTTTTAACTGGGACGATTACGCGTGAGTTCGGCGGCAAAGTCAGCAGAAGTGATAACGCTGGGATGCCGGCTCAATTTGGCCGAAAGCGAGCGCATTCGAGCAATGCTAGTCGGTGAGAGTGATCTGGTGGTCGTCAATAGCTGCGCGGTCACTTCTGAGGCCGTCCGCCAGACGCGCCAGGCAATCCGTCGCGCCCGCCGTGATCGCCCCACTGCACGCTTGCTGGTAACCGGATGCGCCGCCGATATTGAACGCGATCAGCTGTCAGCCATGCCTGAGGTCGACGGACTAATCGCCAATACGCAGAAGCTGGACGCGCGGGCATGGAATGTGCCGCAGACTGCGCACTTGATCCCGTCGGGCCACACTCGCGCATTTATCGCAGTACAAAACGGCTGTGATCACGCCTGCACCTTCTGCGTCATCCCGCAGGGGCGCGGCCCCAGCCGGTCGCTGACCATCCAACAGGTGCTGACAGAAGTAGCGAGCTACATGGAGTGCGGTGCGCCGGAAATTGTCCTGACAGGGGTGGATGTGACGTCTTGGGGGCATGATCTTCTCGGCACCCCGCCGCTAGGTCAATTGGTGCAGGCGATACTGGATGAATTTCCTGCCCTGCACCGTCTGCGGATGTCGTCGCTCGACGGGATCGAGATTGATCCGCTATTGTTCGAGTTGTTCGCTGCTGAACCCCGAGTTATGCCTCATTTGCATTTGTCACTCCAGCATGGCCACGACCTGATCCTGAAGCGCATGAAGCGCCGACATCTTCGCCGCAATGCGGTCGATCTGGTGGCGCGCCTGCGTGACCGACGTCCCGATCTGGCGATGGGCGCAGACTTGATCGCGGGTTTCCCGACAGAAGATGATGCGATGCACGCGGCCAACCTCTCGATTATCGAGGAACTGAACATCATTCACGGCCATATTTTCCCCTATTCACCCCGGCCAAATACGCCGGCCGCACGGATGCCGCAGGTGGCCAAACCGATCATCAAACAGCGCGCTGCAGAGCTACGCGGAAAAGTCAGCCAGCTGCGTGCAGAGTGGCTCGCCAATCATGTGGGAATTCCGCTGGAAGTGCTAGCAGAGAAGGACGGCACAGGGTATTCACCGGACTTCGCGCGAGTTGCAGTACCTGACGGTGTCGCCGCGGGTACGATCACTACAATCACACCAACCAGCCACGATAAGGGCCTGCTGCTATGAGCGACACGAGCTGGGCCGAACGGGTCTTTGGCGGTTTCCGCAAGACATCCGAGCGCCTGTCGAGCAATTTGTCAGGCGTTGTCGGCACGGCAAAGCTGGACGATGCAACGTTGGACGATGTCGAGGATGCGCTTATCGTTTCGGACCTTGGCCCGGCAGCGGCTGGGCGAATTCGCGCAAAGCTTTCAGAAAAACGTTTCGGGCTGAACATCACCGAACGAGAGTTGAAAGAAGCAGTCGCCGAAGAGATCGCGGAGATTCTTCGTCCCGTCGCCAAACCGCTCGAAATCACCGCATTCCCTCGCCCGCAAGTCATTCTGGTGATCGGCGTTAATGGCAGCGGCAAGACGACCACAATCGCCAAAATGGCGCATCTGTTTCAGGAAGATGATTACGGCGTGATGCTGGCCGCCGGTGACACCTTTCGGGCTGCGGCCATCGGTCAATTGGCCACTTGGGCCGAAAGGATCGACGTCCCGCTAATTCGCGGACCAGAGGGGGGCGATCCGGCCAGTATCGTGTTTGACGCAGTCAAGGCAGCGACCGATCAAGGGACTGATGCCTTGATAGTCGACACCGCTGGCCGCTTGCAGAACAAGCGTGAGTTGATGGACGAGCTGGAGAAAATCCGCCGGGTCCTAGGGCGCTTGAACCCTGAAGCACCACATGACGTGGTTTTGGTGCTGGATGCGACCAATGGCCAAAATGCACTGTCGCAAATTGAAACCTTCAAAGAAGTCGCCGGAGTAACTGGATTGATTATGACTAAATTGGACGGCACCGCGCGCGGCGGCGTGCTGGTGGCGGCGGCGGAGCAATTTGGCCTGCCAATCCATGCCATCGGTGTGGGCGAGAAAATCGATGATTTGCGCCCCTTTGATCCCGATCTGGTCGCCAAAATTATCGCTGGAGTTTCCTGATGACTGAAGAAGTTGCTGCGGCAAAAAAGAAGCAGGGCTCTGGGTGGCTAAACGTGCTGGTCGATTACGGCCCGCTGATCGTATTTCTCACGGTCTATAAGTACTTCTCGCCAGAAGAGCCCGACGCGTTTGCGGAGATTGCAGCGGTGATCAAGGGCACGCTCGCCTTCATGGTAGCGGCAGTGATCGCACTGCTGTTTTCCAAATGGCGGCTGGGCAAAGTGTCGCCAATGCTGTGGTTTTCTACCGCATTGATAGTCGGCTTTGGAGGCTTAACGGTCTTCTTCGGAGATCCGACCTTCGTTCAGCTCAAACCGACTATCATTTATTCAGCATTCGGCATCGCATTGCTCGTCGGCTGGTTGTGGTGGAAAAAGCCATTGCTCAAGGTGCTCTTGGCCGCCGCCTTCGAGGGACTTGATGAGGCTGGCTGGCTGAAACTATCCCGTAATTGGGGGATATTCTTCCTGTTCCTCGCTGGATTGAACGAAGGTCTTCGCCATTTCTACAATGTCGGCAATGGCAGTTTCGAAACCTGGATTTGGGCCAAATTCTGGGTGTTTATGCCAATGACATTCCTGTTCACCTTCTCCCAAATCCCGATGTTGTTAAAACACGGTTTGGGGATCGAAGGTTTGGAAGAGGAAGAGACTAACCCGCCGCCTGTGGGTTGAATGAAATTCGGGAATGCTAGTGGATTGATTCCAACGTTTGGAACCCCCGGTTTCGAGCTGCGATGATTTCATCAGGATCGGCTTTCCAGACGAAAGGCTTTGGGTCGTTGGCGTTGTACTCGCGGATGAAGCGATTGATCGCGGCCTGAAGATCGACAAGCGAATGGAAGACGCCATTCTTGAGCCGCCGCCG
>Ga0209702_10005741_pt1 | contig 16593 bp, 13 predicted proteins | sample FRY01_FD_187210 | JGI IMG/M metagenome (GOLD analysis project Ga0209702, IMG submission 187210) | Freshwater microbial communities from Lake Fryxell liftoff mats and glacier meltwater in Antarctica - FRY-01 (SPAdes) (version 2) | ecosystem: Environmental > Aquatic > Freshwater > Ice > Glacier...
GGTCCAGAATGTACGACATGCCGCGACCCCCTCGTCAACGGGATGTGCCACAACTGTGGCGAGGACCGAAGCGAGGACGTCAAGAAGAACCTTGACAATCAAGAACGCATCGCTAAAATCGTTGAAGATTTAAGACCACACGCTTCTGAACTCGGAACACTGTTCGGTAACGCTTTTGCCGGTACTCGCAAGTCTGTAACTGAGCAAAGCGAGGACACATTTGCCGTTCACCTTCACGGGCAAGACTCTGACCCCAGTATAGGCGGAACTGGCGGCTACAATCTTCAGCATGGCGATTCTCCTGAACTTCTCAAGGACGTTGTTGATGAGGGAAACGCAATGTTCATCGACGCAACTCCTGAGACGATGGAAGAGGGACTTCGTGCGATTTTAGAGCATGCCAATTCGGACAAATCTGCCAAAGATAACGAGAACGCTGTCTCTCTTGGAGAATTCCTTGATGAGGCTCTTGGTTCCGACTTTAAGAACTCTAAGCGTCTCTCCTACGACGCCATGACAGGCATCCCTGGGTCTCTTGGATATGAGGGCGGCGATTCGGTTACGAACGCACCGACGACGCAGCCAGGACCGCAGGTAAATACGCAGGACTCAGTCAATCCCAACGACAACTTCTGCAAAGCCTGCAATCAGTCCTTTGTGTCTGGTGTTTGCAATAAGACAAGCAACCCTTCTGTGGAGCCTCCAACAGGATGCGAGGCTCGCCCAGAGGGGCAAACCAGACAGTATTCTGCTGCCGTTGACGATCTAGAAACGCCAGACGAAATGCCTGACGATTTTCTTGAGGAAGCGCCCGACGAAGAAGGCGTAGACTCCGGCAAGATCACAGACATTGACGGGAACACTCTTGAAGAGGGTCAGTTGTATGATCTTTACTCTGGTGTTGGCGAGGACGCTCCAGAAAAGATTATTGTCGAAGAAGTCACCCCTAGTGGTGTTATTGTTGATCGCATAAACTCTCCGTTCCCATCACAGGAGATCACTTGGGATCAGTTCGATGCGGAAGGCTTAAGGTTCCACCCAAAAGAAGATAACAAAGTACACCCAAACGAAATGGGAATGGACTCAGAGCCAGATGCGCTTGACGGTACTCCTGAGACGATGGATGACGCAGGTCCGGGACAAAACGACATCCCAGGCGAGAGGAATCTTGGCAACAAGGTCACACACACGAAAGAATCAAGAAGAGACTACTTGCCAAACCAACAAAGAGAGTTCATCAACGAGCCCGGCAAGGCAAGAAATCTTGATAAACTTGTGCTTGAGGGAACCCACTATGTTGATGGCGAAATCACCTCAAGCGAGAACTTTGACGACAACTTTCTGTTTGGTTTCTGATGAGGAACAGTACCAACGGAAGACTAAGAGTTTGGGACAGAGCACAAGACGCCTTCAGCGGTGACGATCTTGTCTACAACTTTGACACTATTGATAAACTAATTGGCGGTCCAGGCGGCAACTCAGGGACGACCGGTAACGCTTTTGTTGGAGTCCCGTCGACATGGATCGGTCCCGGTGATTCCATACCGGTTCAGTATTCATCAAATCATTTTCCGGGCAACAAGAACGGTGGCCAGGAGATCCAGACCGGATCGAGAACACTCTATAGCGTTGTCTCTGGTCTAAACTACAATGATGTTCCTCTTGGAACCGTTGTCCAGTGGTGGAGACCGAACTCGAACGTGACACTTCCTGATGGTTGGGAACCGTGTGATGGTCGTACCATTGTTGATCACTCCTATATCGATATTGGGATCAGCAATTCAATCACTCTCCCTGATCTTCGCAATAAGTTCGTTATTGGAGCTGACGCTGGAGTACCGGGCATCAACGCAGTCGCTGGCTATGGACTAGAAGACAATGCGCCTCCCGCTCTTAACGCCAATAACGATTGGACGGGAACAAAGAAGACCGCAGGTGCCGCTTCTGCCGCTGGTATCGGATACGACTCAGGTCTTGAGGTTGGCACCAGAACCGGTAGCAACACATTGGTTCCGCTTGCGCATGTGCATGATGCTGGGACGCTTTCGATTAAAGACCACAAGCACAACATCACAATAAAACACACTACTGACACTCACGTCCACCCAATCAAGGATCATTTCCATACTCACAACCACGTTCACTTGATCCCCGGTCATGTACACCCAGTAAACATTACGGCTAGTGCTGAAACAGCCCAAGCACGATGGTGGAACGACTTCTATGTTCGAGTAGGTCCAGAAACATTTCAGGCAGGACATCCGTTTGTCGCAAGGTACTCACACGTTCACCCCGTAAGTGTGGGCGTTAACGGACAGACTGGGGACAAAGCAGCATTGGATACTGGTCCTAGTAATCCGCCAGTTACGAGTGATGCCAAAATTTCTACTGATCCAAAAGCGATTGTTGTCGACTACGCAGGCTTCACTGGCGTCATCGATAGTGGTGTTACAACAAATAGCACGAACGACTCAAGGAGGGTAGAGAACAGTACGGGTCAAAACGATATTGTTCTTTCGGTCAACCCGTTCCCGCAGTATGTTGGACTGTTGTATATAATAAAAGTTAAGGTTTCCAAGAACATAATCTAAGAGGAATCATTGTGAAAGAAATTGTTCTTAAAAGATTGGCTAATGTGACAAGCTCTGAGGCTTTGGATCAGATTGATTTCGCATACCCTGATGCTGAGGTTCTTTCCTTCCGAAGAGTGAGAGACGCATCAAACGATGAGGATCTTTTTGTTACTCGTCTCCGCGTTGCTGTCGTTGAAGACGACGTTGTGGTCGAGGGCAAAGAACACGAGGAGGAAGAAGAGAAGATCATGCGCTCCGTCCTTGATCTCCTTGAAGAGATTAAAGAAGAGATCAAAGACCTTAGTGGCGAAGAAGAAGAAGAAGAAGAAACCGAAACCGTTGAGGCGGAAGGTCGCCCCAAGACAGATCCAGAACTAGAGATGGAGCATGAAGCGAAGCCGCTTCCTGAACCGATGAAGCCACCACACGGAGGCGCTGGGTTTGGAACAGCAATGCAGCCAATCATCTCGTCGATCACTGTCCGAAGACTGGCCAACATATCTAAGACGGCGGCTCGCGTTGAACTGCTCAGAGAGTTTGCTGACGAATACCGTGTTGGAAAGATTCAGAAGAGTGGCGACACGTTTATCGCCAAACTCCGTAAGAGGTCGGTGGACGCAGAAGAGGTCCCTGATTACGAGGACATGGCGGCACCAGACGACGACGAGTACCAGTTTGATTACGAGCCTGTAGATCCAGACGCTGATCCGTACGGTGATTTACCAGAAGACAAGCAGTTTGATACGGGTAATGAAGACATCAATAAGTTTTTTGATTATCTTCGTGGAGCAGGGGCGACTGACCAGGTACTTGCGGGCGAAGAAACACAATTGAAAGCGAAAGAGAAGGAAATTCGCAAACACAGAAACAGATTAAAAGCGGATATAGTCCGGCGCTCGGAAAACTCTGGTTCTGGCGAGAACAAGAGAAACGAAAAAACAGGCGAGCCAGTTGCGGATCCAGCCTGGAAAAAGAAAATGGATAAATTCGATTCCGAAACAGAGCAATCTGTTCTTTCTCAGATAAGACATTACGTTGTCGAATACGCCAAAAAGCGCGGACACAATCTAAAAGTGAACCCCATCCCTGTCCCTTCCACAGAACAGGGAGAACATACGGGCGAGACCACCGACAATGAACTAGATCCTGTTGTCGAGAAAGCGCTTCAAGATAAACTTATGGAACTTGGAAGCACTCCAGAAGCGCAATACGACATTGATCAGGTATTCGAAAGAATGAAAAGAATTCCTACGGACATGCAGCAGAACGAACTACCACAGATGATGGAACCCGTCGGTGGTCTTGCATCGGGTCAAAGTAGAAATCCACAAATGACACCACGGGCTATCGATTTGTATAACGCGTGGCGCAAAGGTCACGATGTCGATTTTAGCCAATGGGTTCCGCCTAGCGATAAAAGCAAGGACGACAAAGTCACATACGAACAGCAATTGGGACAACAATGATTACCAAGTTCGCTAAAGCGGAAATACTTGATGTTCGCACAAGTCGCAAGCGCCAGAAGAGTGCGTCCCTAAGTAAGTTCGCTGCTATTGGCGAGGGCGAAACCAACTATCGTGTCGAAGACGGATACATCTACACCAAAGTGCGTGCTATCTCTAGCCGCGTCAATAAGAATAATGATGGCTGGCCTTCGGAAGAACTGTCCAAAGCATATAAGACGTTCATCGGCAAGCCGATCTTCGTTGATCACAACAACACTGATCCAGAAAGAGCACGCGGAGTTGTCGTTGACGCTCGCATTCATGTTGAGGACGATCTACAAAAGGCTTCCGCCCTTGACCCCTACTACGCCACAGCTCCCAACAACCACAAGCCGCCGACATGGATAGAACTTCTTCTAGAGACAGACGCTCGTCAGTTCCCCAAACTGGCTAGAGCTATCGTCTCTGGAGATATCGACTCTGTTTCGATGGGGGCAAACGTTGATCGCACACAGTGCAACATCTGCGACAATTGGGCAACGTCAGTCCAAGAGTACTGCGACCACATCAAGAGCAAGGGCGCAACGTTTGATTACTTTGAGTCAAGTTCTGGTGGCAGAACAAGCAGGAAAAGCTACGAAGATTGCTACGATGTGCATTTCTTTGAGATCTCGTACGTCTTTGATCCTGCTGATGTCACGGCCCTTGTGTTTGACAAGGTCTCTAAAACTGCCACGACTCCACAACTGGATCTGATCAAGGTTCCTCAGGAAGTTGACACTGACAGACAAGAAGAGCCCTGCCCTAAGTGCGGCAACGACATGGAGAACGGAACCTGCGGTGTCTGCGGCTATGAGCAGCCGCCAGACGTGAACATTAGCGAAGACACAAAACCTGAGTCGCTGGCAGATCCGAACATTGAAGAAGCACAAAACAATTTAGATCAACTAAACGAGCAGCAGCAAATGCTGCCCGGTCCCAACGGAGAGGAAATCCCTAACGCTCCTGCTGGGCTTCCGAATCCCGCACTCAAGGGTCCTGCAGGCGCTATGGCCCCGATGGAAAACTGGATGCCAATCGCGTCCACTACTGTAAAAGATATTAATACAACTTCAGTAAGTAATGAATGGGAGATCGTTAAAGACGCTGGCCTCCTGACGAGAGTCGAGAAGCCAATTCTTCCTCCCAATCGTATTACGAACGATAGGGTTGTTAATCCTAAGTCCATCAAGAACCCGCAAAAACCCGTCGAATCAAATACGAAGGAAAATCTGAACATGAGTAAAGACAAACTCGATGAGACACTCACCAATCTGAACACGTATCTTGCGTCGAAGATTGCTGGCGAGCCAACGTGGAATGACGGCAAGACCGAACACCAAGATCCGAACCTGGACATTGATGCTGGTCCTGCGCCCTCTACCATGACGTTCCCCGATAAGAATCAAGAGAATCCTGTAACCTCCGAAGTTGGATCTGCTGGTTCGGGTCCAATTGGCGTTGCTGCTTCATCCCGCAAGGTTGGAGAGTTCCCCGACTTCATCAAGGAAAAGATGAAGGGCAAGGAAGACGACGACAAAGACGAGGACGAGGACGACAAGGACGAAGACGAGGGCAAGGACGACAAGGACGACAAGGACGACAAGGACGAAGACAAGGAAAAGAAGTCTCACTCTAAGAAGTCTAAAGACGACGAGGACGACTGCAAATGTGGAGGCAAGGTATGCTCCAAGTGCGAATCCGATGACGACGAAGATGATGACGAAGACGACGACAAGGACGACAAGAAAGAGGCATCGAAGAAGATGGCTAAGGTTCTTGGAGTTGACAGTCATCACGTTATCGCCATGTTCGCCGCCGCCGGTTCGGATCTAGTTCTTGATGTCGTCGAAGAGATGATCTCCGACAAGAAGGCTGTCAAGAAGGCTGTCAAGCAGGCTCGTAAAGAGGCTGCACAGCAAGGCGTTGCGGCTCCTCCTGGTGCGGAAGCACAGAACCGCGTTGACCTTGATGGCGATCTTCTTGAAGAAGTCGGTCCAAGCACGAAGACATTTGGATCGGACGACTTCCATGTCGGCGAACCCATTACACACGGTCAGAGCGGAAACGATCTTGGCGGTCCGATTGGTACGGCTTTTGCCAGCGAGGATGACGTTCGTTCGCACATCTTCCGCTCGCTTAAGATTGCGGAGACTGAGGTCAACCTTGGTCTCCTTCAAGAGTTCGAAAAGTTTGAGCGTGCTGCTTCCTTGGAAAAGGAATCATCGCAAGAACTTGATGCTCGCGAGGACACTCTCGTTCGCGTAAAGAAAACAGAATCGACACGCACTGCTTCTAAGAAGATTGCTGGTCGTGTCCCCCCATTGAACAAACTGGCAGCATTTGAGACCCAGTCTTCAATAGTTGTTTCGTCAGAAGAGGCGCAAGATGCCTCCTTGTTCATGTAATTCTAAATATAACAGAGTAAGAAATAGGAGATAATTCCCACATGCTAAGACTACAAAAACTAGCAAATGTTAACAAGCGTCGCACCCTTCGTGCTATTTACGCTCAGACGCAGGCGTATCCTTACGCTGCAAAACTTGATGTGACTGTTAATCGCACATCTACCAACCCATTTACTATCACCGCTCAGGCGGGCAAGGCTGCAATTTGGCCGGGCATGGTTGCTAAGAAGATGGTCGGCGAAAACGTAGGCGTCGCAGTAGCTGGCAACGCTCGTGCCTTCGGTCTCTTTGCCAACTTCATTGGTGGCGAGATGGACGAAATCGGTGATCGCGCCGAAGTCGGCGTGTGGCGCGGTGTCGGATCGGTGTTCGAGGTCCTAGCCCCCGTGTTCAACGATACAGGTCTATCTGCTGCTGCTGCTGACGAAGATGGCGACCACGCTGACGAGGTTTACCTCGGTGCAGACGCAACGGGTCGCCTAGAAGCACTCGCCATCGGCGATGTGGTTCCTCCACATGGTGACAATGTTACATCGGTTGCTGGTGATCCACGGGCTACTGCTCGTCTCGTCAGTCATCTCTCGTCCAGCGCAATCATCGTCGAACTTCTCGTCTAAACAAAAGATATAAGGAAATTAATTATGAGCCTAGTAACAGCCAGAAAAGCGGTCTCTAGCGCAGAGTATGAGCAGAAACTATCCAACCTTCCTAAGCTAACCAATGCCCAGAAGAAGGAGCGTCTAGCCCAGATCCTCTCCGACAAGACCAATGCAATGCAGCGTATCGGCCAAGGTATGATTGGTCCGATTCAAATCCGTCTTCGCTACGAGGGCATTGTCCGCAATGTTCTAGTGGAAGACACGCTAGAACGCGGTCCTCTCATGCCTTATGACATCCTAGATGATCTAGGTATGGCGTATGTCCTTAACCAGACAGACGCTGAAGTCAAGGTGCAGGTGTTCGAAGGCAAGCAGGCATTCCCGCAGCTCTTCCGCATCGCAGCCTTCCCGCGTGTTCGTAAGGAAGATCTGTACTACCTACGTGTCAACGCCATTGAGTACGCTCAGGACGAGTCGCGCCAGGCAATCCAGAAGCAGGAAGACCACCGTCTCATCTTGCTTCTAGAGTCGGCAATCGTCGATTACGGCACCACTGGTCTCAAGCCAGTCGGTGGTGACGCGACAGGCCTCTCCGCAGGTCCGTCCGGTTACAACTCGGAGAAGACTGTTCTCATCGGTGCTGGTTCGCCGCTTGAGCCAATTGACTTCTACTCGGCTGTTTCGCAGATCGAGATCGAGCAGCTCGAAGCCCGTCGTGTGCTAATGCATCCGCAGGACATGCGCGACCTCTATACCTGGGACATCAACGTCACAGGTTGGGCGTTCAAGGACAAGACCGTTTCTGGTGAGAAGATCACACAGTTCGGTGAGTTCGATCTCATGAAGTCGGTCATCGTTCCTCAGGGCGAGATCTTCATGGCAGCCGATCCGAACTACGTCGGCGTCTTCCCAGTCATGTACTCGCTCGACGTGGAAGAGAACCATCAGGTCGAGCAGTTCTACAAGGGTTTCGTCATGGACGAACTTGTCGGAATGCTTGTGCTTAACGCACGCGGTCTTTCCCGCATCGTTAAGACGGACAGTTACAACGTCGGTCCGTCGACACTCGGTACAGCGGCTAAGATCGCTGATCGTGGTCTCTACTCGTAATTTTTACGAGATGATAGTTGAGAAGGACAGGGTCGGGGCTTTTGCCCCGATCCTTTCTTTTTTGTCAGACAACTCACTTAATAGATACTATGCCGTTCAGATTTGAAACAGCGAATGAACGATGGACGCAGCGCATATCTGGAGATCTTATTCAGTTCCCCGGTGCCCAGCAACAGCAGCAAGAAGAGCCGATTGATCGCGGTCTTCAGATTGAGTTCTACAATCGGGTAGCACAGATAGAAAAGCAGATGAAGGATCTATACCACGATCCTAAGTTCCAGTATTTCCCACAAGAAGAACTAGATCGCATCAACGAACAGGCAAAAAATTTTGTCTGGAACAGCGGAATCCAATTCACAGAGTAGGATATAAAATGCCCTTCAGATTTGAAACAGCAAACGAACGATGGAAGTATTTCCAGAAGCAAGCTGACCCACCTAAATTTGAGCCGGTCGACGACGATAGCCCGGAACTGGCTCAAGAACGAGCCTTGCGTTGGGCCGAAATGCACTCCGACTTCGACGAGGACGGAAATTACATTACGCCAGAGGAAGCAGCTGCTAGGGATCAAAAACGGATGGAAGATGATGATAGCCCGGAACGGGCTCAAGAACGAGCGGCTCTTAACGACGGCAAAATCGTAGGGCAGGATCCGCAAAACCCTGAAAGTCAACCAGATCTAGAAACAGAAGAAGATATGGATGGGTATTCAGAACTATTAGAAAAAGAGCAAGACATTGATGATAGTTATGACCCCTACGACGGTCGTAACGATGACTCGCCGGACGATCTACCGCCTCTCACCCGCGAACAATACGAACAAGCCAAGCGCAACTTCTACAACTAGGCAGACAAGTTCTGTGTTATAATCAAATAGCCATGCATCTAAGAATCATCTTAGAGCAGTCACATTAGGAGCATCATGGCAACTAAGACAAAGAAGAACATTCGTAATCTTCACCAAGTTCCACTGAACCTTCGCTTTGGTTCACGCAAAGATCCGTATTACATCACTCTCCAGCGTCGTGGACAGAGTGGGGACTGTGTTGAGATCCCCGGTGATATGACGGATCACCCAGACTTCAGTCGTAATCTTGGTCTCTCGTTTGAGATCATCAGTGCGGCCGAAAGATCAAAGATTGAGTATGGCGACAACTCAGCAAAACCTGCCATTCTCACAGACAAGACGTTCAAACTTGAACGCATGTCAGATCTCTCCACAACCATTGGGATCATCAACGATGACCCCAAGACAGGCGGAGTCACTCGCGTAAAGAGAGACGTCAATCCTGGACGTTCGACGGCCACAGGAACTGTCGACAACCCGGTACTCGAAAGAGGAGCGGCGAAAGAGACCAACCCTGTGTCTCCAGAACTTCCCGTCTTCGGCGGTATCGAGAAGGTTTAATGCCCGTTGGGAGCCGTCCCTTTTTACAAGGGGGCGGCTCTCAAGTAATAGATGATATGACCTTTCCCTTTCTTAGCAAGAAGAAAAAGTAATGTCCTTCGGTTACGAACGTCAACGAAGAGTCTTCATTAACGACACCGCACTGCTAGAAGCATACATGTACGAAGCAGATGACGAGACTCTGGTCCCTCTTACAGGAATCAGACAGGTCTTGTTCACCGTTAGAAAGCCTTCGGAAGAGACTCCGTCTATTATTGATGACCCCGGCACAGTCGTTGCTGACGGCCATGCTCAGTATCTCGTTGCGTCTGGGTCTGTGGATGAGGCCGGAGAGTATCTCGCCAAGGCTCAGTTCGAACTCACTAATGGCGAGAAGCGCACAGTCATTGTTGACTTCGACGTTGTAGATCCATTCCAAGTCATAGGCGCAAGCAGGGTTGATCCTTGGATCGACCTCACATGGCGGAAACTAGAGGACTGCTTCGACTCTGAAATCGGTGGACCGTGGCTCCGTGACATGACGCTTGCTCGTTTTGATAAGTCAAAGATCCATACCTTGATGCCAGACGCTTTTCTTGACATCAATGTTCAACAGCCCCTCACTTCCTTCGACGAGTCGAACTTCCCTCTGGACGATAGCGGTGGCGCTTTGCTTTCGCAGGCTCTGCTTGTTGTGACGGTTCGCCACCTTATGAGGTCTTACGCGGAACAGCCTGACACGAACAACTCTCCTGTAGCTTTCCTTGATCGCCGACGTTATCAAGAGACTTGGGGCAAGGTTCTTGAGATTGAGGAAGTCCAGTACCGTCGCGTTCTTGCTCTCTGGAAGCGCCAATTCTTCGGTCTTGGCTCGACCAAAGGTCTCATGTCCAGCAAGGCTGGTCGTCTCATTCCGGCCCCGATGCGAAGCCGCTACTCTGGTCGCGGATACGTTTAATCTTTGTGTGATACAATGATGTCCGCATGAAGGTAGCTGTTTACAATATAGCAAAGAACGAAGAACAGTTCATCAAACGATGGGCAGATTCTGCTAAAGATGCCGACCTAATCCTTCTTGCTGACACCGGATCAACAGACGGCACTGTCGAACTCGCTAAGAGTTGCGGTGTTGAGGTCGTAGAGATAACGATAGATCCTTGGCGGTTCGATCACGCTCGCAACGCATCGCTTGATGCAATACCAGAGGACTTTGATTACTGCATTGCCCTCGATGTCGACGAGATCCTTCTTCCCGGCTGGCGAGATGGTCTTGAGAAAGCCTTCAAGGAAGGAATCACTCGACCTCGCTATAAGTATGTGTGGTCGTGGAACCCAGATGGTACTGAGGGGCTCACCTATGGCGGCGATAAGATTCATGCGCGCCAGTACTCGTGGAAGCATCCAGTTCATGAGACGGTCTCGTCTACCACCGGCCATGAAACACAGAACTGGTATGCCGAAATTGAGATCCATCACCATCCAGACGACACTAAATCTCGTGGACAGTACTTCCCGCTTCTAGAACTGTCTGTCCAGGAGGATCCTGACGACGACCGCAACGCCCATTACTATGCCCGCGAGTTGTACTTCAATAGGAACGACGGCGATAATTGGCAGAAATCTATTGCCGAGTTCAAGCGTCACCTATCCCTACCACGCGCACAGTGGCCCCCAGAGCGCGCTAGGACGATGCGCTATCTCTCTGAACTAGAAACCCACATGAGAGAGCCGTGGCTCCTGAGAGCCTGCGCAGAGGCCCCTGACAGGCGCGAGGGGTGGGTTGACCTCTGTTTGTACTACTACGAGAAGGAAACGTGGGAAGCGTGCTTTGCGGCCGCAAAGAGGGCGCTCTCTATCAAAGACAAGCCTCTTGAGTATTTATGCGAGGAGCATGCGTGGGGGTTTCTTCCTCACGATCTTGCTGCCATATCTGCACACAACCTTGGGTTTCTCGATCAGGCCATCTTGTATGGGAGGGCGGCTCTTGAACTTTCCCCGGAAGATCAGCGCTTGAAGAACAATCTAGAGGCTTACGAAACCGAAATGAAAGAGGCAGAGAGGGCGTTGACTCAGCAAAGATCCGTCACTTAGCGTACCTGTAATATGTAGCGCCATGGCTTTATACACTAATCCGAATAGCCCGTTTGAGGCCACGTTCGACTCCGTGCTTACGGGTGGTGTGGGTCAATTTCGCATAAGCATTATAGACACGCCCAACAGCGCTGTCTTTCTTGAGCCGACAACAGAGGGAATAACAGAAAGACCACCAGGTCCACCGGGCACAAGTGGTGGTATTTATGCTTGGGCTGGCACGTCCCCTCCCGTGACGGGGCAATACACAATCTACTGGGACGATGGCGGAACGTTTGGGAACCCTCCAGAAATTCTAGCTGTTGAGGATCTTGTCGTTACCGGTCAACCGGTCATCACCGCAAGTGTTAACCAAGGCGTGGTTCCAGCTACTGGCAATCGCACCGGTCAGACCCACATCGTTGATATGAAAAACGTGGGTCCTCCGTCAACCCCACAAGAAATCAAGCGGCAGCGCAGACAGGCGGGAGATCTTCTGCGACGTTACGGTCAACCAATCATTCATAGACACATGTACACTCTTGATGATGTTGACAAGGGCGTCGCTAAGAAGTGCCCATCTTGTTTCGATGAAGCGTACAGTCAAGTAAGAAACGACTGTCCGGTGTGCTTTTCTATAGGGTTTGTTTCTACCGAGGACGACACAGAACGTTTCCTCGATAGCAATGGCAACTACACATACTCAAGCACTGACGTCGTTGCTCCAAAGTATGGAGGATTCGCAGAGCCAGTGCTGACTCTAATCGTTCAGCCAGACGTGCCGATTGATCTATTTAAGATCAATGATCGCGGTGTTCTCACAAGGGTGGAGCAGGCTCAAGCCTTTACATACTTCAACCCTTACTTTGCTGACAATGATCTCCTCATAATGGTTGAGATATCGATTGACGGATACACAATCAGAAACATTTTAGATTACTATCAGGCCAAGAACGCGAACCAGCACACAATCCGTGGCTGGGGAAAGCGTGTTAGAAACCAAAACCAACACGTTATCTCCCAGTCTTTCGAGATGGCAATGGTCCCACCAAATAATATCCTGCACAGTGTGTCTCCTGGATCTGTGTCCTATGGTGTGATTTAGTGTCTACTGTTGGGACATACGCAATCGGTGTTGGTCGAATCGAATCTGTGGATGAGTATAACGTCGTTCCTGTCGAGTCCACGGTCACCCAGCCTTCTCCAGATATAACCTGGGTCGACCTGTTCTCTGGCTACGACAAAGAATCGGTTTGGGGTTCTTTAGAGATTGAGTACGATGTATATTCGGAGATCTACGACGCAGACACCGTCATCTCCAGATCGATCATTTCAAGTTTGGACGCGATCACCAAGGGCGGATTGCTAGAAGCGCTATCGAATGGCACAGCGACCATTATCGGTGCCATAGGTGTTGTCTCATACGATGCGTTGTCCGAAGGAACAGCAGCCACAGAAGGATCCCTTAGTGTTTCCTACTCTGCGACCCTACAAGGGCTGTCAAGCGCTAGGGCGCTTCTGCATATAGACAGCGTGGACGAAGACACCGTCATCTCCAGGTCGGTCCTTCTGGATATTGATCGAATGTTGGGGGTTGATTCGGACACCGTTTACGGAGTTTCTGAAATAGACTCATTCGAGTTTGGCTGGAAGGACCTCTTTGCTGAGATCTCATTGACCGACAGCGTGGACGATGCGAATCTGCAGACGAACTATGGTCTTTTCCAAGAGATCGGCGGATCAACAGACCTCTGGGCAACGATGGATCAATACGCAGTCATCACTGGCGTGTCGGTCATCGACAGCATTGATACGGAGAACACGTTCTACGAGATCTTCGGTCTGATCAGCGGGACATCAAGCCTAGACGCGACGCCAGTAACTGAAGAAGACACTCAAGGATCCTCTGACAGATACGTTTGGCTCAACCTTGTGTCGAACGATGTTGTTGGCGAGGCCATCATCGAAAGAGCGGGCTATCCGACCCTTATCAACGCTCCTGTATTCGATACGAAGTATGCTCAATTCAGATACAGCATCTCGTCTGTTGATGTCCATCACACACCGCCGAACATGAGAGAGGTTATCTCTGGATCTGCAACAATGACCAACAACGCTCTCAATCACTTCTTCGGTGTCAACTACGCAGCCAGCGGTAGGGCTCGTGGTAATTCAAACCTCCAGGCTGTTCTTACTACGGGCAGTACCCGATATCACGAGGACAGCCTTGACGTGTTTACCGTATGCACAAGCGCGACACGCCCCATAGTTCCTGGACTTGGCGACACCATCTACGAAACAGACACGGAGCTGTCGTACATGTGGGACGGTGCCGACTGGATAATCAACACTCCTGACGGTGTGTACGGTCCGCTTAGCCCGACAGGTCCCACAGGACCGGGTGTTTACCGCTAATGCCTCTGCGTCTAGAACCAGCAGTACAGTACAAGCGACTAATAAAAAGAACGCTTATCTCAGCTATGAGGGCGGTATTCTCAAACGAGTATCCAGATCCTCAACTAAAAGGTCTTCATGTCTCAACGTCTTACCCACTAAAGCGTGAAGACTTCCCTGCCGTTGTCATTAGTTATGACGAAGGCTCGGTAAAGAACGCTGGCGTATCACACGAGGAGTATCTCGAAACCGTTGATGGTTTTGTCATACCAGCAAAGCACTTTATGTTTGAGGGATCCATCACCTTCAAGTGCTTGGCGTTAAGCCCACTTGATATTGACATCCTAACAGACAGCGTTGCGGAACTCTTGGCGTTCGGAAGACTTGACTCTCTGTTGAACAAGCTTTTCGATGCCGTTTATGTGGACGTTCCAGACACAGCACAGATTACATTCTATTCTGACTACCTGGACGCTGTTGGCGACAGCGTTATGGAGACGGCCTGGGGTTCTGAAGATGGTCTTGTCTACCAAAACGGATATCGAATCAGATGCAGCGGCGGCTTCTACAACGCCATCAAAGAGGGAGATGTTTCTCAATACATTGAAGACATTCTCATCTATGGCAACCAGCCATTCGAGGAAGAACAAGAGTTGCTCACAGAGTTATTCGGAAGAAACAGTTCCAACCCCTACTATGTTCGCGGAAGGGCCGTCGTCTCTTCATTTTAAAGAGGCACCACTAATATGGCACTTGCTAACGCATAATCATTGACTGGAGACATCACAAGCGATATGGCATATCAAACACCCGGAATTTCTGTTACGGAAGTAGACACTCCGAACACCACAATTATTCTTGATCGTCCGACCGTTATCGGTCTTGTCGGTCTTGCGCAGGGGAACGAAGTTCGCAGCGAACCTGTGCTTCTGGTCGACAACGACGAGTACACGCTGACTGGTGTGAATCCAATCACGTCTCCTGCTACTTCTTTTGTTGTTCGCGATATCAACAGGCTTGACACCACCTACTCTCCTGGCGTAACAAGCGACTATGTGCTTACGCCAAACAATTCGACTGGCAATGTCACGATCAAGCGCAGCCTTTACACAACGATGACTTCCAAGGAGGAAGTTGTTATTGTCGCAAAGACAACGTCTCCGTCTGGCATCGTCTATTGCTACAGTCCGGGCGGAAACGCTCAAACAGCATTTAATCTACATTACCAAAGCGAGTTGATGCGTCCGTCGAATAACGGCACAATCGCAGTTACCGCTTCGGCTCCGGGCGATACCGACATCTCCGTTCAGAGAACTGGCGTATACTCAGCCCTAACAGACTATCTCGTTACGGGTACCAAAAAGATCAAGCGCGCTAATGCCACGTTTAATCCTACCGGTTGCCGCATCATGGACGGTCAAAAAGTGTTTGTCACATACACGACCGGTAATGGCGCAACAACTTATGTCGATGAAGAAATCACACTAGCGGGATCGAGCGATGGATCCGCAACACAACTAGACGGGTACGCCGATCCACTCGGAGGCGTTGATACTTCGTCCATCATTGTTCGCAATCGAGCAGGGATGGGTTCTTCAACAAAGAGCGCTGTCATCTTTAACGCAGGTCCAAGTGGCATCGAGGGAAATGATTTCGCTTTTGATTGGTTTGACTCAAACGGCGACTACAACAATGGATCAGCCACTACCGATTTCACGATGACTCGAAACACCGCTGGTCCTACGACAATGGGTGTCGCATTCAATCAGGTGAACGTAAGAATAGATTACAAGTTCATTCCAAACAATTACTACGTTCCAACTCTCTTTACGTCCTATCATGAGGTTGAGATTAAGTACGGCCCCGCCTTTGACAGCGCTGGCATTGTTCTGAATCCGCTTTCGGCTGGTGCTTACATGTGCTTCCGTTCTGGATCCAATGAAGTTATTGCCCAGCCTCTGTTTACGTTCGACAATTCTGGAAACAAGATTTCTGGAGATGAGTCGAACACGAGCCACTGGGAGACAACGCTGTACTCGCTCGAACCCCAGACGGCAATCAATGTTATTGTTCCGATTGTCGGTCAAAGCAGACTCAATCCTACGGTCCCAACGACAAAGGACGAATTACAATACGCTATTCAAAACAAATTTGTAAATCACATAAACGCAATGCGGAACAATGGCGTCCAAGCGATTGCAGTGTTCGGAGAAGACGCTACGGTGAACGGCGCTCTTGCAAATGATCAAGCCCAAGCCGTAATCCTTCAAGAACACGCAAGACTTCTTGGTCAACAGAACCTTCCGGAAAGAACGGTTCTTGTTTCGCCGGGCGCATTCAAGTTTGCGAACCCAGTTACAGGAAAACAGTCGTTTATCGGTGGTCAGTATGTCGCCGCAACGATTGCTGGCATGCTTGCCAATGCCCCTGTGCAGATCCCTCTGACACGCAAGACGGTTGTCGGCATTAGCGATGTGGCCGTGTATCGAAATGAATCAGAGAAAACCGCAGACTCACAGTTCGGCCTGTTCGTTATTGAGAGCAAGAACGGAAGTCTCCGTGTACGAC
>Ga0209702_10005744_pt1 | contig 16586 bp, 18 predicted proteins | sample FRY01_FD_187210 | JGI IMG/M metagenome (GOLD analysis project Ga0209702, IMG submission 187210) | Freshwater microbial communities from Lake Fryxell liftoff mats and glacier meltwater in Antarctica - FRY-01 (SPAdes) (version 2) | ecosystem: Environmental > Aquatic > Freshwater > Ice > Glacier...
AGCAGCGACTGCCGGGCAATGGACAACCTGTCATCGCACAAAAGCCCCGGCGCGGCAGCAGCGATGAAGGACGTCGGCGCGTGGTTTCTGTTCCTTCCGCCTTATAGCCCGGATCTTAACCCTATCGAAATGGCATTCGCCAAGCTGAAAACCCTCATTCGAAGGGCCGCAGCAAGAAGCTACGATGCGCTATGGCGGGCTGTCGGCCAGGTCTGCGACCTCTTCAGCGAAAAGGAATGCTACAACTTCTTCAAGGCCGCAGGATGTGAAGCCGATTGACCGCAACACGCTCTAGCCGCTATTTCGCGGCCTTCTTGGCCTCAACCGCCGCCTTCATCCGGGCCAGCAACTCCGCCTTCGTGGCTTTGGAGCCATAGGGGTTCTTTTCGCTGCCTTTGGCATTGTGTTCGGAATGGCGCGGCGTGTTCTTGCCCGCCTTGGCATTGCCCGATGCGTTGTAATCCATGCTGCCCTCCTATGGCGATGCGCGCTTTTGCCTGAATTGCGGGCAATCCACAATCCCATCCCGTCAGGGTCCGGCCGCTGATTTCATCTTGGTCCAAATACCTAAAACCCCAAGCCTGCTTAAAGACCAAGCCTTGGCAGCGGCTACCCCCAAACCATCCGCTTGATCGCTGCCGCATGGGCGGGCATTGCCGCCCGCGCATCCGCACTCAACGCGTCCGCTGCCGCCAACAACTGCTCAGGCTCCACAATGCGGTCCACCAACCCCCAGGCCTGCGCCTCCTCCACCTCCACCTTCATGCCCGCCATCATAATCATCGACGCCCGCGCAGGCCCTATCAGCCGCACCAGGCGCGGCACATCGGATGATTGCGGCAAAAACCCCAGCTTCATCACCGGGTAAAACAGCCGCGCCCCCCGCACCGCAAGGCGCAGATCACAAGCCAGCGCCATGCCCATCGCACCCCCCGCAACCGTGCCATTCAGCGCGGCAATCGTCAGGCAGGGCAATGCGGCAATTGCCCCGGAAAGTCGCTCCCAAACGGGGCTGACAGCCCCCCCCGCATGGGCCTCCTCCAAGTCCGCGCCTGCCGAAAATACCCGCCCCGCCCCCGTCACGATCAGCGCGCGCGCACCCTCGCGCCCTGCCCGCTCGGCAATGTCTGCCAATGTGGTCAGCATCGCCCCCGTCAGCGAATTGGCCTTTTCGGGCCGGGCGATGGTAACGGTCCACGCCCCGCCTTCAACACTCAGATCGATCACGCACCCAACCCCACGGCGCGGCGAATGCCCTCATCGCGCAGCGACACCTCCCGCCCCAGCCAATCATCCCCGCCGGGACCGCACATCCACAGCATCAGCCGTGCGGGCCAATCGGCGGTGATGTGCACCGAAGGGTCTAACTGGCTGACCGGGTTGATGCCGCTGGCCTTTATCTTCACCTGCATCTCGGTGGCCACCGTTCCGGGCGACATGCCCATGATCCGCAGGCCATTGCCGCCTTCCTCCAGATGTGCGGCCCGCGTCAACATCGTCGCCCCGGCTTTGGACGCGCAATACGCGCTCCATCCTTCCAACGGGTTATGGGCGGCACCGGAGGATACTGTGATAATTGTCCCACCCCCCCGCGCGCGCATCATCGGAATGGCCGCCTGCATGCCATAGAAAACCCCTTTAAGATTGATGTCGATGGCGCGCGACCAGTCGTCTGCCGCCGCATCGGTGATCCGCCCGATGGGGTCCACAACACCCGCATTGCCGATCAGCACATCCAACCCGCCGCAGGTCTGCGCAATCTGCGCAAAGGCCGCATGCATTGCGCCCGCATCTGCCACGTCGCAGCGCAGCGCCAAGGCCCCGCGCCCGATCTGGGCCGCCAGCGCCTCAATCTCCTCGCCCGACCGGGCCAGCAGAACCACCTGAGCGCCCGCATCCGCAAATACCAGCGCGGTTGCAGCCCCGATTCCCCGGCTTGCCCCCGTAATGGCAACGACCTTTCCTTGCATCCTTCAATCCTTTCAAAACGCTGTCTTGGCACCAAGGCTAGCGCAGCGGGGCCAGACCCGCCAGCCATCTTGCCACAGGCGGAACACGGCTTTGTTCCAGCCCCGCAGTGCCAAACCCCCTTGACCCCGCCCTGCGCGCCGCCGATGCTGTACTCATATTTTTTCCGAACCCAAGGAACACGCGCATGACAGTTCGTATTTTGACCACAACGTCTTTTCTCGCCCTTGCCGCATTTTCCACCACCCCGGCTTTCGCAAATGTCACCGCCGAGGAGGTTTGGCAAAACTGGAAGGTTTTGGGGGCAACCTATGGGCAAACCTACACCGCAGGCGCGCAGCAGCGCAGCGGTGACACGCTGACCATCACCGACCTTACACTGGCCATGGCAAATGGTGATGCCAAATTGACAGGCAATATTCCAAGTGTGGCCTTCCGCGAAACCAGCGATGGCCGCGTCGAAATCACCATGTCCGAAGAATACTCCATGGCACTTGAAAGCGACTCCGCTTCGGGGAACGATCCGACGACAAGCAGCATAACCATTGCGCAAAACGGGCTGGTGATGACCGCAAGCGGCACCCCCGATGCAATCAACTATGACATGACCGCAGAGTCGATTGTGCTGTCCTTGATGGATTTCATCATCGACGGCGAAGCGCGCGAGATGGACATCAACGTGAACCTGTCAAAACCCGTGATGAACTATCAGGTCGCCCCCGGCGATGTGACGGGCGTCACCTCTACTTTCGCATCCCCGGCGCTGATGTTTCAGGTGAAAGGCCAGGGCGAAGGCGGCCAAGGCAGCTTTGACGGCACAGGCCAGATGAACAACCTTGCGGGCGCCTCCTCGGGGGCTGTGCCAAAGGCGATTGCCATGGGTGATCTGTCCGCGATGCTGGCAAAGGGCTACACCACCGATGGATCGTTCACCTATGACAGCGGCAGCTTCGCGATTGATGCAGTGGACCCGGACGGCAGCACCACCAAGGTCAGCAGCACCTCCAAAGGTGGCAACCTGAATTATTCCATGGACAAGGACCGCATTGCCTATGGCGTGGTTGGCAAATCCGTGGCGCTGACGGCAAGCGGATCGGCCGTCCCCCTGCCCGAAGTTGCCATCGCCTATGATGAGGCGGCGTTCAGTCTGCTGGTTCCCGTGTCCAAGTCCGAGGAGGCGAAGGATTTCGCCCTGCAAACCCGCATTCAGGGGCTGACCGTTCCCGATATGCTCTGGTCGATGATTGATCCCGGTGCCACCTTACCGCGCGACCCCGCATCCCTGATCGTGGCGCTGAAAGGCAAGGCAAAGCCGCTGATGGACCTGCTGACTGGCGATGACACCGCGATGATGGACACCCCGCCCTTTGAGATAGAAGCGCTGGAGGTGGAGGCCTTGCAACTGACCGTTGCAGGTGCGGAGTTCAAGGGAAACGGCGCGCTGGCCTTTGACTACAGCCAACCCGCGATGTTGGGCGGTATGGCCCCGATGCCCACAGGCAAGTTGAACCTGTCCTTGACAGGCGCGAACACTTTACTGGGCCAGTTGCAAACCCTTGGGCTGGTCGATCCGCAAATCACCATGACCTTCGGGATGTTTGCCGGAATGCTGGCCAAACCCGGCCCAACTCCGGACAGCTACATCACCGAGCTGGAGTTCAAGGAAGGTGGGCAAATCCTGTCCAACGGCAACCCGCTGCCCTTCTGACGTTACCTCGACTTGCAATTGGGGGCGGTCTTCGGGCCGCCCTTTCGTGTCCCGGCCGCTTGCCTTGCAGCCTTAGTCGGCTTACCTGCCTGAAGTGCATTGAAGGAGAACCGCCCATGACCCGCTCGCTTGAAACATTGACAGGCGCGCTGCTGGCGGCCGCCAAACGCGCGGGGGCCGATGCCGCTGATGCGATAGCCGTGGACGGGATCGCCACCTCGATTGATATCCGCGCGGGCAAACTGGAACAGGCGGAACGGTCGGAAGGCGTGGAATTGGGCTTGCGGGTGTTGATCGGGCAGCGGCAGGCCTGTGTGTCGGTGTCGGACACATCGGAGGCCAGCATCCGCGCTGTGGCCGAACGCGCTGTGGCCATGGCACGCGAGGCCCCGGAAGATAAATATGCCGGGCTGGCGGACCCTTCGCAATTGGCCAAAAGCTGGGATATGGCCACGCTGGACCTGTGCGACCCATCGCCCGAAGCGAGTGCTGCCGCACTGGAAGACGATGCGCGCCGCGCCGAAGCCGCCGCCATGGGTGTGGCCGGGATCACGCAGGTTGAAGCATCAGCCAGCCAATCGCGCCGCCAGATTCATATGGCGGCCAGCAACGGCTTTGCGGGCGGCTATGCGCGATCGTCACGGTCCTTGTCGGCGGTGGCGTTCACCAACTCAGGCACGGGCATGGAACGCGATTGGGCCGCCGAGGGCCGGATTTACGCCGCCGATTTGCCAAGCGCAGAGGAAATTGGCGCTTTGGCCGCTGCCCGCGCGCTGGACCGCGTTGGGGCGCGCAAACCCAAAACCGGCTCTTATCCGGTCTTGTATGATGAGCGGATATCCTCGGGGATCATCGGGCATTTTCTGGGGGCGATCAACGGTGCCACCATTGCGCGCGGGTCAGGCTGGTTGCGCGATGCGTTGGGCACCCGGATTTTGCCGCGCGGGCTTTCGGTGATTGAAGACCCACACCGCCGCCGCATTGCAGGCAGCCGCGCCTTTGATGGCGAGGGCCTGCCCACCGCGCGCCGCGCAATTGTAGAGGACGGCGTGCTGATGGGTTGGGTGTTGGACCTTGCCACCGGGCGCAAGCTGGGGATGCCTTCAACGGCAAATGCTGCGCGCGGCACATCCTCTCCCCCCTCCCCCGGCACGTCGAATATTGATTTGACCCAAGGTGTGAAAACCCGGGCGGAATTGCTGGCGGATATGGGGACGGGGCTGCTTGTTACCTCCTTGATCGGATCGTCGATCAACCCGACCACGGGGGATTATTCGCGTGGCGCATCCGGTTTCTGGGTGGAAAACGGGCAGATCACCTATGCCGTCAACGAATGCACCATCGCGGGCAATCTGCGCGACATGTTGCTTGCGATGACGCCCGCCAATGATGCGCGGATGCATATGTCCACCCGCGTGCCGTCCTTGCTGGTTGAAGGGTTGACGCTTGCCGGGGCATGAGGATGATCTGGCGCTGTTGGTGGATGCGGCCTTTGCTGCGGGGGAAATTGCGCTGCGCCATTTCAAACGAGACCCGCAGGTTTGGGACAAAGGCGATGGCGCTGGGCCGGTAACCGAAGCGGATTTGGCCGTGAACGACATGCTGGCAGCACATCTGCACGCCGCCCGCCCGGAGTATGGCTGGCTGTCCGAGGAAACGCCGGACAACACGGACCGCCTGTCTGCGCGCCGGGTGTTCATTATTGACCCTATCGACGGCACCCGCGCCTTTATCGACGGGCAGGACAGCTTTTCCCATTCGCTTGCGATTGTACAAGACGGTGAGGTAATCGCTGCCGCTGTCTATCTGCCTGCTAAGGACCGGATGTACACTGCGCAGGCAGGTGGCCCCGCGTTGTGCAACGGGCAGCCGATTGCAGTATCGGCACCCCGCGTGGTGGAGGGGGCAACGGTGCTGACCTCCAAGCCCAATATGTCAGAGCTGCATTGGCCGGGCGGCGTGCCGGACCTTACGCGGTCGTTCCGCCCCTCGCTCGCCTACCGCCTGTGCCTTGTGGCCGAAGGGCGGTTTGACGCAATGCTGGCCTTTCGCCCGACATGGGAATGGGACATTGCCGCGGGCGCGCTGATTGCGGCGCGCGCCGGGTGCCTGGCCAGTGATGGGCAAGGAGCACCGCTGACCTTCAACGCGCCCGACCCGCGCACGGCGGGGGTGATGGTGGCGGGGCCTGTGCTGCATGCCGCATTGATCGCGCGGCGTGACTGACGCCGGTTAGGTATTTGGACCAAGATGAAATCAAAGCGCGGTTATGGCCGCTGCTACAGCGGTGGCAAGGGCGGCGTGGCCTTCGGGTTCAAAATGGATGCCATCGGTGGGGCTGGTTTCAAGCACGCTGCTCGCATCCAGAAACCCAAGACCGCGGGCTGCGGAGTAACCGGCCAACAGCGGCGCAAGCGCGCGACCTTTGGCAGCCGCACCCAGAAACTCACCCGCAAGCGGCCCCAATTCCTGAACAGGCGGCGGAGCGACCAAGAGGATTTTCAGCCCCGGATGCCGCCCCACCATCTCGGGCCCAAACGCCATATCCACAAGCCCTGCAATCCCCGCCACGATCCGTACAGCCGAGGCCCCGAATCGGGCTTTCACATCATTGGTTCCCAGCATCAGCACCATGTAATCAAGCGGGCCATGGCTGTTGAGGGCAATACGCAATCCGATCACGCCGTTCATGTGATCACCCATCATGGGATCATCAAAGCACGTCGTGCGGCCCGGCAGCCCCTCCTCTACCAACTCCCAACCTTGGCCAAAGATTTTGGCCATGCGGCAGGGCCAGCGGGTGCCAGCATCATAACGAGCATAAACGCAGCGCGTGGTGATGGGCGGCGTGCCATGAATGTTGCTGTCACCATAGGCCATGATAATGGGCATTTTGCACCTCTGATAGGGTGACGCTAAGCTAGGCCGCCGGGCTGCGGTTGCAAAGGCCCTTGTGCAATGTCCTTGTGAAACCCCCTTGGCCTTTTGGGTTGTGGTTGCCATATAGGGAGAAAGCTTTTGACGAAAGAGGGACGGCATGTTGACATTTGGCGATAAATTGGGGGCGGCACCCGGTAGCGCGGCCGCAGATCTGATCAAGGACAGCACAGAGGCGAGTTTTATGGCCGATGTGATCGAAGCCAGCCAAGAGGTTCCGGTGGTAGTGGATTTCTGGGCCCCGTGGTGTGGCCCGTGCAAGCAGCTTGGGCCAGCGCTGGAGGCGGCTGTGACCGCCGCCAAGGGCAAGGTCCGCATGGTCAAGGTCAATGTCGATGAGAACCCCGGTATTTCAGGGCAGTTGCGCATTCAATCCATCCCCACCGTCTATGCGTTTTTCCAAGGCAAACCCGTGGACGGGTTTCAAGGCGCTTTGCCTGCGTCTGAACTGAAAGCGTTTGTCGATAAACTGGCCGCTTTGGCAGGGGATGGCGGGCTGGCCGAAGCGATTGAGGCAGCCGAGGCGATGCTGACCGAGGGGGCCGCCGCCGATGCCGCTGAAACCTTTGCCGCGATTTTGGGCGAGGAGCCGGAGAACCCGGTCGCCTTTGGTGGCTTGTTGCGCGCCCATCTGGCATTGGGCGAAGTGGAGCAAGCCGAGGCGCTGCTGGCCTCCGTTCCCGCCAAGATTGCCACCGCCAAGGAGGTGGAGGCCGTCCGCGCGCAGATTGCACTGATCCATCAGGCCGCACATGCAGGCCCTGAGGCAGAGCTGCGCGCCGCGGTAGACGCCGATCCCGCCAATCTGCAAGCGCGGTTCGACCTTGCAACAGCCTTGCATGCAGCGGGCAGGGTGGAGGACGCCGTGGACCAGTTGCTGGACTTGTTCCGGCGCGACCGAGAATGGAACGACAGCGCCGCAAAAGCCCAGCTTTTCACCATCTTCGAGGCTCTTCCACCCAAAGATCCCATTGCGCTGAAAGGTCGCCGCAAACTGTCCTCAATGATATTTGCCTAAGGACAAATGCGGCCTAGCTGGTTCATCATGAAACACATTCGAGACCTCCCCGACACCATCCCCGTTTTCCCGCTGCCCGGCGCTTTGTTGCTGCCGCGCGCGCGCCTGCCGCTGCATCTGTTTGAGCCGCGCTATTTGCAAATGCTGGAAGATTGCATGAAAACCCCCGAGCGGCTGATCGGCATGATTCAGACCCGCGAGGTCCCCGCCAACCAGGGCGGGGGCGAGCCACGGCTGCATTCCATCGGCTGTGCCGGCCGCATGACAGGGTTTTCCGAAACCGAGGACGGGCGCTATATGGTCACGCTGTCGGGCCTGTCACGCTTTCGTCTGCGTGAGGAGGTGAAGGGTTTTACCCCCTACCGCCGCGCCAAGGTAGAATGGCAAGGGTTCGAACGTGACCAGGGTGCCGCCGAAAAAGACCCCGGTTTTGACCGCCCGGCATTTTTGGACCTGTTGCAACGGTTTTTCGAATCCATGGAATTGTCTACCGATTGGGAAAGTTTGACAGGCGCTGATACCGAATTGCTGATCAACTCCCTGTCCATGCTCTGCCCGTTTTCCCCCGAGGACAAGCAAGCCCTGCTGGAAGCGCCGACACTGACCGAACGTCGCGAAACCATGGTGACCCTGATCGAGTTCGCGTTGCGCGGCGGAACGGGTGAGGAGATAATGCAATGACCGACCCCGCCCCCATCATCGACCGCCGCATGCTGGAAGCGTTGGTGTGCCCCTTGTCGCAGACCACGCTGGCCTATGACGCCGAGGCGCAGGAGTTGATCTCGCGCCCTGCCCATCTGGCCTTTCCAATCCGCAACGGCATACCGATCATGCTGGTGTCAGAAGCGCGAAAGCTGGACTGATGCTGCGCGTGGTTCTCACCTATGTGGTCTTTGTGGTGGTCGTCATGGCCGTCGGAGCTGGCGTTGGCGCATCTGTGGTCCCGGGGGACTGGTATGCGGGTTTGATCAAACCATGGTTCTCGCCACCCAATTGGCTGTTCGGACCGGTATGGACCACGCTTTACGCCCTTATTGGCTGGGTCGGTGCGCGCAAGTGGCTGTATGGTGGGGAGTCCAAGCTGTGGTGGGGGCAAATGGCGGTGAATCTGATGTGGTCTCCGGTGTTTTTTGGCCTGCAATTGCCTTGGGTGGCCATGGCAGTGATTGTCACAATGTGGTCGCTGATTGCAGCGTTCATCTGGCGCGAATGGCGCGGTGACAGGCTGTCTGCGGTGCTGTTCTTGCCCTATTTGCTGTGGGTTAGCATTGCGACAGCGCTGAACGCGGCGATTGTGGTTTTGAACTGACGCGCTTGTCTCGATCCACAGGCTGGCGAACACGGATGATCTGACGTAAAACCCTGTCCGTTACCCTGACAAACCGGATGCCCCCGATGTTCACAGCCACACTTTTGACCAACCCCGCTACCCCGGTTCTGGACCGCACAACCGTTGAATCCCTGCGCAATGCCTGGGGCGGCGGTGATGCGCATTGGCTAAACCCTGCGATTGCGGCGGAATTTGCGCTGCCCGCCGTCCCCGGCAACCTGTGGGAGGCGTGGGCGGGCTTACAGGCTCTTGGCATTGATCTGGTTATCCAACCCAGCGAAAACCGCCGCAAACGCTTGCTGCTGGCCGATATGGACAGCACGATGATCCAGCAAGAATGCATCGACGAATTGGCGGATGAGGCCGGGGTGGGCACGCATGTGGCAGGCATCACAGCCCGCGCGATGAATGGCGAGTTGGAGTTTGAAGCGGCCTTGCGCGAACGTGTGGCCTTGCTGAAAGACCTTCCCGAAAACGTGATCGAAAAAGTGATGGCGCATCGCATTACCCTGATGCCCGGTGGGCCGGTGCTTGTGGCGACGATGAAGGCGAACGGCGCGCGGGCGGCTTTGGTCTCGGGCGGGTTTACGGCCTTCACCACGCGGGTTGCAGCCCTGCTGGGTTTTGATGAAAACCGCGCGAATATTTTGCATGTTGAAGGCGGGAAACTGACAGGCACCGTGGCAGAACCCATTCTGGGACGCGCGGCAAAGGTGCATGCGTTGCACGAAATTGCAGGACAGATGGGCATCACCGCCACCGATGTGATCGCTGTAGGGGACGGCGCGAATGATCTCGGCATGCTGGACGTGGCGGGGGCCGGCGTGGCGCTACATGCCAAACCCAGCGTGGCGGCCCAATGCGATATCCGCATCACTCATGGCGATCTGACAGCGCTGCTTTATATCCAGGGCTACGGCATCAAGGATTTCGTCTGACGCCCGATTTCATCTTGGCAAAAATACCTGCGCCGCAGGCTCCGCCCGCGCAACACGCGCTATTGCCCCCAACCTTCCGCCTGCATTTCACGCAAACGGCTGGCGGTGCGTTCAAATTCAAAACTGCCCGCCCCTTCAATATACAGCCGCTCCGGCGCGTCTGCCGCCGATGCCACCAGCCGCACCCGCGCCTCATACAGCGCATCAATCAACGTCACAAAGCGCTTTGCCTCATTGTAGTTGCTGGATGAAAGCTGCGGAATATCCTCCAGCACCAAAACCCGAACCGCCTGTGCAATTGCCAGATAATCGGCAGGGCCAAGGGGCTTTGCGCATAATTCCCAAAACGTGGCGCGGCCCACGCCATTGGCAAAGCGCGGCAGCTCCACCTCGCGCCCGTTCACGGGCAAGCGCAGCACATCACCCCCGCCACCCGTCAAATCCACCCAGATCGTGTCGATTTTGTCGCGCGCCTTGCCTGCGGGGTGGAAATACACCTGTGCGCCCTCCAGCCGGTGCTGGCGGTAGTCATGCGGGCTTTCCAGATGCACCACCTTCATCTGGTCGCCCAACAGGGCGATAAAGGGCAAGAACAGCGCCCGGTTCAACCCGTCCTTGTACAAATCCTCGGGCACCCGGTTGGAGGTGGTGACAACCACAACCCCCGCCGCAAACAGCTTTTCAAACAGCCGCCCCACGATCATCGCATCGGTGATATCGGTGATCTGCATCTCATCAAAGGCCAGCAGCCGCACTTCACTGACTATCGCCTCTGCCACAGGTTCCAGCGCATCCTCAACACCCTTTTTACGCGCCGCATGCATGCCTTTGTGAATTTCTTGCATGAAGGCATGAAAATGCACGCGCCGCTTGGCGGGGGTATCGGTGGCCGCGATGAACAGGTCCATCACCATGGACTTGCCCCGCCCCACGCCGCCCCACAAATACAAGCCCTTCGGCACCGGATCGGATTTGCGAAACAAGCTTTTCAGCAGGCCGGTCTTGCGCGCGCCCTTGTCTTCCGCCCATACCCGCAAGCCTTCCAGCACAGGCAAAATCCCATGCTGTGCCGGATCGGCGCGCAGGCTGCCTGCCGCCACTTTGGCATCATAAATCTCGGTCAATGTCTGGCGCATGATCGACGTTTAACCCGCAGCAGACATGAGGGCCAGAGCGACCATCACCCCCAGCCCGGCATTTTCATGGCGGGCAGGATGCGGCCCGCACAATCGCCAAACCCCACACGAAAGCCATCACCCTGCGCATGGCCCCGCAAGGTCAAGGTGTCACCATCCTCGATAAAGCTGCGCGTCTCACCGGTGTCCAGCGTGAACGGCTCCTTGCCACCCCAAGACAATTCCATAAGCGAGCCGTATTCTGATCGCTCTGGCCCCGAAATCGTTCCCGACCCCAGCAAATCGCCCGCATTCATCTCGCATCCGCAAACCGCATGATGGGTCAGTTGTTGGGCAGCGGAATAATACATCCGGTTGTAATTGGTGCGCGAAATCACGCTGGCCGTTGCTGCCCCCGCAGGTTGCATCAGCACCTCAAGGTTAATCGAATAAAACCCGGGCATAGCCTCCTGAAGATAGGGCAGCAGCGGCACCTCGCGCGCGGGGGCCTCGCAGCGGAAGGGTTCCAATGCCGCGGGCGTCACGATCCACGGGCTTATCGTGGTCCCAAACGCCTTGCCCTGAAACGGGCCAAGGGGCTGATATTCCCACCCCTGAATATCGCGCGCCGACCAGTCGTTCAGCAGCACATAGCCAAAGATCATCCCGGCAGCCTCTGCCGTTGTGATCGGTTGGCCAAGAGTGGACCCGGTGCCCACAATTGCCCCCATCTCCAGTTCAATATCAAGCCGCTTGGTGGGGCCAAAACCGGGGGCGGCTGCATCTGGCGCTTTGGTCTGGCCCAAGGGGCGGTGAATGTCCGTGCCCGACACCACAACCGAAGAGGCCCGCCCATTGTACCCAATTGGAATATGCAGCCAATTCGCAGGCAAATCAGGCGAACCGCGCAAGATTGCACCCATATTTTTGGCGTGCTGCATGCCCGCATAAAAATCGGTATATTCGGCCACCAGCAAAGGCATATGCAGCCGCGCCTTCGCTATCGGCACCAAATAGCGCGCAACAATGCCGGTGCTCTCCGCACCCTCCACCAAAAAACCCAAAAGCAGCACCCGCAACCGCGCCCAAGCCTGCGGTCCCAGCTCCATCACCTCATTCCAGAAGGGCACATCAAGGACCAGATCATCGGCAATCCGCAACAGCCCTGCCGCCTCCATCTCAGCCACGTCCAAAATCATATCGCCAATCGCAACCCCGCAGCGCGGCTCATCCCCGTCTACTGAGAACACGCCGTAAGGCAAATTGTTCAAAGGGAAATCCGTATCGGGGCTATTGGCCCCCTCCACCCAGGATCGCATCAATTTCACAGCAAAATCTCCATTCCATCCGTTCCAACCTGCGCAAGGCCATCCCAAGCGCGGGCGACTTCATCCAACCAATCCACAGCGGTGATGTCTGGATCATCCGCAGGCACCAGATGGTTCAACACCAATTGCCCCACGCCTGCTGCCGCTGCAATACGCCCCACATCCTCGGCCTTGGTGTGTGAGGCATAAAGATGGTTGCGCAGCTTGTCGCCAAGCCCGGTTTTGGCGATGATGGTTTCCACCCCGGCGGGCAAAAGCGCTTCATGCACCAGCAGGTCCGAGCCTTGCGCAAAACCGGCAAGCGGCGGAAAATAAGCGGTGTCACCACTGAATGTGACCACCTTCGGCCCATCAAACCGTAACGCGAAAGCATCCTTGATCGGCGGGTGCGGCACGCGCAACGCCCGCACCCGCAACGGCCCGTCCATCACCTCGCCCTCGCCATAGACCTGCACGCGCACCAATTCCTCCAGCGGCACGCGGCCTTCATCGTAAACGCGGACCCTATTGTCATAAGACATCGACGCCAGAAACCCGGCCCAATACCCTTCAATCCCCGGGGGGCCATAAACCGTGACGGGCGACTTCAGCCCCGTGGTCCAGGCGGTGTGGATCAATGGCCCTAGTTCCAGAATATGATCCGAATGCAGATGGGTGATGAAGATCAGATCAAGCGCGCGCAGGTCCATCCCTGCCTCTACCAGCCCTTTCGTCACCCCCACGCCGCAATCCACCACCACCCGCCGCCCGGCCATTTCCAGCAGGCTCGCGGTGGGCATCGCCCCCCCGGCCCGCACCGCAGGCCCGCCCTTGGTTCCCAGCAAAACGACGCGGTTCACACCCTAGCCCTCAATCTCGCCACTGAACCCGCCAAAGATCATCCGCTTGCCATCCATCGGCACCTTTTGCATCAAGGCCCCCATCAAAGGGTCATTCATCGCCTGTTCCATCACCTGGTCCCGGTGGGCGCGGTCGCGAAACGTCATGAAGCCAAACACCGGCACTTCGCCATCATCGCATTGAACTGCTTGCGGGAATGAGGTTAGCTTGCCTACCGGCACATTTTCGGGCCGCGCATCCAGCAACGACAAGACGCCGTAAGCCTTCCAGATCGGGGCCATCTTGGCGGCAAGCGCGAAATAGTCATCCAACCTGTCTTGCGGTACTGGGGCCACGAATGTTTCAAAATAAGCCATATAAAGTCCTCCGATCTTCAGTTTAGCAAGGCGCGCGCCCCGCGTCGAACCCCAATCTTGCATCCCAAGCTGCTGTAAAATCTTAGGGCTTGAGGCGCAGGGTGGTAAGCGGTTGTTAAGCCTCCCCGCCCTATGGTTCTTTCGCGGGGGCGCTTTGTGCAAGGTGTCGGAATGAAAATCGAAATACTGGATGGAATGCGCGTGTTGCGGCTCAATGATCGTGGCCTGCACAGCGCGCTCGACAATGACAGGCTGACCATGATCTGCGGGATGCAAGCGTCGGGCCACGCTGTTTTCTGTAACCCGCGGCCATCTGTAATCTGGGGCACCGTCTTGGTTGGCCGGGCGGCGGGTATCGCGTCACCGCGCGCAGGGTTATCTCGCCCTTGCGATAGGATCGGCTTCATTGCACTCTCCTCCGGCAACCGGGGGCGCCATGATTATACTTTATGATTACTGGCGGTCATCCGCCGCCTACCGCGTGCGGATCGCGCTGAACCTGGCGGGCCTGTCTTACCGGTCAATCCCGGTGGATCTGGTGAAGGGCGAACACCGCACCCCCGAAAACCTGGCCCGCAACCCCCAAGGGCTTGTTCCCACGCTGAAAATAGACGAACTGCAATTGACTCAATCCCTCGCCATTCTGGAGTATCTGGATGAGGTGCATGGTGCAGGCTTTCTGCCCCGCGATGCAGTGGGGCGCGCCCATGTCCGCGCGCTGGCCTACGCCATCGCGATGGAAACGGCCCCCGTTTGCAACCTTTCCGTGCGCAACTATGCCGCGCAAAAGTCAAACGGCACCGTGACCGCCGAACACTGGCAAAACCATTTTATCACCAAAGGCCTGACTGCATTTGAGGCGATGCTGCCCGGCACAGGCACATATTGCCACGGCGACACGATCACCTTGCCCGATATCTGCCTTGTGCCACAGGCCTATAACGCCCGCCGCGTCGGGATGGACCTTGGCATGTTCCCGCGAATAAATAGCATCCTTGATCGCTTGGAAACCCTCGCCGCAATCAAGGCCGCCCATCCGGACCAACACATCCCAAAAACCTGAAATCCTAGAGCTGATAGGGGTAACAACACCAGCGCCAGACCCCACCAATGTCCGACACAAAGCAAGGTCTTCAACCCCCTTCATCTTGGCAAAAATACCTCACGGGGGTCGTCCATTGGTGCGCCATTGGTTCAAGCCCAATGGACGACGGGGGGCGTGAAGCCCCCCAGCGCTGGCCCAAAAAAACCGCGCCCAATCACCGCAACCGCACCCGAACCCGCGCCGACTGACCTGTGCCATCAATCACCGACAGCACCACAAATCCCGGCCCCGGCATCGGCACCACGGCCTCGCGGCCCCGCTGCGCCACCACCACCGGCTGCCCATCGGCCAGCCAAGTGAACGGCTCTACCCCGCCCCGCACCCGCAACAACAATCCCTCCGGCATCAACTCCACTTCGGCCCCGTCAGGGGGAAAGGCCACAGCAGGCGCATCCGCCACCTCAAACGCTGCCCCGCGGGGCCGAAACCGCTGCAAAGGCAACGGCAGCCCCGAATGTGCCACCATCAAAGTGGCCGCAGGCGGCGGTGGCAATGGCACCAACCCCCGCTGGATGCGCCCAAAAGCCTGAAACAACACGGGTGCTGCCAAATCCCCGCCAAAGGCCCCCGGCACGGGCGTGCCATCCGCCCGCCCCATCCAAACCCCCACCACTTGCGCCCCGTCAAACCCGATCGCCCAGGCATCGCGGTGGCCATAGCTGGTGCCAGTCTTATAGGCTAGGCGGTTCATTGGCGCGCCCACAGGTGGCAGCATACCCGACAGAATATCCCCCACCTGCCAGGCCGCCACGCTTGATATCACGCGCGCACCCTCTGCCCCGTTTCCCAGCACATGCAAAGGCAGCACTACCCCGCCCCGCGCCAGGGCGGCGTAAAGCCCCACCATATCCTCCAGCGTCACGCCAAGTCCGCCCAACGCCACCGCCAGCCCCGGCGCAGCCCCCGGAACCTGTGCAGCTACCCCCGCACGCCGCAGCGCCGCCATCAGTTTCGCTGGCCCCAAAGCATCGGTAAGGGCGACCACAGGCAGGTTCAGCGACAGCTGCAACGCCTCACGCACCCGCAATTCACCCCGAAAAATCTTGTCGAAATTCTGCGGCGCATAGCCGCCAAAATCCATAGGGCGATCATCTATCAACGTCTCGGGATGGGCCAGGCCTTCATCAAAGGCCAAGCCATAAACCAAAGGCTTCAGTGTGGACCCCGGGCTGCGCAGCGCCCGCGTCATATCGACAAACCCCTGCCGCGCATCGGCCCTGTAGGCGGCAGACCCGACAGAGGCCAGAATCTCACCCGAGTGGTGATCCGCCACCACAATCGCCACCTGCAAACGCTCGCCCTGTGCGGCCACTGCCTCGGCTGCCAGCCCCTCGATCCGCATCTGCAAAGCATAATCAATCGTGGTGCGCTGCAAGGCCACGCCGGGTGCCGCCCGCACCACCCTGTCGGCCACATGCGGGGCAAGTGCGGGGAAATCCTGACGCGTACCCGGCACCAATTCGCGCCGTGCTGCCTGCCCTTGATCGTGCGATATTACCCCCGCTGCCACCGCACGCGCCAACACCTTTTCCCGCGCCGCTTGCGCCACGCCGGGCGCGCGGTCCGGTCTGCGGGTTTCGGGCGATTGCGGCAGGGCCACCAGCAAGGCCGATTGCGCAGGCGTCAATCGCCGCGGTTCCTTGTCAAAATAGGCCAGTGACGCCGCGCGCACACCTTCCAGATTACCGCCATAAGGGGCTATCTGGAAATACAGTTGCAAAATCTGGGCCTTGGTCGATCGCCGCTCCAGCGCCAACGCCACCCGCGCTTGCCGCAGCTTGCCCGCAAATTGCCCCGTCCCGCTATCCTCCAGCAATCGGGCAACCTGCATCGTCAGCGTAGAGCCGCCAGATATCACCCGCCCATACCACACCGCCTGCCCCGCCGCGCGCAGCAGGGCAAAACCATCCACTCCGGGATGCGTGAAAAACCGCTTGTCCTCA
>Ga0209702_10005746_pt1 | contig 16582 bp, 15 predicted proteins | sample FRY01_FD_187210 | JGI IMG/M metagenome (GOLD analysis project Ga0209702, IMG submission 187210) | Freshwater microbial communities from Lake Fryxell liftoff mats and glacier meltwater in Antarctica - FRY-01 (SPAdes) (version 2) | ecosystem: Environmental > Aquatic > Freshwater > Ice > Glacier...
CAGCGCCGCCATTTAATCCAAAGTGATAACGCAACACATCGTCTGCCAAAATCTCCTCATCCGTCAGTCCTTGCCATTCACGATCAGTACGCGCAAGTCGCTTTTTTATTGCGTTAACTCCTGATTGAACTGTTTCCCCGTCGTAACCAGCAATTGCCCTTGAATGCAGACACAAATGCTTAATCGTATCGAACGCCTGTTGAATTAGCTCTCTATCAGTCATTTAATCATCCTCCGGGTTACGCCTATGACCCTGCCATTCAACCTTGTCATATTCCCCATCAAACAAAGCCTGAGTGCGTCTTTCTTCTTCCCAAAACTTAGCTTCTTCTTCTTTTTCCTTTGTAGTCATCTTTCCCCTAACTAATGCAGCCGCAGCATCTCGTGCATGAAGACCTTCTGCATAGGAGACAATTTTCCGGTCGGGCTTTTCAACTCGACAAAGTGAACCACACCGCCAGGCAGCAGCTATGCTTTCTTCGTACGCAGTCCAATGATTTTGCGTCCAAATGCGGTTAAACTCAGCAGCAGTTACAAGTTCTGCAAAAAGTTCCAATTCATCTATGTGAACGCCGTCACACTGTGGAGTGTGTACCTCATCTAAATGCTTGCGATATTTCAATCCAGCCTCCCACGCCATGCGGATAATGTCATCTTTATTCATTTTTTATTCCATAATATAAAGAAGCCAATAACAATCACCCACACCGTAACCACAATTTCCAAGGAGCTCATGGCTCCCTCGCTTTCAAAGTTTGTGGCCCCTTATCTGGCGGCAACGCTCACGTTCGGCTTGGGTTATATCAGGACTAATCTCTGCCACTGCGCAAGGCAAACGTGGCGGCATACCCATCGTGGCCCACATAAAAACAATACTGCACAAAGCAACAATTACATAAAAAGCAAGTGCTAACCATTCGGCAAATGTTTCATTTATTTTTATCTGCATTTTTTCCCCCACAAGTTAGACAGCCCTAGACTTATTGCATAGCTTTGCTTAAATTTAGTATAAATATTTGATAAGGTGCCCACAACGTTCTCCTATGGTATGACCGCCCGGCATGGTCATTCTTGTTGTTTCTCTATATATCACCCCAAAGCCCCCCCCTACCCCATGAGTAATGGGGTTGAGAGGGGAGAGGTATCACCCGCCTATACAGGCATCGTCATGCTACGGATTGATTACCGTACGCCCCGGACTTGACGATAAGACCAGTCCCACGGATTCTTTCGGATCTGCCCCGGCTCATTAACTTCATGGCTTACCGTGTACCCTTTTCTTCCACGCAGCCGGGTTTGGCTCTTGCTAACGGATGGAGTCCGGTTCCTATAGACGAAAAAAAAACAGCTAGGTCAGACCCCGAGTGGAAAAGCACCCATTTCTGGAGAGCCCCCCCTTACGGGGTCGGGGTCTGAACTAGCTGTTCTCGCTGGCTTTCCACAGCCTCACAAAAAAGATTCTGCAACAACTTAAATCATCGTGTCAACACATTTGTTCGCATTTATTTTAAAAAAAGTGAGTTACCATGAGCTAGACGTTTAAACGCACATGCTTAGACCGTTTAAACACTTTTGTCGGTTTTGTCAGTTCCCAATCATGCTATTTCTGCTATTCCTGCTATTTTTGCTGAAATATCTATGTTTAAACGCATCAAGCTATAGGCCTACATGTTTACCCTGTAAGTAAAGCGGGGAGGACATCTTTGATTTCTGTACTACATCTTTGATTTCTGTATCAAATGTTTGATTTCTGTATCACATAAAAAAATGCAAGTAAAAACGATGGTATATTTACTTTGTGGGTTTTTTCCCCACTTTCTCCTTTACGCCCCCCTTTACGGGGGGTCTTTTTTGCAGAGGCTCAACAAGTATCTCTGCCCTTGGATTCTCAGGATCTAAGGCCCAGAAGATATGTTTCTCCTTGACCTGACGGTCGTTCCTGTAAATCCTATCCTGCATCAAGTCTAATATCAGGCTCTCATCCAAGTCTGGCCTACGGCTGGCGTAATAGATCTTGATCTTGACCAACACTGCACATTCAATTAACGGATGCACTGGGCATTGCTGTTTAAACATATCGGAGTAAGACAACGCCTTCTCAGACTTGATCACCCGGATCATCCCGCCAATCTTCACAACCCTACGTGAATTAGCTTTAGATGCAGGCTCTCCTAATATAGTAAAAGAAATTGCTTGCGCTTCTGGGAAACTAGCACTATTATCTGTTTTGGTCATAGGGGAGGTTAGATGAAAATTACCAATAAACACAATGTGCCTGAACCTTTAGTGACACTTGCCTCGCGTGAATATTACAGTAAAGGCAATAGTCAGTACAGTGCTACAGAACTTTTATCACCACCAAGAATTAAACGGTTGCGCGAACAATACAACGAACATATAGAGCAGGATGTCGCTGACATGCTGTGGCAGATGGTAGGTTCTGCGCTCCACGTAGTAATGGAACGCGGGGAAACCCCGGGCTATATAACGGAGGAGCGCCTTTTCTTAGAAGTAGATGGGGTAACTATATCCGGTCAGATTGATCTTCAGCGGGTAACTCCGCAGGGGATTGAGATTATGGATTACAAGTTCACCTCAGCATGGGCAGTAATGCAGGACAAGGCTGAATGGGAAGAGCAGTTAAATCTATATGCATGGTTAGTTAATCAGGTTAAAGGGCAGGAGGTTACCGCCTTACGTATCTGTGCTTTGATCAGGGACTTTTCCCGCCATGATAAGCGGGAGGATTACCCAAACTCTCCGGTGCATATGATGGACTTCCGGCTGTGGCCTATGGAAGTAACGGAAGCTTTCGTAAAAGAAAGATTGCATTTACATCAGCTTTCCAAAATGCAATTTGAACTAGGGGAGAATCTTCCCTTGTGTAGTCAGGAAGATCGGTGGATGTCTGAACCCGTATACGCAGTCAAGCGGGAAGGCAGGAAGACTGCCATTAAGTTGTTTACATCAATTGAAGAAGCCCAAACACGGGCAATACAGGAGAACGGCTATGTCGAAACAAGACTTGGAGAACCAAAACGATGCACAGGAAACTATTGTGGAGTCTCAGCATATTGTGACCAACATACCCAATGGCTGGGCGAGCAGCCCGGTGGAGTTGTTGAGCCTGAATGTTAATGAGCACATTGAGAAAAAGAACAACCTAACCTATCTTTCATGGGCATGGGCATGGGCAGAAGCTTTAAAAGCAGATCCAACAGTGAACTTTATAGTTCACATGTTTGATGGCAAACCTTTCATGGATGTTAACGGTTCGGCAATGGTATGGGTAACGGTCAATATGTTTAGCAAGCCAATAACATGTTTCCTGCCGGTAATGGATTTCAAGAATCAATGTATTCAAACCCCCGATGCCGTTGAGATAAACAAAACCATCATGCGCTGCCTGACCAAGGCGATTGCCTTCCAAGGACTAGGACTTTACATCTATGCCGGAGAAGACCTCCCAGAAGGCGAGGAGAAGCCCGTAGAGAAGCCGGAAACCAAACCAAGGGCTACCCCCAAGACCAGTGGAGAAAAGGACGCAGAAGCCGATCTGGAGACCATGAGGATGTTTGTTCAAAGCATTCGCGACTTTATCGGTTATTGCCCTGATGAGCCTGACCTTATTTCATTCTGGAAAAATAACCAGCACGCATTGGATGAGTTGAAAGCAGGAATGCCTCAGCTTCATGCTGAGGTGGTTGAGATGTTTAAACAGGCTAAGGCTGATCTAAAGGAGAAGGCAAATGGATGAAAAGGAACCCTACATTGATTCGGGAAGTCTGAACGCACAGAAGACTAAGAAGAAAGCGACTTCCCCAGATTACTGGGGGGAAATTGTTATCGACATTACCAACATGACTAATCTTTCAAAGACCAAAGAGGGTTGGTTGATTGTGCCTATCTCAGGGTGGAAGAAGATGTCTAAGGCGGGAAATGTTTACTTGTCCCTTGCGGTGAAGCGCATAGGAGCAAACGATATAAACCAAGTGCCACCTAAGAATGTGTCATCCGATGATGACATGAACGATTCTATACCTTTCTGAGGAGTAATATTATGAAAGCATTGATAGCTATCTGGGCGTTGACAACCGCATCGTTTGTCTGGGCTAACTGCACATCCACCACGTATTTCATTAATGGCAAGACAGTGATATGCATGACCTGCTGTCAGGGAACCTCATGTACAACCAATTGTTTCTGAGGTGAGCCATGAAAAAAAACCCCCAAGAAAACAAAATGGCTGACGAGCTTGTCCGTTTACACGGAATCATTGAAATCCAAAAGAAGCAAATTTTTTTGTCAGAAGAGGCTATAGATAATCTACATCATCAGGCTACAGGATATGACGCTGTTCTTGATTTCCTTTGGCATAAAGTACAGGAGCGATGATGGCACTCCAATTCGAGGCAAAAAAGATTGCTTTAAAGCAGGATAGGACTGGGTTCATTTTGACTATAGCTATCCACCCCGACGAGATCCCCGAAGAGCTTATCCGGGATTACGTTGGGGCAAGGTATGGCTGCGCTTTAGTCCGTATCCAAGATGATGAGTCAGCTACCATTTATAAAAACAGGGTTCAGAAGGCAGGGATACTGTGCAGGGAAGAATCTTTCCAAGAATTTATGGGCGTTGAATCGGAAGAAGCTGCTGCCCATAAAATGTGTTTAAAGTGCGAGATACATTCACGTACTGAACTCCACGGGAACGAAACAGCCAAGCAGATCTTTGACCAGATGATCAAAGAATATGATGACTGGAGGCTTGGAGATGACCCTTTTAAATAAACAATTTGTTGTCTATTTTGATATGGAAACTCATAAACGAATTAAACAATTCTCGAAGAAATCTAACATGTCGATGAATCAAGTAATTCGGGAGGGGGTAGAGCAACGAATGGTAGTGGACAGTCCTTATCTCAAAGGCTTTAACGATGGCTTGCAAAAAGCTATGATAGTTGTTAAAAATAATAAAGCTGCGCAGATGAGGTTTCCTTCAGGTAAATCGTTTGCCGAATTGATTAACGAAGAACTTGAAGCCCATATCATGCGCGAAGAAACAGAGCCATGAGTATCCTTGAGATTGTTGGTCTTGTATTGATGAGTGCTGGCATTGGGATTTTAATAATGTTTGGCATTGCAATTATTATCACAAAAATAACAGATGAATAAAAATGGAGATATGTATGAATAAAGATAAAATGTTTGAAAAACATGCGTTGCTTGATTATCTTTTAGATCATTTAAATTTAAAAAATGACAAACAACTTGCTAATTACTTTAAATATGGGCCACCAGTTATTAGCAAAATAAGACACAGAAAGATGGCTATTTCTTCTAGTGTTATTTTATTGATCCATGAAAAGCTTGACATACCTGTCATTGAAATTAGGAGATTGATAAATGAATCAAAGAAATAGAAATTGGATCAGCCTAAATGATAACTACATTTACACACCAAGCACTACGAATATAGCTATTCGATGGCGCAAAAATGGGTGGCTTCCGCCGACAGAAGATCCTGCGTTCCACAAAAAATGGGCAGACTTCAGGATTCAATGTGCACAAGGTATTGAGTCTTTAGGTAGGGTTGCTCCCCAATTTAATCCTTCAGTCATTAAGTGGAAAACTTGAACTATAGAAACGTAAGGCTTCTTGAAGCCATAAGAAGTTCACCTTGTCAATGCTGCGGCATCCAAGACGGAACAGTTGTCGCAGCACACAGCAATCAATTGAGGGATGGCAAGGGTAAAAGTATTAAGGCACATGACTACCGTATAGCAGCCATGTGCTTTAAATGCCATTCAGAGCTTGATCAAGGCAAGAACCTGAGCAAGCAAGAGCGTGTAAACATGTGGGAAGAAGCCCACCGTAAAACAGTGGGCTGGTTGTTCAACAACAGTATGCTTATTCTCCGACCAGCTTCTTGAGTTCTCGCATGTTGGAGGTCAGTTGGTTTTCCATCTTTGAAATATCTGTGATGGCATCCAGTTTCTGATCTCCAGTCATTCCTGAGCTTCTGATCAGATTCTTCATCTCTCGCAACTCTTTCATTTGTTTTTCTAAGTCTTGAATATAATCTTTGGATGCAAGTAACTTCATGTTGTCTTGCATGTATTCACCCATGTCGGTGAACTTACCAGTTCTTTCCAATAGATTAACTGTGCGGGTAACTTCATCTACTGCGTTCTTCATTTCGTAATACGCAGTAACCGTTCCCCGTGCTTCTGGATCAATCGCAAACCGTTTGATAATAGGCAACTGATCTATACGCTTTGAAACCTTTGGTGAGTCACCGTTTAAATCAAGGATCATGTCCAAAACATCGGCGGCGTACATGCCCATTGTTCCGGTGTAACCCTTCCATAAATGATCAATCTGTATTGGTGAAAGACCTGTGCCTTCTCCAATCAACTGTGCAGTCAAAGTAGTGCCGGGGCCTATTTGGTATCGATTAGCAACATCTTGCAATCCTTCAGGAACGATGTCTCTTTTGGTAAAGAAAGAATAATTAGTAACTGTTTCCACCAAAGGAAGGAAAGTCTGCGGTATTGGGTTAAACATAAGGGTGGTCGTAAGCTGCCGTCCCATTGATTTGGCAAAGTCTTTCCCGGTGTCGCTTCCAAAGGCGTAACCCATAATCCGTTCAGGGATAACTTTAAACAAGATACCAACCTCAAATGGGATAGGAATCTTTACTCCCATAGAGGGGATCAACCAGTAGTTATCTCTGGTTTCCTGCTCCTGCTTTTTGTACTCTTCATCATCATGGGTAAGGCCCCAGTACAGACAAGAAAGAGCAAACATAGTCATGCCACGCGCAAAGAACCTACGCTGGATTTCTTTGACATCACCAGAACCTTTGCCAGCCGCTGCTCTGTAAAGGACATCTAAGCCTTGCACACGAGCGTTCAGGAAGGGAACAGCGGCTGTCAATATACGGACAACAGCAGAACTTCCTTTGCGATTAAAGTTTAGAACTTCCATTGCCCTAAACAAAGCTTCTGCCTCGTTTCCTGTTCGAGCTAAGGTGTTCTTGTAAATCTCCATACGGGTAGCTGCATCAGAAGCGGTAGTCCCTTTCTCAAGGGCTTGCCAAACTCCTGTAGCGTAATCCATCTTGTTTCTAATGCCAGCTTTGATCCTTAAAGCCTCTTCCATTGTTTTGCCTGATTGCTTAACATTCTGGGAAAAGTCATACCCACCGATGAGACCAGCGTTTAAAAGCGCCGTGTACTCGGGGGATGTGCCTGCGATAGCTCCCACAAAGTTTTTAATAGTGGAGATAACTGGCTTTAAATCTGAACCTGAAGTGACATAGGCAGACATGGAGTCCCTGACCATATTAGCCAACATGAAGCCCGGATCTTTAGTAACAAGGTTTCGTAATAAATTTGCCGGGGCAGAAAGTATTCCAATAAATGGAATATCTGGCATGTTTAAACTCTTAATTGCATTAATGAAAAGATCATCTGATGATTGGTAATAAGCTAATTTACCGTTTTCAAGAACAGTAAAAACACTTAAATCTGTGGAGGGTTGATTTAAACGCATTGCCATTCCGATAGAAACAGCAACATCTCTGGCACGTTGGGCTGCTACGTTCTTGATGCCCATCTGTATGGAAGACTGAGTATTCCTGACAATAGTCTCAAGGAAGTCTGCCAGTGGAGCCTTACTACCTTTGATTCCTTTAGGCCCTTTGACCCCCGAGATAGAACCAAACAAGTTAGGCCCTATGGTTCTTTCCCCGTCGAACTGACGATAGAAAGGCACATAGTCGCTGTAGCGGGTGAACTCTTCAGCCCTGTCTTTAGATAGAACTCCTGTGTCTACAAGAAACTCAACTAGACCATTGTTAAACTTGATCCATTCTTTCTGGATAGTTACAAACTCTGGGTATTGTTGTTCCAGTTTCTTGGCATGGTTTAACATAGCCGGGGTATAAACCTCTTCTTTCCCGTCTTTTAGCAGGCGCTTGCCTCGTTTAGCTCCGGCCCAAAATTGGTACAGTTGATAAATATAAGGATTGCCGTACTTAGCCAGCGGGGCAAAAATACTCACCGGGCCTTTAACTGTGTTGTTTAAATTGCTAACGGTGGCGACACCGTTCTTGTAAACAGGGATACCCCCCACTCGGTCATGAACGCCAAGGGCAGATGCAGTTAAACCTGCGCCCAGATCAGACATCAGGGCAGCAGATTCAGCACTAGCATCAGCCATAAGCTTTGCCCCGCCTCTTTGACGAACTAGCTCTTGATCATAATCACTAAGGCGGTTATATCTGTTTAAAGCCTTTGCCCGGAATGAAGAAAAAGATTCAGGAGAGATTGCAGACAAGATCCGCTCAACAAATCCCTTTTCCTCCCGTGCAGTAGTTATTCTGTCTACCGAATCTCTAATGGCAGGATCAATACTTTCACGCAGGTTGTAACGTATGTCAGGGTTGTACCTGTCAAAGGTTCCAACATTACCAATGGCAGACTTCAATTGCTCTGGGTTAAACACCCCAAGATTTTTCCTGCCACCTTCCATGACATAGAAACTGTCAAACCCAGCTTTCTGAATTGCATTTTGGACAAGTGGATCTTCAATGCCTTGCCATGACCCGCGTTCAATGTAAGCCAAGTTTGGATTTACATTATCCATCCCTTTAATCTTGTCAACATGCGCAGGGTTCTCATAGTCAAACGGGTTTTCCGCATTGACATAAAGAGGCATGATGTTTGATCCAAAGCCATCACCAGTTGTAAAGTTTTGGGCAAAATCTTCTGCAAACTTTGGATCATCAGTAACAAAGAATGCTCTGCGGGAATCAATCTTCATCCCCGGTCTGAATTTAGCAAAGTCATAAACGGTTCCGTGGTACATGACCTTGGGGGAACCATCTTCATTAACAATCTTTGATTTACCAAACCAGCGTTTAAACTGATCAGTGTCACGCAGGCTGAGTTTTACTCCTTTGGCTGGCTCTCTGCCAGTTTCACGAACTGCTGGAGTTTCTGTGACCTCTGCTCGGGGTTCATCCCTACCACTAGATTGCTCAGAGAAGACCACACTTGGTCTTGCTCGTCCACTACCCTCACTGGATTGGGCAATGATTGCTTCTTCGTATCCGATGTCATCTGCTTTCCTTCCGCTCAGTTTTTGATAAAGGCGTTTTTCATAGATTTGCGTCCTTAATTGACTTGCCTCAACCTTACCAAACACATCCTCATAGGTCAAGAACCCAGCGCCATTTAAGGAGTTACGCAGGGCTTCAAAGAATAGCTTTAAGTTACGCAGGATGGCTCTGACCATCCCCACAGGCGCTCTGGTTGCATCAAAGTTTGCAAAGGCATCTGCGATGGCTTCTTCAATGATGGCATCTTGATCACCTTTGTAGACATCCATGTATGCGTCATAACGAGACTGCTGACCTGTCTCTAACGGTTCGCCATTAATGTTTCTACGTTTCAGATAGGTGTTGATCCATTCTTTCTTAGCCATGTTCTCCAGTGCTTTCCACTGGTTAGGCTTAAAGAAGCCAAGTTCCTTCAGGGCATGGACGGATTCATGACGCAGAGTCCTGACAGGGTTTGCTGAGTCAAGTGCAATCCTGATAACAGACTTGGCATACTCGCCGTCGGTTGCCATGTCCTTCTCTATGTTTAAAGCAACATTCTTTAAGCCAAAGCGGATAAGGAGTTCCCGAAGGGTGGATTCAAACTCAGGCTTAGGCTCAGGCTTGACCTCTTCTTTAGGTGCTGCCCGACGAGCGATCTCTTGCTCTGCCTTTGTCTTTAGGGTGCGGCGACCTTTGGTCTTGGTTAGATCCTGAAGGGCTGTCTCTTCCAACCCACCAAGGATGGCTTCCTCAGCCTCTGGACGGGTCTTAAAGAACTTAACCGCCTTCTGGTCTTTAAACAGGGTAAAGCCTCGACCCTTGACTTTCTTTGCCTTGGGCTTAACAACGGACAACGGTTTACTCTCCGGATCTACGCGGGCAAGCTGTTCGTTTAAACGAGCAATGTTGTCTGTGGTTGCCCGTTGCTGGCGGATAAGCTTTGCGTTTGCCTTATTGTAAGCAAGGGTTCCCTGCTGACCTGCGGTTTGCATCTTTGTTAAGTTTTCTTGCGATTTAACAAGATCATTTTGACGCTGGGTAATCTGGTTATTAATGTCCTTGACCATCTGACCACGGACTTTAGTGACCTCTTCCAACTTCTTATCGGCAGCTTCCTGAGTATCATAGACCTCGGGCAGGACTTCCTCACCCATCTGGATCTGGAATCCCTCTGGTCTTTCACCCCGTTCAAACGATCCTTCTTGGATTGAATACCCCTCTGGAAGGGTTTCAGCGGTCGTTGGAGCGTTTATTTTGTCGCCTCTACGGTCAACATCACCCCTGCGCACAGCCTCGTCTAGGATCGATTCTGCGTAGGCATCCTCAGTTAAACCTGTGGATAACTTAATGTTCTTTAAAGCATCCCCGACAAGGATAGGTTCCTCGGAGACAATTTTGTCCAACCCATTAATTGCTGCCTTATATTGCTTGTCATCAAACTTGACAGCATTGGTGCCTGTCTCTAATGGCTCACCCTCGGGTAGGGCTTGTATAGATTTAAACGCAGCAAAAAGCTGCGACTGGGACATAGACTTAGGGTCTTTCTGCCCTGTTGTACGGGCTAGGAAATCACCTAAAGCTTCATCCTTATCTACCTGTTTTGCTGCTGCCTGATCCATGACATCTTGGGCAGTCAGTCTTTCACCCTGATACCCAGTACGGGAGTTCAGGATGATATCTATTTGGTTTTGTTCCTCTGCCGGATTAACGCCGGGCATGGAGCCAATGATGTCTTCTATGGAATAGTTTTCAACCGGAGGCAGACCGGCAGACTTACGATACTCATCAATATGTTGGCTCAGGAAAGGATCAATACCCTCTCCCTGTAAATCTTCCTTGGCTACATTCCCAAGGGGATTACGAATTGGGTGAACATTAATGGGGCTAGGAACCCGAATAGGAGGTTCTGCAAGGATCTCTTCTTCTTTAACCCTATCCTCGGCTGCTTTGACTTCTTGTTCCTTGCGGAGGATTTCTTCTTCTTTACGAACCTCAACATCAATCTTTTCCTGCTCTTCGTTTAAACGTCTTTGCTTGTCGCCTTCATATTCCTTACGGAGTTGGGATAACTGAAGTGGGGAGACTGCAGCGCCAGTCAGAGCGCCCATTAGGGAATCTCTGGCTGCTGCTCCCGCAACACCACTAAAGGTGGCGGTATCAATACCTGCATTTTGGAGAGCAACGTTCTGGGCAACCTGACCCACACCGCCTTGAATACCTTCTGGTATGGCTTCTTGAATAGCTACCTTACCTGCGGTGCCGAGTACCCCCGGTTGGGTAAGAGGACGGGTTGCAGACTTGGCTTTAGCCGCTTTACCAAAAATAGATTCAACACCTGTGACTGAATCCAACATACCTGCTGCTGCACTACCCATGATTCCCGGTGCATTGGCGCTAATGTATTCTTGAGCTTTAATAGCTTGGGCTTCTGCCTCAGCACGAGACATGCCCTTCTCTTGCATTAACTTTTCGGTGATAGTATCAAAGATGTTACCTTTGGTTTCACCTGCGCCTTGGAGCGCACCCACTGCAAGTTTGGTAATCAGAGCAACTGTGCCAGCAATGGCAAGTGGAGCACTGGCAAGCAAAGCTGCGGAGCCAGCAACGATAGCTGGGATAGAAGAAGCGATGCCAGAAGCTATAGATTCAATAGGAGCCTCTGCAACCGCTCCAAAGCCAGACATAATCTCTGAGCCTATGCCTTGACCTTCTGCGCGTTTAGTTAATTCTTCTCGACGGCGCATCTCTTCTTGACGAGCAGGGGACATGCCTGATTGAACCTCAGAGGCAAAGCTTCTTAACCCTCTAGCAGGGGCAGTCTCAGCCCCAAAGCTAGAAGCAATCGCACCAAGAGAACCTGTAAGACTTGCCAGACCACCACGACCTACATCTCCCATTGTTAAAGGAGCACGAGGCTGTTGCTTTAGCTCTGCTGTTGAACTCTGGGCATATGGATATTGTGCTTGAACAGCCCTAATAATGTCAGCTTCATTGGCATTCTCAGGGCCTTCGATACGATAGGTGTGTCCATCAGGCGCATCGACACGATAGGTTGCCATTTATTTCTCTCTGGTAACTTTGAATCCTGTGGGCACAGGAGATTGCCCCGGTTCCCCGGGAACTCCTCCGGTAGCTTCACGAATCTCATTTTGCATTTGTCTAGTCAAGATTTCCTCAAGAGACTTGTTTCCTGCCTGACGAGCCATCTGAATAGACATCGTGTATCTCTTCTGAATGTCAACAATGTTCTTACTTGCCTGACGTTCACCAGCAAGATCTCCAGCAATACCTTGACGGCTATAACCAGCCGCCAATTTATAAGCTTGTTCATTGGTTAGATTTGGGTTTTGCTTTTTAAAATATTCGACAAGCTTTACAAATTCAGGGGCTTGTTGTTGTCCTGATTGACCAATTTGTTGTCCTGATTGACCAATTTGAGCACGAACAATGTCGTTGTACTCTTTCTGTCTTTGCAAGTTACCAAGATTGGTATATCCAATTGCTTTGTCTTTTTGTAGATCAGCTTGAATTTTTGCAATCTCAGCTTTGTGTTTATACGCAGCTTCAACATCACCACGAGCTTCTGCGCGTTGTAGATTCTGAACTTCAAAGTTAAGCTTTGCCATGCTCATATCTTGCTCACGACGAGCAGCTTCTTGGCGAGCACGACGTTCATCGGCAGCCCCTTGAGAAGCGCCATAAGACTTACCAAAACCCCCAAGCAAGGAACCAATACCACCACCACCCCGAGAGGCTTCACCGGCAGCAATCAATGAATTCCAGAAATCCCTACGTTGGGCAGCTTTTTCACGATCCTCAAATGCTTGACGATTTGAAACATCCTGTTGCTCAAACTGTTTAATCTTCGCAGAATAATCCTCGCCAATAGGGCGCTGTAAAGCAGGGTTGGTTAGCTTTGCTGCTTCCAACATTTCGGTTGGGCTAGATGGCATCTCTGGCTGTACCTTTAAAGCTTCCTCTGCCATGGTCATGTAATCTTTTGGGGGAGGTGGTGCAACTTTCTTTTGAACTGGTTTTGCTTTTACAACTTTCCCATCTGCAAAAGAAACAATCCCGCCGCTATTAAAGTTAAACATGTTGCTGTTTACAGGCAGTCCAACAATTCCACCATCAGCAAAAGCAGCTTCTGGCATCCCCTCTGGTTGAGGAAGACCCTCTGGGATACTTTGTTGTTGCTGAGATAGCTGCTGAATCATTTGCTGACGAGCCTGTTGCTGTTTAGCCTGATCGGCTGCTAGTTGATTAGTGCCTTGCTCCATTGCTTTACGTTCAATCTGATCTTTCACAGAAGAATCCGGAGGCTGTGCCTGTTGTGCTTTTTGTTGAGCACTATTCCTGCGTTGGATCTCAGCCAAGGCAAGATAGGGTGGTATGTCAGGGTTCGACCCGTTGGCATAGGTAATAACTGCATTTAAAGGAACGTCTTTTAAACGCTCTTGGATTTGAATAAGGTTCATGTTACACGCCAATCTTTAGTTTAGCCAATGCATCTTGAAGCTGACCAAGACCACCAATACCACCAACAGTTTGTCCTAGAAAAGATTGCTGCCCCGGCTGTGATGTCACAGTGGAAATTGGTAAATTCTGTAGCATTGATTGCATAAACTGAAGTTGCTTTTGAGGATAATCTCGTTGTGTCAGGAACTCGTTAAAATCAGCAGTAATGCCTTGTTGTTCAATGTTTCTCTGCATCCCACCTTGATCTGCCAATAGATCAGCCAGAGTCTTTGCCTGACTTTGTTCAGTATTAAACTGACCCATTCCTTTTTCATAGGCATTTGCATACCCAGCACCAACCGTCTTATTCATTTCTTGCATCAGATTACGTTGTGTCTCTGCGTCCATTAAAGCCTGACGGGAGCCACCAAAAGCGCCTTGACCAACAGCTTGACCTGCGTTTTGCATTTGGGTAATCTGAGATTGACGGCGTAGTTCTTCTAGCTGTGGGTTAAGCACAGACTGAAGATAAGGATTCATGTACTGACCAGCAATACCTTGTCCTTGGATAGGTTTGCCAGAAGCATCTAAACCGGCAGATGGCGTAGAACCTGTAAACGTTTGACCAAGATTGGACGGGAAAGCCAGAGAACCCAACCCTTGGAAAACCTTGGACTGAAGCCCAGATTCCCCTGCTGTAAACGGGCCTTGGTAGGTCTGATACGGAGTCCCAGCAAGAGCTTTAGTCTTGCCAAGCATCTCCGTAACATACGGGCCTGCATATGCTGATAGGGTTGATGCTTCTGAGGTTGGGATCGTTACACCAGTAGAATCAGTAGTTGCCATTTTTACTCCTTACGCAAACAAATGTTTGTTAGCCTTTGATGCATTTTTCATAGCCTGTCTAATTCTTTATGGGCTTTAGAATCTACTGCCACTTTATTTTTACCTACTGTCTTTGATCGTTTCTTCTGTACTCTTTCCATCATTGCGTATAGTTTACGCGCACCGGCATCAGTGGAACCATTCCCAATTTCAGAAACTATTCTGGCGGGGATAACAAACTCATTATTAGCCAGACGAGCAGGTTGATCATCGCCGATAACAGCAGGTATAGAGTCAGATACACCATCACCGGGGCCCTTCAATAGTCTGCCGCCATCCGAATAAGAACCAAGAGAAGCTATACCACCATCTGCCATACGCAGAACAGCTTCCGTTGGATAGCCAGACATTAGACCGCCATCAGCAGCGTTCTTTGTATAGGTAGTAGGATTAAAGTAAGTGATACCACCAGAACCCGGACGGCGAGGAACTGTCTGCCCTGCGGCATTAGTCATGGTTGTTGTCGAATATGGAGTCTGTTCTCGGGTGGCTGTATAAGAAGGAATACTCCCTTTATACCCAGCAAATGCTGGCGAACCACCGCCTCCTCCCATCTTGTTTAAAAGATAAGAAAGACCGGTAAGTCCAGTAAGCTGACCAGCAGTACCGTAAGTGCTAGCCCCGCTTAAGATTTTTGAAATGCCACTAATTGCATCATTATACTTACCGCTAGTTATATTATTCCAAATAGAACTTAAACTTCCATCATCTAAAACAGAATTAGGGTTTCCACCACCGGCTGTTAAACCTATAGGTGTTACGTTTACACCTTGTGTAAAAGGAGTTGAGACATCGGTATAAGTACCGGTCATATCATAGATATCAGCCATGTCAGCCATAATTATCCTTTCAAGATCTCAAGGAGATCATTTTCATCCATGCCTTCCCCAAGCAGGGATTGCAGTAATGCCACTATGTCATTTTCCCCTGTTCCTTGCCCTGCGGCAAGCTCTGCTCCACTTTGGGTAACACTTAGAGGCTGATACAAAGATTGCAACAATTCACCCTCTGGGGATAGGGTTTGTTGTTCAGATCCAAATTCTTTACCATAATAAAACGCAGGGGTTGGCATTGCTTGGGCAATCGTAGGAGGCCCTTGAACAATTTCAGGTAGCGTAGCAGTTGCTGGTTGCTTGGCTGTAGTGACGGGGCTTGTTACCGTTTGTGTGGAAGTGGTGCCGCCGCCAGTCCCTGCTCCTGTACCGCTTCCATCCCCAGTCCCAGTGCCAGTGCCAGTCCCAGTGCCAGTGCCAGTCCCAGTGCCAGTCCCAGTGCCAGTCCCAGTGCCAGTGCCAGTCCCAGTGCCATCTCCCGTTCCAGTTCCTGCACCACTTCCAGTTCCTGCACCACTTCCAGTTCCGGTTCCGCTTCCATCTCCAGTGCCACTTCCATCTCCAGTGCCTGCAGTTGTACCATCTCCAGTGCCTGCATCTGTTCCAGAACTCAACATATTACTAAGGTCGCCCTTTAAAAGATTGTAAGCCATGTCATTAATATTTTTATCACTTGCGCCTTTAATACCAGAATCTCCTAATGTTTTTATTGCAAGGTTGGTGTAGTAATTACTAACATTTAGATCATTAACATATCTTGATAAAACAATGTCAACTGAAGATAAAGGTTCCGCCCCGCCAAAGCGAGAGGATGCATATTGAGATAAAGCGGTCTGTGCTCCTGATAAATCCCCACCACCACCCGGTGCACCGCCTCCCGGTGCACCGCTGTCAGTGCCTGTTTTTAAACTATTTAAAAAAGATTCAATGGGGTCTTGATTTAAACTATTTAAAAAGGATTCAATGGGGTCTTGATTTGTTAATTCTTGATTTACCTTGTATTGAATTTTTTCTGAAATTTTTTGTTGAATTTCAGGCGGTTGATTTTCAAGCCAGTTAGAAACATCAACAAAGTCTCCTAAACCTTCTTCTTTTAATACATCATTAACAATAAATTGAAAGTCATCAGGGTTGTTTGCTTCCATGTCTAAAACATTGGTTGAAGCTCCTCCACCGCTGTCAGTGCCTGTTTTTAAACTATTTAAAAAAGATTCAATGGGGTCTTGATTTAAACTATTTAAAAAGGATTCAATGGGGTCTTGATTTGTTAATTCTTGATTTACCTTGTATTGAATTTT
>Ga0209702_10005748_pt1 | contig 16580 bp, 8 predicted proteins | sample FRY01_FD_187210 | JGI IMG/M metagenome (GOLD analysis project Ga0209702, IMG submission 187210) | Freshwater microbial communities from Lake Fryxell liftoff mats and glacier meltwater in Antarctica - FRY-01 (SPAdes) (version 2) | ecosystem: Environmental > Aquatic > Freshwater > Ice > Glacier...
TTGCTCCTTCTATTGCATGGGTTCTATTATTACTTCTTGAGTCGACTTTGATAAAAATACATGAAGTATTATATTTAGTAGTTGGAATGATTCCCTTTATCTCTTCTCTAATATTCATGTATTACGCTACTATTCTTGTTGTAAAAAGGACGAAGAAAACTAAATTATTATTCCTGCTTATTTCAATAATATGCACGTTTAAGTATGCTGATCATCTAATATCATTTGGCACTACCCCACCCGATAACGCAATTGAATTAAAAGTTTTAACATGGAATGTACAACGATTGGGAGCGTTATCTGAAACTGAAAACTCTGCTGAAAATCTAAAATATTTATCCAAAATTCTAAGCTCATCAAAAGCTGATGTTGTGATCCTTCAAGAAATTTCACAAAAACAAACCTTACAACTATTGAGCTATCTAAATTTAAAACTAGAAAACCAAAAATGGACTAATTATTTCCAAGGTTCTAAAGGAGGATTAGCTCTATTGTTGTTAGGTAATAAAGATTGGTATATAAGTAACAAAATGGCTACTAATCTACCTCCTTCATGGAAGTGTCTATATTCTGAGTTAAAACATCGAACAGGACAGAAAATCAATATCTTTGGCGTGCACATTACCCCTCCAAAAGTAATAGATACTGAAGTGAAAAAGGTTACAAAAAAGTTATTACTAGGTAAACGTTCTGGTATTAGAAAAATTCTGAGAAGATATATCAGACAAGCAAAAATGCAAACAAGGCAGGTTGATAAAGTAAATGAATTAGTTGGTACATTTAGTGACCCAACGATTATTGCAGGAGATTTTAATTCTACCTCTCAGTTACCTATTCACAAAGAATTACGCGCTAATCTTTACGACACATGGTTGGAAGGAGGAAATGGAATTGGATCAACCCGACATTGGGCAAAATTCTTACCATTTCGTATTGATTATATCTATGCATCAAAGAAATTTGGAATAGTAACTACTGAGGTTGAAAACTCTGAATTCTCAGACCACAATCCGGTAATAACTAGTTTGTTTATAAACCAATGAAAGATGAAATTATTTACTTCAGGGTATTCATTATTCAAATAAAATAAATTAGAAAATAAAAATGAATGATGCAAAGAGGTTAAATTTCTTTTTTTTGTCAAAAAAATAATTAAATTTGTTAATATTGTTTTGATTATAATTTTTGAATATTAAAATTACTCTATCATCAACTATATAAAGCACTTAACTATACAACAAAATAGATTCTTATAAAATGTTTTCTTTAATCGCAAATACAGGTATTCAGTTTTTCTCTAAAGAAGTTAAACTTTCTGATAGTAAAAATTTTAAATTGTCCTTCCATGAATGGTTTGATTCTTCAGTAAATCAGTTAAAATTAGAATTAACTCATCATTTCACTGATGATGATGTATGGGTAAAAAAGAAAGACCTTAATAATTATGGGTATTTAAAAAATGGTCAACCTACTGAGGAATGGGGAATTATTAAAAATGAAATTGAAGAACTAAATACAAGTACAGGTTCTTTTTTTTCTAAGTCGCATAAAAATGCTGGAATTGAAAACTTCCTAAGCACATGGATACCATTACCATATTTTGAATTAAACAACCAAGGGAAAAGCAATTTTGGTCCTACCAATTGGTGTAGAGCAAGAATAACTCCAAATAACGATAAGGAAGGCATCTACGATTTAGTAATTGCATTTGATACAAAGAGTGTTTACGATGAAGACGAGATAGATTCTGATTACAATGAATTCCCAGAGTTCAACAATGCTTTTAATAGCTCAGAAAAAAAATTTTCTTTATGTAAAGATGAATTTTTATTAATTGATTTTCTGTCTAAATCTAGAAAATGTGAATGGGTTGATAAATTTGTATTAAACTTAATTCACGGAACTGACAATCCTAACAAGCTTAAAGCGCCAAAACTAGATTATTTAGCATCATTTATCACCTTTTTAAGTTATCTAGAAAAGACAGCCGAACTTCCTGAAATAACACTTCATAAAGATAGAAATGTTGCTTGGGGTAATGTTGATATCGCCATAGATATTGGTAATTCTAGAACCAGTGCTGTGCTTTTTGAAGAAGGAGACTTTACTAAAGTAAAGATGTTAGAATTACAAGACTTTTCAAAACCAACAGAGGTATATAATGACCCTTTTGATATGAGACTAGTATTTCAAGATGCTAATTTTGGAGATTTTGGGATTGTCAATAGCACACAATTTGTTTACCCGAGTTTTGTAAGATTAGGTATTGAAGCAAAGAGATTAGTTTACAAGGCTAAAAATGAAAATAGTGGTAAGGACCAAAGAACTTCTTTCTCAAGTCCAAAAAGGTACTTATGGGATGATAGAAAATTTGACGGTGAATGGGAGTTTATCCAAGAAGAGGGAAAGGAAAGAAAACCTATATGGTTGGATGGAATATCACAACAGTTTAATAAGGATGGGTCCATAAACCTTGACTCTAGCGGTGGTCAATCATCATCATATTCTCCAAAATCACTAATGACTTTTGCATTTATAGAGATTTTATCTCAAGCTAGAATGCAAATTAATAGTTATAAATATAGAGAAGAAATAGGTGATACTAGTAAACCTCGAAAAATTAATCGAATTATTATCACTTGCCCAACAGCTATGTCTAGGGTTGAACAAAAAGCATTAAGAAAAGCTGCTGAAGAAGCTGCAATTGTTCTTAATAGGTTTAATAATAATACATTTAAAAACTCAACAACTTATAAAGAGGAGATGAGTAATATTCGTATTATCCCTTCTCCAAAAAACATCACAACTAGAGATGAAAATAGTGAATGGATATACGATGAAGCAACATCAGTGCAATTTGTATACCTTTATGCTGAAATTTCTAAAAGATATCTAAATAACGCAAAGGAATATTTTGATTTATATGGTAAAATAAGAAATAATGAAGAGAAAAAATCTTTAATTATAGGTAGTATTGACATTGGAGCAGGAACAAGTGACCTTATGATTTGTAAATACCATTATGACAATAGAGAAAAAGCTTTATTAACACCTGAACCATTGTTTTGGGAAAGCTTCTATTTTGCTGGTGATGATTTGCTTAAAGAATTCATAAAACAATTTGTAATTGAAGGAAGTAGTTCTTCTCTTAAATCCCACCTTCAAAATATTGGTAAGGTTGATATTGATGCATTGTTGTTTGGCTTTTTTGGTGAAGACCATTCGGGAATGTCTTATAACCAAAGACAAATTAGAAGAGACTTTAATATTCAGATATCTGTTCCGTTAGCTTTAAAATATTTAGAGCTAACACAGAACAAAATTGAAAATACAACCCTTAAATTTGATGATATCTTTAGTGATGAAAACAAACCTAATTCTTCCATTCTGGAAAGGTTTAAAGAATATTTTGGATTTGAATTAAATAAGTTGGTTTGGGATTTCTCTATAATTGATTCAAATAAATTAATAAATAAAACATTCAGTCCATTATTACAAAAAATTGCAAGTCTAATGTATGCTTACGATTGTGATTTTGTTTTATTATCAGGAAGACCTACTACACTTGAAGAAATTGAAAAATTATTTTTAAAATTTTACCCTGTTTCGCCCAATAGACTAATTTCAATGACTAATTATCGCATTGGTAAATGGTATCCATTTCAAGATGGAAACGGGTATTTTAAAAATCAAAAAACAATTGTTGGAATCGGTGCTATCATTGGCAATATTGCTTCTGAACAAGGTGGGTTAACAGGCTTTAATTTAAACTTAAATGTTCTTAAAAAGAAACTTTTACCTACAACCGAATATTTCGGAGTAATGGACCAACAAACTAAAAGAGTTGAGAATTCATTAATTACTCCAGAAAACAATGATATTGAATTAGTATCTTCTACCCTTCCTATTTATATTGGAACTAGACAAATAGATTCCAAATCTTTTCCAAGTCGTACGTTCTACACATTAGATATTGATAAAAATGCATTAACAGAATGGTTTATCAATAAAGGTGAATCAGATGTAAATAAATTGAAAGATTTAGTTGATAATGAAATATTAAAGATTAATAAATCAAAGCCTCTTAAATTTGAAATCTCAAGAAGTAATTATGACGAGGACAATGAAAAACTTGATTTAATTCAAGTTGAAAATTCTGAAGGACAAGAATTAAGATTGAAAAACTTTAGGTTACAGATACAGAGTATTAATGAGGGAGATAATTACTGGTTAGATTCTGGGGAATTTAAATTAGGCGTAAACACTAGAAGATAATTAAATGGAAACTACAGAAATTAATAAACATCTCAGTTGTATTGAAGAATCAATCAAATGGATAAATAATAATCTAGTTGGAGATAAGAAAGATCAAGGTTACTCTAAGTTAGTCGATCAAAGAAGGGAACTTAATAAAATAAAATATGCTTTATCAGATAATCCTGCGGCTACAATTTATGGAGAAAGTCAAAAAGGTAAATCTTATTTAGTTAGTAGTTTACTTTCTTCACCCAACCAACCATTTAACGTTATTGATGCAAAGGGGAATAATTATGATTTCAAATTAGAAATAAATCCCATAGGTGATGGGCAAGAATCTACAAGTGTTGTTACACGTTTTTCGCTAAACTATAATTGGATTAATGATGATTTCCCTGTAAAAGTTCAACTTTTATCAATAGTTGATATCATTCTTTTATTGAGTGACTCTTATTATAATGATTTGAAAAATCATAATTTAATTTCACTTGAAGAAGTCAAATCTAAAATTAAATCGATAAATAATGAGTTTAATTTTAATGAAGAAAAACAACATATTATAACAGAAGATTCTATTTTAGATATTAGAGATTATTTTAAAAAACATTTTAAATCGAAAGCAAATAACATAATATCGACAGACTTTTTCGATGTGCTTTCAAAATATATACATAAAATAACTGTTGATAATTGGGCTGATTTATTTTCAGTTTTATGGAATAATAATTCATTACTTACAGATTTATTTAAAAATCTAATATCAAAATTTAAAGAAATAGAATTTACTGAATGCTTATACGTACCATACAAAGCAGTATTAAGAAAACATGGTACTTTATTAGATGTTAAAAGATTAAGTGAAATAAGTTCTAACATATCAGCAAGTGAGACTAACTATTTATCAGATACTGATGTTTTTTATAAAGACAGCTCTGGTAAAGAAGTTGTAAAAACTTTAAAAAAATCGTTTTTATGTGCCCTTACTGCTGAATTAGTGTTTAAACTTCCTGAAAATTTAAAAGATGAAAAGGGATTTCTAAGGAATACAGATTTATTAGATTTCCCTGGTGCTAGAGCAAGACTTGAAAATAATGAAAGTGACATTGATAAAGAAGAAATTCCGAAAATGTTACTACGAGGAAAGGTAGCTTATCTTTTCAATAAATATGCAGATAATTTTAAAATCAATACTTTATTGTATTGTCACGATAAGGAGCAGGCAGCTCAAAGGTATATGCCAAATTTATTAAACAGTTGGTTAGATACAACAATTGGAGAGACAGCATCCATTCGACAAAACTTTATTGACAAAAGTGAAGTAGCTCCTCTTTTTATCATATCAACAAAATTTAACTTAGACTTACAAATCAATCAAAATGATACTACTGAAACAACTGATGCCCTTAACAAAAGGTGGAATCAAAGGTTTTCAGAAATTTTAATGGACGAAATTATTAATAGTGATATGTTTGATTGGTTTAAAAATTGGACTGAAACAAATAAGAATTTTAATAATATTTATCTTCTTAGAGATTACTATTATTCTTCTGAGGCAAAAAATCAACTTTTTAAAGGATGGAAAAAAAATAGCCTAGAAATAGAAGAAATTATTCCTTCAAATTATCCTGAATTTAGAACTGATTTAAAAAAATCGTTTTTGAATCACGAATTTGTTAAAACACATTTTAAAAATCCTGAACATAGTTGGGATGAAGTAACATCAATTAATAAAGATGGGACAAAATTAATTTTAGAAAATCTCACTATCGCAACAAAAAATATAAATAAAGCTAGGGAAGATAGATTTACAAATAAATTGAATCATTTAGCTGAAAATCTTAAAGATGAGCTGAAAAAACATTATCATTCAGGTGATTCAGACGATCTACTAATCAAAGCAAAAGAAACTGCAGGTAGACTTCAAGCTAAATTAGACATCTCTTATGGTAGAGCTCCTTATTTCTTTGCAGAAATGATAGATAGTTTATTGTTATCGGAAGGTAATGTCTACAATCATTACAGGAGCATAATAAATAACCTAGATTCAAAGCTTGATATAAAATTTAATGAATATTCAACAATTAGAATGAGAGTCCCTAATCTTAATGTTGAATCTAGTTTTAATGAAAACCTTGCTGTTCTTGCTGAAACCTATGAGTTTAAAGACTTAATTAAATGTGAAGAATATTTTAAATCTGAAAACATCGATTTAGAAAACCTCTTTTATGGTCAGTTTAATAAATTAAAAATGTTTTCAATTCAATTAGCTGAAAGTTTAAAAACATATTGGTTAGCAGAATGCCGTAATAATATTTCTATCACTAAATCAGAAAATGTAGGCTTAAACAAAAGTGATTTTGAAGAGATATTATTAATGTTTGAGTTATTATACGAAAAACTTAATATCACAAATAAGATTGCTAAAACCCTTGAATCATATGTAGATAGATATGATAATGTTGAAATTGTTCAAGAAATGATTGCTGATATATCAGCTGAAACTATTAATAGCTTTGTTAATAGTGTTGGCTTCTCTTTCTATAAAAAAGAAGGCATAACTGAATTCTTGAATGCTAACGAAAAAAACAATCTAGGATTACAACTCGAGCATCAAAATTTAAAACACGTAGAATTTAATAAAAAAGATGTCGGTGATTTATTTGAAAACATTGATAACCTTCCACAAATATTAAATGATTCAAATTCTAATGGTAATATGGATTATCTTAAAATGATCCCTAGCTTTAGTAATTACAAAAAATGGAATGACCTTTTAAAGTTTGGATTTATAGCAGTTTGTGATATCCCAAATTACGATGTTAAAGCAAATGAACTATTAGGCGAATTAAATAATTCTTGCTCTTCTATCTCTTACTAATTTATAGGTATGGTAAAAGATAAAGTAGAAATTTGCGAAATAAATCTATCAAGATTTAACTCAGTTCAAGGTATTGGTCAATTCCCATTATTTGCAAAAGCAAGGTATGCGGCTTTAGCTGAAATTATTGGTAGAGAGATTGACATAGAATTTCAACATTTCATTGCTCAACCTATAGAAGAAGGTGATAAAATTATTTGGTATTCAATTCCATTTAATGAGAAACCTGTAAGGTATATAGAGCTATCTGAGAATAAAGTGGGACTATATCAGAAAATTAAACATGAAACTATTAAAATATATGAAAATGCATTAAATAATCTTAAAACTAAAGGGAGACTTGATGATTATGAATATTTGGAAAAGTGTTTAAAATATATTGAAGATGATTTTTTATATTGTTATGATGAAAAAATAGTGCTCTGTGTTTGGGGAATGAAACCAAAAAAGAATGATTATGGTAATTATGGCGAATATGTTTTAGATGTTTTTCAAGCACCAAATAATACTCTTAGATATTCAATAACATTTAATTCTGGTCAAAACGGTACAATTCAAGGAGAGAATCAATTGACTATTGAATTGGAGAAAGGTGCAATATTAAACCAAAGTGATATTCCTGACATTAACCCAAATGATGGTTACATCTTTGAAAAGTGGGAAGATGATGAGATATTGAAAGGGCAAGTTATAAAAAGCAATAAGATTATTAATGCGGTTTATATTGAAGAGCCAAAAAAACCAGTTAATCCTCCTATTCCAGAACTTGAATATATTCCAGATAACATAGCGAATGAACTAGAATATCATACTGTTTACTTTAAAGTTTTATCAGATAAAGGAGAAATTGAAAATAAAATAAAAAAAGTATTCCCAGATGGATATCAAATTTCCGAAAATGATATTCCAAACATTGATGACAAAAAGGGATATTCATTTACAGGATGGGATTCTGACCCAATAAATAAAGAGGTCTATAATGACCTTTCGTTTGAAGGATGTTACAATAAAAACAAAAGAATACCATGGTATACGCGTTTTTGGAATTGGCTACGAGGATTGTTTTTTGGCAATGGTTTCTTTAAATGGCTACTTTGGCTGTTATTATTAATTCTGTTTATTCTTTTATTTAGTTGGTTATTCAGAAGATGTAATAAAGTAAAGCCTATCCCCTCTCCAATAAATGAGAAACCTTGGGTGCATAGCGACCCTCGAGTAGGTGATCGTGGTGGAATATATGATCCGGGTAATCCTTATGAACCTGAACCTACGCCTCCTGAATATAACGATGTATTACCTCCCAATCAAGGCGTGATGCCACCGATTGATACAACTAAAATAATACGCAATCCTGGAAAACCTGTAATAATAGGGGACCGTTTGAATATATTATTAGAAAATGAAGACAAATCTATAATGGATTTGGCTAAAGATTTTAAGAAAAAATATCCTGATGATAAATACAAAGTTGTGTATTACGATGATGTCGTAAAGCGTATGCAAATAGAAATCCCTGTAGATGAAAGGCTAAAACTTAAAGCAGAAATCCCAGGAAAATTTTCGCCGGAATACGAGCTTTTTGTTTTTGATGAATCCTTATTTGAGGGTAGTTATTCTCCCAAAGATCCTGCTTTTAATGATTCAAAAAAATCGTGGTATTTGAAAACTATAAACGCACCAATTGCTTGGGATATTACTCGTGGATCTCCCAAACTGACAATAGCTATAGTTGATAATGGTTTCAGTTTAAATCATCCTGAACTAAAAAGCAAAGTTGTTATGCCTTACAATGTATGGTTGCACTCAAAAGAAGTTTTTGCTCAGCCTATTGATCATGGTACTCATGTCGCTGGCACCGCACTTGCTTTCGCTAACAATGGAAAAGGTTTATGTGGAATAGCTCCAAACTGTTCTTTCATGCCAGTTCAAGTAGCGAGTAAGGGAGGTATAATGACAACAACTTCAATTTTGGATGGAATTTTATACGCTCTATATCAAGGTGCTGATGTTATAAACGTTTCTCTTGGAATGGAATTTACAGGTACTCTTTCCAATAACGAACAACGTGATTTGCAAAACAATCATTTTAAGGAAGAAGAACGTTTATGGAACAAAGTAATGGAAATTTCGAACAAACACAAGGCTGTTATTGTGGTTGCAGCAGGTAATGAAAATATGCTTGCAGGAATTAACCCTATGAACCGCCCAAAGAATTTTATAATTGTTTCTGCAGTAGATAAAAATAATCATTCTTATCAAAAGGCAGGGTTTAGCAATTATGGTGATTATTCTACCGTTTCTGCTCCTGGAGTTGACATATATAGTTCAGTTGGGAATAATGATTATCAATTAATGAACGGGACTAGTATGGCAGCTCCAATTGTTGCAGGGACCGTTGCTCTTATGAAAAGTTTGAATAAAAATCTTAGTTCTGAACAAATTGTTTGCATTTTGCAAGGTACAGGTAAGACCACAAACGGGAAAGTTGGCAATCTAATTCAAATAGACAAAGCATTACAACGAGTAAAATCGGGGAATTTTACTGATTGTGGCAGTCGTCCAGAAACACCTTCCACTGGAGACGTGCAAGTTCTATTGAGCTGGAACAATTACAACGATTTGGATTTGGTTTGCACCGACCCGAACAATGAAACTGTTTGGTTTAAAAATAAAAATGTATCAAGCGGTGGTAAACTTGAAATAGATATGAATGAAAATTATCCTGACAGCAAAACACCTATTGAAAATATTTTTTGGCCATCAGGTGGTGCTTCAAATGGCACATACCGTGTTTATGTTGTGTATTACAAAAAACACATAAATGTAAATGAAACACCTTACAAAATAACAGTAAAATACGGTGATAAAATAGAAGAATTTACAGGTACTATCAAACTTGAAGATAATTCAATTCCAATTTGTACTTTTACTTTGGGAAGTTTGGGTAATCCGCAAAACCCGAGTAATCCAGATTCGCCTTCAACTGGTAGAAGTAAGGATGCCCTACTACGTGAACGAGAACAGTTACAAAAGCAGTTAGACCAAATTGACAGTGAATTGCAAGGTATTAGAAACAACGTGAAATTTAAAAAATAAATAAAAATAAAAGTTCAAATATGAATAAATCTAGAGTTACTTTATCCGCAATTATCACATTAATTGGAGCAATTGCATTCGGTTTTATCTCCTTCTTGGGAAATATGTATTTAAAATCAGGAGAATACTTTAACAGTATCATCTACCCTGTGTTATTTACTTTAGGTTTAATTATATTAGCGTTAGTTGCATCAAAATTCAAGAAGAAAAAATTTTTTTTTCAAAAAAACGCGATAAAAGAATTGCTTTTTGTATTTATATACTTGTTTTTAGCAATAATTTCAATGGTTAGTTTTACCCATTTTTTCACTATACAAGATCGAAAAAATGAAATATCATTAAAAATTGAAAGAGATATTGAAAATGTAAAAAAGATGTTTCCAAAATATGAAGAAAGTGTTAATGAAAGAATAGATGGTTTTGATGGTTTTTTAGATGCTACAATTGCTGGTAAAGCAACTAATCAGACGATGTATATCAAATATTTTGTTATTGGTGGACCGGATGAAATTTTTCAGAAAAACAATAAACTTAATCAATTTCAAGATGATTTAAAACCCAATGAATACGACACAATGAAGCAATTGGCTCTCGATTGGTTAAATAAATCACAGCATATAATTCTAAGCTTAAAACCTATTGGATTAATGGAGGTTATTAATTCATTTGAAACCAATTCTAAAGAATGGTATAGTAAAATACAAAAATATGACAAAACCATTAACACGTTTCAAGATGAAGGAAACAATACCCCTTTCACTTATAATTTAAGTTTTTCAAGTGTAAATGAAGAATTAACTACAATTAAAAAGCCTGATTTTATTTCACTGGGAATACTAATTGTTGTTCATATATTTATACTATTCATATATATCCTTGCAATAAGAGATGGTAAAAGTCCAGGGCTATTTACAGCGTTATTATCGAAAGATAATGACAGTGGATCAGATTTATAACCTAAAAATAATTTAACACGATGACACAAGAAGAAAAAGATAATATTTTAGGTAATGTTAACAACATTCCAGCAAAAAATTTAGCAAAACACATCATAGATGACAATCTCACACTCGAAGAAATAATGGATACAGGAGATCTTAAGGCCCCTGAAAGACTTGAAGTAATATCAATTGTTAAAAGCGAAAAGGAAAAAATAAAAGCTCAATTAGAAGCTGAAGAAAAAGAAAAAAAAGGAAAAGAAAAAAAGGACTGGGAAGAAATTTCTGATTCAAAAAATCTATCTGATATTGAAAAATATATTGAAAATCACCTTAACGGAACCTATTTTAAAGAAGCATGCGATTTATTGATACAAATCAAAAATAGTTATAAGGAAAAAGATGATTTATTAAAAGAAATAAAAAATAATAGTAGTACATATACTCCTGATGTAATAGTTCAATTTATAAAATCTGGCAAAATAACTAAGGAAGATTTAATAAATATTGGAATACCTGAAGTAATAATTGAAAATTTATCAAAGGAAAATGAAAAAATAGAGCTCGGTAATATACCCGAAACAATTGAAGACGGTTATACCGAAGTTTATTTTTGGGGTCTACCTGGCTCAGGGAAAACCTGTGCACTGTCAGCAATTTTAAGAACAGGAGTTGAAGATGGTGATATTGATACAAGAAATGGATTAGGTTTTCATTATATGAACCAATTAAGTAATATATTTTTAACTAAGTGTGGTGTACTACCAGGATCGACTGATAGTGAAAAAACTCAATACCTTCCATTCGATTTAACTGATAAAAGAGGAGTTAAACACCCTATTGCACTAATTGAATTATCAGGAGAAATATTCGAAGCAAATTATTCAATAAATAATAATCTTACTGTAGACTCTAGTATAGTAAAAACATATGAGATAGTTAAATCGTACTTGAATGGACCTAATAAAAAAATTCACTTCTTTATTACAGATGTAACAAAAGATCCAACAAAAACAGATAACAAAGGTATTACCCAACAACAACATCTAAAAATGATGATGGATTTTTTAGATGAACAAAAAGTAATTAAAAATACAACTGATGGTGTCTATATTATAGCAACAAAAAGTGATCATTTAAGTGATGATAAATCACAAAGGAAAGATTTAGCAATTGATCATTTAAGCAAAAATTATAGTGCTTTTATAAAATCAATGAAAAAAACACTAAAAGAAAATAAAATTCCAGATGAAATATATGTAATACCATTCAGTTTAGGAGATATTTATTTTAATAATTTATGCCTCTATGATGATTCAAGTTCTCTAGAGATAATTGAAATACTCAAAAATAAAACAAATAAAAAAAATAATGGCGGGTGGTTAAATTGGATTAAAAATTTATTTAATATTTAAAACTATGTCAAATATACAATATACAATTAGTGGTACTTGTGAAGGCTTTAAAAGTTTTTTAAGACATTCTAAAGATATAGATAAGGAAAAAATAAATATAATAGATAATCGAGGATATGACAAGTCTTCTACAAAAAGTAAAACTTGCTATTCTATTTCAATTCAAGAAGAATATTATATTTTTTCTAAAATACAAATTATTCGAGACGGACTAAGGAGTCAAAGTATAGGTTTTGTGAAATTCAATTTAATTATACCTATTGGATTCAAACTATCTACAAATATCATTAGTGTTTTAGATGATGGTTTAGGATATTACACCGATGAATTTGTGGATAAAAATTTTGTTCTAATTGATGAAAACAAGAAAAGTGATTTTGAAGATAAAATCGAAAAATTACTTTCAGAAATAAATTTAAAACAAACATCTCGTTACAATTGGAAAAACGGTTCATTAAACCCCGCATTTATATACTTTAATAATAATGACTTACCATTATATTTGGCATACGAACATATCTTTCAAAATGAGTATGAAAAATATCATGAAGTTTACTTTATTAATGAAAATGATACAGGTGAAGATAGTATCTTAAAAGCACTAAAACATGAAGTTAATGCAAATTTAACAGATGTAGTTAACATCAAAAACCCTTCATATACTATTACGACTAACCAAATAAATAATGAAATTACATGCGATAGATCTCCATCAAGTGAGAAAGTGAAGTTAGGAGATAATGTAGATCTGAATTTTTCAAGAAAACACCATAAACCAATCCGAATTAATGGTACGTGGAAAAATTTATTAGATGGCCATAGCACTATTATTAAAAAATCTACAATAACTCCTTATACCATTGAGATTATTCTACCTGATCTTGAAACTATAACTAAGGAAATTCTTAATGATATACCAATTACAATAAATCTAGAAGGGGAAAAAGAAAAAAGTTATACGCAATTTCATATAATAGGAATAGTTTTATTTATTGGATTATTCCTGTTTGGCGTAAGACAATTTTGGCCTTTCGGAGAAGCTATTGAAGATCCCACTTCATCAACTGATTCAGGATACCCTAAGGAAACGACTCCTAAAAATACAGATACTGAAATTAGAGAATACTTAAAAGGAGACGAATTAATTCATGATACACTTCAAGGTTATAGTACAAGTACATCAACTCTAAAGGATTCATTAGATGAATTGATAAAATTTAGGGATGCTATAGATGGAGATAACCGAAACGAAATTGAAAATGCTTACAAGATAAAAGGTTTATCAAAAACACAAAATAGTATTTTGGAATTAATATTAGAAAAATATTCTTCTGAAAAATTCGATCAATACAAGGAAATAAAAAATAGGAATTTAATTTTGTTGAAAAATTTCGAAGATACTTTAAAAACACACATAGATAATTTACAAGTTTCCACAATTGAAAAGGGAAGTGACATAATAAACAAGGTAGATGAAAAAAATAATAATGTTTTAAATGGAAAGTCGTCAAAAGGAAATGAATCAAAAGGTGTAAAATATTCAGAAATAGAGTTCTTGGGAATTATTAAAGAAAATTCGACACCTACAGACGGTAAAATGACGAAAAAAATGCAATCGCTTTTTAAAAATTATAACAAACTTGAATCTCAGAAAAAAAATAATATAAGTGGACAAGACTTTAACGATTTAAAAAGTTTAGAAAGAGAAATAGAAATAGCTGCAATAAAAAAATAGAAATAGATGCAATAAAATAAAAACTAATCAAAATGAAATATTTAAAAATAACATTAATATCTGTTGCCATTTTTGGCGTAGGAATATTTGCTTACAAACTTAACAGTAAAGAGCCAGATGAATTAAAGAAAGTTGAAAAAACAGAAAATACTTTTATCGCTCACATTAATCAGCAAATTGAATTGATTAAAAAAGGGCCAAAACTTTCTAAAAAAATATATAATGAAACTTTATATTTAATAAATGATTATGAAAAAAACAATAAATTCACCAAATTATGGTCAACTAATCTTCGTAAAAAAACAGAATATATCTATTACGATAAATTTTTAAAAGACGCAAATTCTGTATTTTCAAATAACATTTGGGGAACTAATGATATTAGCTATATAAGAAATGAATTAAAGTATTTAGAGAAATCTAGTTATATAAGTGATAAAGGATCTTTAAATACATTAAATCGAATTTTAGCAGAATATGATGATGCAAACAATTTCTTAGTTCAAATAAAGGGATATGCAGGATCTAATCCAATACCACAAATTGATAACAAATTTGATTCATATACCGTTGAAAGTTATATTAAAAAAGCTTTTAGTATATCAAAGACACAATCAAAAATTAAGAATAATAAAGCTTTAATGAGTGGACTGGATAATGTAAAATCACTTATGCTTTCAAAACACATTAATTTCTTAAAAAGAAAACTGTCAATAATAAAATTAGAAGATTGTAGGAAATACTATGACTATAATGTATTTTTTAATACTGTTTGCAAACCTGTTTTTAATGATTTAGTAGATTTTAAAAATATAGCAAATGATAGATATGGATGTGAAACAGATAAATGGTATAACACCATTGATAAGATATCATTTGATGTATCAACTGTTGCACGAGAATCTAAAAAATCCCCATGCTTTTTATGATAAAAACTATCCTACATAAATATTTTAAAAATTATTATTTAAACTCACTAAAATGAAAAATTATTTTTTATTACTTACCCTTTTTTTACTTCCTATTACTTTACTTTCACAAGATCAATCTATTTTAGATAAATATGTTGAAAAAGTTAATGAAAATAAAACTCTTAAGGACTCAATTTCAATACTAATTATAGACTACAAGAAAAAAAAAGATGGATATGATAGTACTATTTTAAATTTAAAGACTGAAAAGGAAACTCTTGAAGATGCTTTAAAAAACGTCAAGGATTTAAAAGAGAGAAAAGCTCTAACTGATCGAGTTACATTGTTAGAGTCCGAAAAGAAAAATCTCAAGGATTCAATAATAATCTTAAACAGTTTACATACAACCGCATTGAATTCTTCAGACCAAAAATATAGTAGTTTACAAAAAGAGATTGATAGATTAAAAAACGATGAAAAAATAACTTCTACTTCAAGAAGAAAGACTTTAATTCATCTACAAGAAATATATAACCAAGATGAAAAACTGATTTTTAAACAAGACATAAAAAGTTTTAAGTCTGATCTAGCTATTTGTAATATGCTGTTTCCGGAAGAAAAAGAATTGAATAAATCAATCAATAAATGTATAAAAATCAAAGAATCAGAAACATTACTATCAAATAAATTTGGAAAAATTGAAATTGACAAGAATATAAATGAACTTAAAAAGCTTCTTCCCCAAACTCCATTATTAACAGAATTAATAAAAGACTTGACTGATTATGAAAGTAAAAATGGATCTGTAAAAAAGCTAATAAATCAATTAGAAATAATAAATAAAGTTAAAGTAATCGGAACTGATAGAGTATTGATAGAAGATAAACAAAAAGAAGTTTTTACAACTATTTATTTTGAAATTGCATATGCTCCAGTAGACTTGAATAGATACACTTATTTAAGAGACATAATAGAAAAAATACAAGATGCTAAACGATTGAATATTGATGCGTCTTTATCAGGTGTTTTAAACGACCTTTAATTATAGTTAAAAAATGGGGAGTGACGAGCTATATTCACCTCCCCTTTTTTTCATGGATACACTAGGAAAATGATGTTATAATATCGATTGAAGAAAGAAATTCAGAATGTAAATGATCGAATAATTTTAGAGAACAATTACCTAAGAATATTATGTATATATTTATACAATATAAATTATTGGGTTAATAGACATTTATGGTGCTTAAAACTTCTGAAAGTCCCTGTGTGATTAACTTAGCGGAAACGAAAGGTTATGAATAAAAAAAATGCTTTTACTGCAATTGCAAAATAGTTTCAAAAAATGGG
>Ga0209702_10005751_pt1 | contig 16569 bp, 26 predicted proteins | sample FRY01_FD_187210 | JGI IMG/M metagenome (GOLD analysis project Ga0209702, IMG submission 187210) | Freshwater microbial communities from Lake Fryxell liftoff mats and glacier meltwater in Antarctica - FRY-01 (SPAdes) (version 2) | ecosystem: Environmental > Aquatic > Freshwater > Ice > Glacier...
GACTAGTTGACTTACCTGAATATGGGATTGATAATAAAACTCGAAAAAAGAGTAGCAAAGCACATCACACTGTTGGGTCAATGACCATTAAGAATATTACTGATACCAAAAATTGGGCAGAGACTAGGTATTATGCTAAGTCACAAAATCAAAATCAAATAACATACGATACTAACTTCTTAGAAGTATCAAAAGTTAAGATTATTGATATGGCTATTGATATTATCCAAGAAAATCTTAAAGATGGATACGAAGATTGCAGAAATCAATTAGTAGGCGGTTGTAGAAAAAAAGAGATTAAATCTAGTAACGGATGGGTGGTATTAGATGGGTACGGACATCCAAACTCCTATCGAATGAGAATTACAAATAAAGCTATGAAAAAAATACATAACATTTCGGGCTCAAGAGACACAATGAAAGCATTATTCGAGGAAGCGTCATGATTATTAAACAAGACATCCGTCCTAGTAAAATGATTTGGGTTACCTTCCAAAAAGAAGGAATGCACAAATATCCGGCAGCACTTACAGATCCTACGCTTGCTACAGGTGATGAATATGATGTAAGTTTCTTAGGCTATCCGCATCGTCACATTTTCCACTTTAAAGTTTGGATTGGTGTCACACACGATGATCGCGATATCGAGTTCATTCAGTTTAAACGATGGTTGCTAAATCTTTATAAAGATGCTATACTTAGTTTAGACTTTAAGAGTTGCGAGATGATGTCACAAGATTTATATGACAGCATTTCACAGAAATATCCGAACAGAGAAGTTTGGATTGAGGTCTCCGAAGACGGAGAAAATGGTTCATTTGTTAAGTATTAAAAGGAAAGCTATAATGGCTAAGAATTACAGAGATATTGATTATTTCGGCACACGCCCAGATGTTGTAAAAGTTTGGGAAGATCTAGAAGCGTATTACGAGTGGTGTCGTATCGAACTGCGAGAGTTTGATCCTTCCGAAATGTATCGTAAAGATGCTCCTAACTACGGTGCATTCCTGTATGCAAAACGTCCGAGACGTCCATATATGGGTAATAAGCCAAAATGGGATAACAATAACAACGGTCGCCGCAATGAGCAACGTTTTTCTCGTTGATATAGAGGCGGTTGAGTCTAGGTACACGGGACAGTGGCAGTCTCATGTGCCTAGTCTCTTACGAAAGGAAGGACACAATGTTCATATCATATCAGGTCCTACGGACATACCTAGTGCTACCACTCCAGGAGCGTTTCTCAACTTTGGTGGCACTAATATATACAAGGCTAGTCAAGTTGAAAGAATGGGTCGATTATTTTGCGATGGACGCATTTCAGCTGGCGACCATTTTATTTTTACTGATGCTTGGCATCCAGGAATCATAAACTTAAAGTACATGAGTGAGTTACTGGGCATTCCGATAATTATCCACGGCCTATGGCATGCGGGCAGTTATGATCCTCAAGATTTCCTTGGACGTCTTGTAGGGGATAAGCCGTGGGTTAGGCATGCTGAGAAGAGTTTCTATCATGCTATTGATCACAATTACTTTGCTACGCAGTTTCATATTGAACTGTTCTGTGAGAATCTGCTAGGGTTTACTCCTGCTAAACAACTTTACGATACAAAAATTGTACGCACAGGTTGGCCTATGGAGTATATGGAAGGTACACTGCAACCCTACCGAAATATGAAGAAGAGAGATCTTATCTTGTTCCCGCATCGCATCGCTCCTGAGAAGCAGGTTGAAATCTTTAAAGATCTTGCTACTCAGTTACCCCAGTATGAGTTCGTTGTGTGTCAAGAACAGAATCTTACAAAAGATGAATATCACGATTTGTTAGGTAGAGCCAAGTTGGTGTTTAGTGCAAACTTGCAAGAGACTTTGGGCATCAGTTGGTATGAAGGTGCGCTAGTAGATGCTATTCCAATGGTTCCGGATCGACTGAGCTACAGTGAAATGGGATTTGATGCATTTAAGTATCCTAGCGAATGGACCGATACTTGGGAGAACTATAATATCCATAGACAAGAAATCTGCTACAAGATTATACAGTACATGGAAAATTACGAAAAGTTTTTACCCAGCCTAAATAAACAAGTAAATGCATTAACTGAACATTATTTTAGTTGCAATAAACTATTAGATATGTTAAAATAATAACATACAGGCAATCCACTGCTTAAACATCGGAGAAATATATTGACACAATTGAATTATAGAGAAGAAGACGGAAGACCGCTAAGCCAGGTCATTCGCGAAAGACTCAAGAACGGTAACAAACGATTCTGGGCTGGCGACAACATTAGCGAGTACATCAGCGATGTTGAAAAAAATATGCTGATCACAGAAGCTGCTACCGCATTTGAAGGTGTGCTCGATGCCTTGCTGATTGATCGAGAAACAGATCCTAACTCAAAAGGTACGGCCAAGCGATTGGCCAAAATGTACTACAACGAAATAATGGAGGGTAGATATGTTCCAGCACCGGACGCAACGGCTTTTCCAAATGATTCAGCAGACCGTTACGAAGGTATGTTGGTTGTACGTAGTGAGTTGCGTAGCATGTGTTCACATCATCACCAGCCTGTTACTGGTGTTGCTTATATTGGTATCATCGCCGCCAACAAACTTATTGGTCTTAGCAAGTATACTCGCATTGCTCAGTGGTGCGCTCGCCGTGGTACATTACAGGAAGAACTGTGTAACAACATAGCAAGAGAAATACAGTGGGCAACCGAATCAGAAAATGTAGGTGTATATTTAGAAGTCGAGCACGGTTGCTGTACCAATAGGGGCATAATGGCACATAGTAGTTTAACTCAGACTACTGTATTGAAGGGCGCATTTAACAAGGATCCAGGAACTAAGAAAGAGTTCTTTGACAACATCTTATTACAATCAAGAAACGGTAAGTAACCCAAATCCGTTTTCTTTCCAAGATTTTGCTGGATCAATATTTAGATGAGTAATATTTTTGCTGCCCCTTCCGTTTGATATCGGAAGGGCATCTAAATTATTGTAGATAGTATTAAGAGTCCATTCAGGAATGTTCAAAACTTTTTGTATTTCTTTCTTAGTTTTGAAAATTCCGTTGGGTGTGATAAACTTATCTTTAAGAATTCGCGGTGGTATGTGATCCCTTGCGGCACGATTGGCTCGCCAAGTATCTACTCGTTTTTGTTGTAGGACAGGATCCTTCATAGGATTATTAGCAGACATAGATTTAGCATAATGTAATCGAACAGAGTTGTATTGGTAAGATGTTAACCGATATCTATCTTGACATTCTTTTCTGAGTGTAGACATTGCCCACCATGCATGTACCATCTTTTGTTTATGTATGCCCATTACCATTCGAACGAGTAGCATATGACATATAAAATGCTCTCTTGCTGTAAGTGTTACAAGGTTACTGGATTGATTTGAACCACCGAGACTCTTGGGAATAATATGATGTTTTTCTGTATAACCAGAAATAGTTCGAGATTGTGCTCTATTGATGATGGTGCAATACCATCTAGTGTATTTGTTATCTATAAATATCATTGCTGACATAGCATTTTATGTTAGAGCCAGTGGATGTTGACGCATCGCGATTGGCACTTTTATTTATCAAACAACATTGACAAATCTAAATACTTGTTGTATAATATAAACATTATCAAAGTGGATGTTGACGCATCGCGATTGGCACTTTTATTTATCAAACAACATTGACAAATCTAAATACTTGTTGTATAATATAAACATTATCAAAATGGATGTTGCGACAAATGAACGAACGAATTCAACAACTACTTCAGTACTCAAAGGTGCGTTTAAAGATGACGGCAATACTAAAAAAGAGTTCTTTGATAACATTAAACTGCAACAAGAGTTTTCACCGAGGTAATATATGATGAAACACACACTCGACTTTACTGAATTTAAAAATAACGTCAGTAAAATTTGTCGCAGCTTTGGTAATTGGCGGCCTGACTACGTAGTAGGAATTACTCGAGGCGGCCTATTGCCTGCTGTAATGATTAGTCATTGGCTAGATGTACCTATGTATGCGCTAGGTGTTAGTTTAAGAGATAACGACTCCGATATAGGTCCAGAAAGTAATCTCTGGATGGCAGAGGATGCATTTGGATATAGCCATCACGATCCTATGATAGCCGGCGATGGTCGTAAGAAAATTCTTATTGTGGATGATATCAATGATCAAGGCTCTACAATCAATTGGATTATAAATGATTGGCAAAGTAGCTGTTTCCCAGATGATCCACGGTGGCAGGAAATTTGGAATAACAATGTAAAGTTTGCAGTTGTTGTTGATAATCTTTCTAGCCGTGCTGAAGTAAAAATGGACTTCTGTGGCATAGAGGTTAACAAAGCAGAAAACGATGTTTGGATTGAATTTCCTTATGAAGAATGGTGGGCTAAATGAGTACTACTATTAATAGATATAGCGAAACTTGCAAAGTTAGACAGGTTACTAGTAATCGAATAGTTGATGCCGAAGTAATGAACTTTGCAGAGAGCAGAAACTTAACTGTGGTCATGAACAAAAGTGTTAAACTATTGATGTTATGGAATGGTAAAGTATACGAAGGGCGTATGGCAGGAATGGACTTTGAAAGTAACGGACCTACTATAATAAAAACTCAATCTAACTCAAGAGGATTTTAAATGACACGATGGACAGTTACTTTAGAAGAAGATCCAGAAACAGGCGATTGTGTATTACCGTTTTCGGAAGATATGCTAGCGCAAGTAGGATGGAAAGAAGGAGACGTCATTGTTTGGAAAATACAAGAAGACGGCAGTTGCATTTTAGAAAAGAAGAGTGTATAATAAAATATGAGCAAAATTAAAATAGCAGAGCTGTTTTACAGCATACAAGGTGAGGGACGCTATATGGGAGTGCCCAGTGTGTTCCTTAGAACTTTCGGCTGCAACTTTAAATGTGCAGGATTCGGAATGCCACGTGGAGAACTGAGTACTGAAGTTGATGATATTGCAGAAGTTGTACATATGTTTAACAAGTACGAAGATCTCCCATTAGTGTCCACTGGATGTGATAGTTATGCATCATGGCATCCTGACTTTAAAAGTCTAAGTCCTATGCTAACTAGTGATGCTATTGCAGATCGCATTGCAGAAATTATTCCGCACGGTGAGTGGCGGGACGAACACTTGGTCATTACAGGTGGTGAGCCCTTGTTGGGCTGGCAACGTGCTTATCCTGATCTGCTAAATCATCCTAAAATGCAAGGGCTTAAAGAGATTACGTTTGAAACAAACGGTACTCAAAAGCTAACACCAGAATTTGCCAGTTACCTGCATACATGGAAATCGCATCATGACAAAGATTTTTGGAGAGAGATCACATTTAGTGTAAGTGCCAAATTGCCGTGCAGTGGTGAAAAGTGGGAAGATGCAATTAAGCCAGAGATTGTGTGCGAGTATGAAGATTATGGCACAGTATATTTAAAATTTGTTATTGCTACAGAACAAGACTTTGATGATGCGATGATTGCAACACGACAGTTCCGCGATGCTGGATTCACTGGGCACGTTTATCTCATGCCCGTGGGCGGTGTAGAAAGTGTCTACGCACTGAACAATAAAAAAGTAGCATTGATGGCAATGAAAGAAGGATTGCGATATAGTGATAGGCTGCAAATTCCGCTTTTCCGCAACGCATGGGGCACATAATGAGTTTTATTAAAAAATTATTTGGCATCGACAAGATCGAAGCAAATCTTGCGGCAACTACTATGCTGTTGCAAGAGGCAGAGGCAGCAAAAGTGGAGGCAGAATTAGCTGCGGCTTCCGCTAAAGAAATAGAAGAAATAGCAAAGGCAAGTCCAAAAGAACGTGCTACTCGTAAAAAAGAACCGTGGGTAGGGGTATTAGAAACTCATGTTAACAAAGATAACATTCGCAATGGCTTTTTTGAGCTTGACTGGAATGAGCTTTTTGTGTTAAAATTAAAACAAGAAGGCTACGGTGAAGATGGCGATAAAGATGAAGAGATTGTTGATCGTTGGTTCCGTGAACTTTGTGCAAATGTCGTGATAGATGGCGACTTTGGTGGCCCTGTTAACACAGGTGTTTTAGATATCGCAACAGTAAAGAAGAATAACTAATGGCTACATACATCCTAGTAGATACTGCAAATACATTTTTTCGTGCTCGACACGTTATCAACGGAGACGCTGATATCAAACTAGGTATGGCATTTCACATCACTCTTAACAGTGTTAAGAAGGCTTGGCAAGATTTCAAAGGCAGTCACGTTATCTTCTTTTTAGAAGGTCGTAGTTGGCGCAAAGATTTTTACAAGCCCTATAAGGCACAACGTGCTGCGGCTCGTGCAGCGCACACAGAAAAAGAAGCCGCTGAAGAAAAAATCTTCTGGGAAGCCTTTGACACGTTTAAAGACTTTATTAAAGAAAAGACCAATTGTACAGTGCTACAGCATCCGCAATTAGAAGCTGATGATTTGATTGCTGGTTGGATACAAGCTCATCCTAATGATAATCATATTATCATTAGTACTGATACTGACTTTGTACAGTTGATTGCTCCTAATGTTAAACAGTACAACGGTGTCAGTGAAACAACTATTTCACACGAAGGATACTTTGATGTAAAAGGCAAGTTTGTAATTGATAAGAAAACACAGTTGCCTAAAGCTAAACCTGATCCTGAATGGTTACTATTTGAAAAGTGTATGCGTGGCGATACTAGCGATAATGTGTTCTCTGCATATCCTGGTGTTCGTACAAAAGGTTCTAGCAAGAAAGTTGGACTAACAGAAGCGTTTGAAGATCGTAAAGATAAAGGTTTTTCTTGGAACAATCTAATGCTACAACGTTGGACAGACCATAACGGTCAAGAGCATCGTGTTATGGAAGATTACGAACGCAATCGTCATATTATTGATTTGACACAGCAGCCGGCAAATATTCGAACTGCAATGTTCACGACAATTGCTGAAGCGACTGATGCTGAGAAAAATATTAGTCAAGTTGGCATTAGACTTATTAAATTCTGTAATCTTTATGACTTGAAAAAGATTTCAGATCAGGCGCAAGCATACGCTGAGCCACTTAACGCAAGGTACATAAAATGACAGAACTACATGCTAAAACAATTATTGCAAATAAATTTTGGATTGTTGAACAAGACGGTACCAAGGTTGCTACTCTTCGAAAAGACGAAGATAATAGATTTGTTATGAGTAATGCAAGTGGAATGAAAATTTACGATACTCAAGATAGTCTCACTCAAGAGTTTGGCAAAAAGTTCTTTACAGTTAAAATTGTTAAAGAGTCCAACGATGCATTGCCGAATAAAGTTCACGGATATGCCACAAGTACCGCTCCGCATAACGCAATGTTTGACATTCGTAAAAAACTACCTCTGTTTACTAAAAGTGAAGATAGCAAAAGTTTATACTGTGCTGGATATTACACTATCAAATTCGACAAAGGATGGGTAAAGAGTTTTTGTCCTAAAAAGATTACACTAGAACGCTACCCGTATAAAGGTCCGTTTAAAACTGAGTTAGAAATGAAACAGGTACTGGCAAATGTCTCAAAATAATTTACCAAATAACTTGCCTAGTGTTGAAAGATTACTGCAACGTGTAGCAGTTGCTGAACGAAGTCAGCAAAAAGAAATACGCATCACTGTTCAAGAAGCCAAAGAGTTAACTACTGAATTGGCGATTTTAACTTCTAAATTAGGTCGTACTGTACAAGAAATACATCAAATGTTGGCAGAAATTAAGCAATCTACTACACAAATTGATGTTAAGTTTGACGGCGGTTCTTTCTAGCGAGATAAATATATACGTAGTTAATTAGGAAACACGTATATATGTCAAGGCCAAAACCGAATATTATTTTAGAATATGCCAATAAAGAAAACTTTAAGGTAGAGCAGATCCTTGAAAGCGATGCTATCTGGGCAGTATTCTTTAAGGGTCAGCCTTTTAACCTAAAGAGCGGAAGTTTAATTGCTAGCTATCCCGGTCCGAAGTATAAAAAAGTATCGTTTAGTAATCCGGGTCATGCACATAATCTAGCCAAAAAATTAAACAGGCTTTTCAACTCAACAGACTTTGCAGTCTACAAACTCACTACTGGTGAAGAAATAAAATAACATGGACATCAAGGATGCCTATACACGAGTATTCTTATCAGCAGCAGGATTACCAACTGATGCTAATACTACCAAGCAGTATCGTGCAATATGGTGGCTGAACTTTCGACAAAAGAAAGTTGGTGGTCTTCGTTTGACAGACGAAGCCTTGAAGTTTATCGAAGAACATGCTAAAATAAAAACATATAAAGTTGATTTCCCTAAAGAATTTGCATTTACTCCGCAGGTGCTAGTTTGGTTAGATAACTTTATTGAATCGCCATTTTTTATCAACAAAAAGTTTATTGTGGTTATGAAAGAAAAGTCAGCATTTGAGCTTTACCTGTTTTCAGGCGATGTTCGCAAGATGGGCCATAACAAGGCACTGGCAAAAAGACTTAGCCAAGAATCCATGCCAGAATAAACTACACATATAAATATTTTCATGATGTTTGATTTGAATCCTATTGAAATCTTAAAGCAACGAAAGCTAGCAACTATACCAGCACATTTTAAAAAAATTGCTGCTACTGATGCCGAGCTATACGAAGGAATAGAAGATTGGATTAAGAAGAAACTGAAAGGTCGTTACGTTATTGCTAGACAGCCTAGCATTGATAGAAACGGTGTTTTACGTTCTACTAATTTTATAGGATTTGAAGATCAAAAAGAATTAACATATTTTATGCTGGCATGTCCACTACTAAGGAGAAACTAAATGACAGAAGAAGTTAAAGTCGAAGAAGCACAAGTTACTGATGCTGCTCAAGAAGCAGTACAACCACAAGGTCCTGATTTAAATGTCAACGATCTAGTTGCATTAAAAAATATTATTGAAGTTGCAACACAACGAGGAGCGTTTAAAGCAGCAGAGCTAGAAGCAGTTGGAAAAACATTCAACAAGCTAAACGTATTTCTAGAAGCTGTATCTAAAAAGGAGACTTAATTATGGCTGTACCATTAAAACACATCGGTAGAATTAATAATACTGGAGTTAAAGTTCTTGTTATATTTAGAACACTTCCGGGAGAATCAGATCATGCACTAGTGTTGCCTGTTGCTAATTTAACTGATTCGTATCATGACAGTATCATGACACTAGTAGAAACTGAGCAAGCTCAAAGTGCATTTGAATTTGGCGAAATTATGTTTACTCGTACATTTTCAGATGGACGTCCTATGTTACAGGCAATGCAGGCAGATGGAAGATTGCAAAAAGTTGCTACAACATTAGTGACCATGACACCATCATCTAAAGACTCTATTATATTATCAGAACTGAACGGATTTATCGCCGAACAAAAAAACTGTACTGTAGATGATCTTTATACATTTGTATCAGGCGCTCCTGCAATATCTTCTGCTAAAGCTAAAGATATTGCCAAGGCAAACGAACCATTGGTAGATCCAGACATTCCTGCTCCGTTAAGAGCACAGGTAGCAGTAAATGAAGCATTAAGTGATAAAGACATTGCTAAATCGTATCGTAGTCAAGCTGATGCATTGTATAAAGAAGCTGCTAAATTACGCAAGGATGCAGATGATTTAGATCCGCCTGCAAAGAAAGTTACAAAGGTCAAAGAAACAGCTGATGCCTAGTCCTTTGTTTAAACCTCCGCGACATCTTGTCAAAGAATGGCCGGAGGTCTTTGAAGATCTATATATGAATACCATGCCAGTGGCCTATCTCGAAAGGATACACTTAGAGTTTGCTGATGGCAGAGTATGGGAAATTGATATAAAAGCAGAATTAGCTAAACAGACCGCTGATAGCATTGCTGATATTTTAATCGATACGCTGCAGGAGTATAAAGACGATATTCAAAAGATAGATTTCAAAGTTGACATTGTTAAATTAAAAAGAGATATCAAAGATTCATCTAAGGACATACTTTAAACATAATTGTGTCCTTTCATATGCATGTACAACTCTTCAGCCATTATTCTATAACCTTCTCTACTAGGATGCATGCATGTTGTGATGTACTCAGTAGGAAATTTTAGTGTCGAATAATATTCGTAAAATTCGCCATCAGCCATATGTTCTCTACCATCGTATCTTAATAACAATTGCATAAAACTTTTGCATCCTTGCGGATATAAAAATTTATCCCAAGGCATACTATCTATTAAACTAGTATGTTGCTTGCCAACTTCTTTTATAAACCATTCCCTAGTTAGTCGTTGATCAAACGCACTAGCAATAATTAAATTCCATCCGTTTGCTTTACATATCATTTCAGCTTCCCGAATATTTAATAATGCTTCTAAGCATACAAATTTTTCATTCCATATATCTCTAGCGTATGCTTCCCACAGTTGTTTATTTGTGGTATTTTTATCCCAAGGATTTGGCCACATTGCAAAAAAATGACTGGTGTGATCTGAAAACTCTTTGTTAATAAAATCAAATCGTTCTATTCCGCTTAACATGTAAATGACGGTTACTTGTTTAGCTGCATACAAATTAATTTTTGGGTTTAAATAAAGCTCTTTAACACTTGCTCTATTTCCTTTACCCATTACACCCAAATTTACAGGAGTGTAGTCAGTTAAATGATTATTACACAATTGACTTACCCAACTGTATTCGTACATTTCCAATTGTAATTCTGGTGGTATCTTTAATGGATCAATAAATCCGTTATATTGTTTATAAGTTTCTGTTGACCAACTACCAACACCTTGAGTAAAACTATCACCTAACCCGATAATTAATTTTGAGTCTTTGGTGATTATTGGAAGTTTTTTATTATGCATTTTTATGTAATTTAAAATATCGAGTATATGCATTTTCAAGTTGAATAATTGCAGGATTTATTTTCTGAGAATTAGATATTAATGTATTGTAATTATGCACTAGTATGTCTTTCATAGAATTATACCATAAAGTTTTATCTTTAATTGCAATTATCTTTTTAATTGATTCAATTATTGCATCTAATCTTTCAAAAGTAGGCAACGTGTCGTAGGATTCATCTATGAATCCGTTAAATGTTTTGTATCCCATTTTTCTTAATTCGTGTAAACTGTTTTTATTTCCAAATATAATAAAAGGATGGTGGCAAGCAATAGGTTTAAAAATTTTTTCACTTAGAAACAATTCATTATCACAGTCAGCAAATGATGCTTCTGATATAACACTAACCCACGAATCTAAAAAAACATTGTCTTGTATTCGAGTAATATAAAAATCATCCGGATGTTCGTTATTATTTTTTCCGTATAACAATAATGGCAGGCTTTTATTAGCAGCAGTTGCTTTTGGTGATTCTATAGATTTTCCATCCATAAATATATTAACTGGAGAATACGGATTCATACTTACTAATCCGTGTTTTAATAAATCTTCTTCAAATAGTCGAATGTAAAACCATATTCTGTGATTTCGTAATCTTTTCTGTAAACAATTAAATGATAATATATCATTTTTAAATTTATACGTTATTTGTTTTTCAAACGTGCAATTTATATTATTCCGCTGTGATATATTAGCTACATCTGCTTCAAAATGAGTATAAGGAATAACATTTATAAAATTAATAATATTATTAATATTTGCCCATTCTGTATATTGTTCTTCTGCCAATAAATTTCCAGTAACATAAATTATACAATTAGGGTTAATAGAATAATTTGCACACTCTGTATGTATTCGTTCCCATAACCATAAAGTTTGATAACCTTCTAAACTTTGATCAAACAATATCATTGCTTTGTTGTTTTGAACATCCTTCAACTGTTTTTTGTTTAAAAAAGAAAACGGCGACAATTTATCTAACCCGATCCAATCACTAGGATGATGATTAACTCCTGTGGCAATTATATAAGGTTTTGGTTTATTTTTCATGTTGAATAGACTTGCCATCTGTGTTCTTTGCAGCATAATAACTGCAATAGGAGATGCCGCAAACGTATTAATTCCGGACCTATTTACATCAGTTGATGCTATAAAATTTTTAAAATTAATAGAATCTTCAAATACAAAATTAATCACATCAATCTATCCTTCCAAGTCTTTGGTGTTTTATCGTTAATTATTTCTAAAGGAAAACTATAATCAAACGGTAGCGTACCTTTACTTCGAATCCAATCAACTGTTTTTTTAACAGACGTTATTAAATCTGTTTTTGTTTTGTATCCTAACTTTTCTCGTGCATTATCAGCACTACAAGTTGCGTATTTAACTTCGCTAGGACGATCTGACATGTGTTGACTAATACCACAATATCCAGTTTCTGTTGCAATAATATCAACTAATTGATTAATAGTTACCGGGTTTTCATCCGGTCCTATGTTTATTATTTCCCCAACAATGTTAGTATCTAATGCTAGTTTTTCTAAACAAAAAATACAATCATCAATGTAACTAAAACACCGCATTTGCTCACCGTCGCCATACACAATAGCGGGCTTGCCTTGCAAATTACGATTAATAATAATACTTATTACATTACGAAACGGATCATCATATCGTTGACGTGGACCTACAATGTTGTGAGGGACTGCAATGTTCCATTCCATTCCGTGGGTGTTGGCCAGAACTTTTAATGTTTCTTCTACTCCTACTTTTGCAATACCGTACGGATCAACCGGAGCAGTTGGTTGACTCTCAACAAAGGGCGGATTGCCTATTCCGTATCGAGCCATACTACTGCAGAACACAAATCTTTTTATATTACAACTAATTGCAGCACTGATAGTAGCAACACTTGCTTGGTATATATTCTTAGTAATAAAATTAGGACTAAAAACACTTAACCCTTCGTGAGGAGTTGCGGCTGTATGAATAACAACATCGCAACCTTGCATAATTGTTGTCATGCTGCCTATGTCACAACAGTCAGTTGTAAAAAATTTAACTCGAAGATCTACATTATCACGGTATCCGCCTAATAAATTATCATTACCTACAACACTGTGTCCTAACATTAGCATTCTATCTGCTAGATGACTGCCTAAAAATCCAGCGACTCCGGTAATAAAAATTTTCATAATTTCGCACACTCAAAATAAAAGTTTTCTAATGCTGGGAAAGTTTTAGCAAAATCTGTTCCGCGTCTACGGTCATATTCAGTAAACCAATTAAAGAAGTCTCGTTTGCCTTCTTCTATCTTTTCTGGGGTATAGATAGCTGATTCCATGTATTTGACAACTCTGAGGAATTTTTCGTACTCTAAGTCGTTGAATTTACTACGGTTTTTATCGTCTGAATTGGCTAGAATGAAGTCTAGGTGACTTTGCATGTAGGGCATAAACTCGTCTTTAGGCAATAAGTTCATGTCATATTGCAACGGTTCTTTTAAGTACGGAGTATCAAAACGTACACGCTGCCATTTATTTTGATTATATCCGTTATATTTTTCGCGCCATTCTAGAATCTTCTCTAACAAACTTTGAAAATTAGTCACTGTTAAAATATTAAAAGTACACATAAATGTAATCGGCAAACTGGTGTTGGTTAGATAAGTGTCAAGGTTACTTTCCCATACTGTTAGATCTAATCCAGTGCGTAGATATTCTGCAGGGGCACCCCATGTATCTATACTTGTAAAAATTTTAAAATCTTTAATCTTTCCACCGTTTACTAGATTGTTTACTTTTTCTACAAGTCTATCAATCAATATAGGCTTAACGCCAAAGTTTGAATTGATGTTGAGTTCTAGATTAGGTAACGGATTTATTTCTAGGTCCTCAAGTAGGCGCCATGTGCTGGCTTGTAGTAACGGTTCACCGCCGGTGACACGCAAGATAGTTAATGTCTTGCTAACTTCAGGCCACCACTTCCACCATGCTTCTACGTAGGGGTTGGTTTTTTCTTCATAGATTTTGAAACAATTAATATCGTTACGATGATTCTTGACCATGTCATACGGGCCAAAATCTTTAATTTCTTTATAGTAAGAACTACTGTGTTTAGGATGGCAATATCCGCATTTGAAGTTACATTCGTTTCCGAAGCTAACTTCTATGTATTGCGGATTAATATTTTGATCCCAATCGCCTGTTTTAATTTGCTCGAAACGCTCAGGCGTATAGATACTAGCATTACGTTCTTTACGATCGCTTATGTATTCTTCACCCATTGCTTCTATGTTCCAACAATAGTTGCAACCGCTAGGTTTTCCGCCGTTGAGCATTTCTAATCGTTCGTGCTTTTTTTGTACAGTATTATGTAATGCACTAGGATCTATTGTGATTTCGTCAATGGGAATTTTATGTGGTGCTGGATGATAACAGCTATGTGTCTCGCCTGTCTGAAGATAGATAGTAGTGTGGTGCCATTTGGCCATGCAGAATGTAGGACTTACCTCATTCATTATAGGGATAAATTTTTTAATTCTTGCCTTATCGTCCACGGAACTGCTCCTCTAACCATTCAAAGTCATTGATCTTTTTTAATGCTTCGATGTTATTTTTATTCGCTAGTCCGTAGTCTCGACCGGAGCATGCACCATCTTGAGCATAAGCATCTACACTAGTACTGCACCATACTGTTAATCTATGTTGAGTCTCAACATCATCTTGTCTATCAATAGTTCTGCTAGCTAACTTGCAACATTCTCTAAATGCAGATTTCCAACTGTTAAATGGATCGGTATTAAATGCAGTAATATTACTAATGTCAGGCATTGCTTTAAACAAAGAACTGATACTAGTGGTCATATCAGTTTTAGAAAGATCCATATTTACAGTGAGAGATTTTGGTAATAGTTTAACTCCACCGTAGCCGTACTCTAATCCGTTAACAGGATTAATGCTACGCCAAACATGCACACACTCGAGATCGTACTTTGATACTTCATGATCAAAATTAAACGTATCTACAATATCTGCGTCGCCGTCAACTACCCAAAACATTCTTGTAAATGCTTTTTTTGCAGCGGCGATATGTGCTTGATGGATTCCCTTCACTCCGTGTACTCGCTGAGCATGGGGGAATCTTACTTTCAGTTTGGCAAAATTAGCATCTGCATTTGGTTCAGCGTAACTAATAAAGATTATATCGTATTTCATTGTTGATAGTAAGTTAGGCCTAGATTAATAGTTTCGTCATATAAGTCTAACGTATACTTACTTTGACGTTTATCTAGCCATGGCCAATCTAATCCCAATTGTTGTTTAATTAATGTTCCGTACTCTTGCACATCTCTCTCTACATTCTGATGATTAACATACTCTTCATACAAATTGCTAAGAATTTCAAAATCTCTAACTTCAACATAATTCCAATCAGTACAATTAGTTAAATATGTTCCAGTTCGAGCTCCAAGTATTGCATATAATCCAGTTTCTTCATGTGCGCCTACCGTTGACCACATACGCAATCTATGAATGTTGTGCCACCAAATACGTTCTTTGATTTCTTGGGGAGGAACTTTAACTCCGTCAAGTAGAGTCATCTTTACACCTTCGCGGAATCCTGCTCGCCATGCTTGAAACGGACTGCTGGTTACAATGCTTTCGCTATATACTTTGGGGAAGTTGCGATAGCCATCTTCCCAACAGAAGTCTACTTGTCCTCTGTCGCTAGTACTGTTCTCGTGTGTTTGCATGTTTAGTACAAAATTTTTACGCCATATTTTAAGACCGCCGTTGCCATAGCGTAATCCATTAATACGATTTCGAGCGCACCATCCATAGACCTGTATCGTTGGATCTGTCATATCCAACTCAAGATTAAAAAATGACGGATTGACAATATTGTCTGCATCTACAGTAATAAACCACTCTGTTTCACTTAGTGCTGCTGCGGCCTTGTGTGCATGGTCACTCCCTTTAACACCGTGTACTCGTTTTGCCCATGGTGCTTTATTGCATAGGTCGGCGTAATGCAATTCTGCATTAGGTTCATCGTAGCTCAAAAAGATTATGTCAAATTCTACAATTTTCATTTATACTCAATTACATAATTTTTAAATAGGCGACGTGTATAGATGCTAAATCTATCGTATTCGATATTTTTAATAATTTTAGTTTTACCTATTAGTTCGTTAATTTTAACAGAAAACATTTCAAAAGTCAAATTGGGATCATTGTATTCAGTGATTAGAAAATTCATCTCTGCGTTGCCATCCCATACAATTTTTCTAGATTTAAATTCTTTTTTAATTTTTTTAGTGCCGCCTAATGCTTCAGACAGTTGGATCTTTAGAGTTTTAGTTTTAGACAAATAACTAATATACACATCAGGGATTTCTATATCAGAATGTTCAACAGAAATAATACGATGTAATACATCGTCTATGGTTGTTAAGTTTTTAACCTCGGCGATCTCTAATTTATTAGAATTAACATCTACCTGACAATTGTGAATCTTGATTTCTGCATTAATAATTCTTTCAGCAGTTTCAGTATCAACAGGTACAGTATATTCTTCAGCAGAAAAAGCGTAAGATGGACCTACGCTTTTTACATCACCGGTAAACGGATCGTATA
>Ga0209702_10005754_pt1 | contig 16565 bp, 18 predicted proteins | sample FRY01_FD_187210 | JGI IMG/M metagenome (GOLD analysis project Ga0209702, IMG submission 187210) | Freshwater microbial communities from Lake Fryxell liftoff mats and glacier meltwater in Antarctica - FRY-01 (SPAdes) (version 2) | ecosystem: Environmental > Aquatic > Freshwater > Ice > Glacier...
ATTAAAGATGAAGTGAGCAGCCCCACGTTCTCGCTCGTAAACGAGTATGAGAGCGCCATCGGCCCTGTTTACCACTTCGATCTTTACCGAATTCGTTCTGAGGAAGAACTATATGACATCGGTTACGAAGACTATTTCTTTAGTGGGTATCTTTGTTTGGTGGAGTGGCCCGAAATGGCTTCGGGAATCATTCCAACCGAGCATGTGATGGTGAATATCCGTGTAGAAAACGATCAGCGAGTGATAACTGTAACCAACCAAAAATGAGCAAACAAGAAGGCGGATTTTTCACATTAACAGCTTCTAGCGGACTGATGCCACAGGAAGAAATGTTGGAAGTGGCTAAAAGCCAAAAGGAGCTTTTCATCGGAATTCCGAAGGAATGTACGCTTCAGGAAAACCGAGTAGCGTTGATTCCCGAAGCCGTAGCGCGATTGGTGTTCAACGGCCATCGTGTGATTGTTGAAGCTGGGGCTGGAAAAGGAGCTCATTACGAAGACAGGGATTTCAGCGAAGCTGGAGCAAAAATCGCTTACAGCACCAAGGAAGTTTACGAAGCCGACATCATCCTAAAAGTTGATCCGCCTTCGTTAGAAGAGATTGATCTGATGAAGCCGAAGCAGTGCCTTATTTCCGCTTTGCAGCTTTCTGTTCATCCAGAAAATTATCTCAAGCGACTAATCAAAAAGCAAGTCACTGCCATTGCTGTTGACTTTATTCGCGATGCGGATGGAGGCTATCCGTTTGTTCGCTCCATGAGTGAAATTGCAGGAAATACAGTTGTGCTTATCGCGGCCGAATATCTCTCAAACGTCAATGGTGGCAAGGGGTTGATGATGGGTGGCGTTACTGGCGTTCCGCCAACGGAGGTTGTCATTCTCGGTGCTGGAACGGTTGGCGAATTTGCCGCCAGAGCAGCTCTCGGATTAGGTTCTTCTGTTAAAGTTTTTGACAATTCGCTTCAAAAATTGAGTCGAATGCAGAACGACATCGGACAGCGATTATATACAAGCACCATCCATCCTGATGTATTGGCAAATGCACTTGAAAATGCTGATATTGTGATTGGCGCCATTCGTTCTAAAAAAGGCCGCGCGCCTATTTTGGTAACGGAAGAAATGGTGAGCAACATGAAGTTCGGCTCAGTAATTATTGATGTATGTATTGATCAAGGAGGTTGCATTGAAACCTCCGAAGTGACCGATCACGCTCATCCAACATTCACCAAATATGGCGTGGTTCATTATTGCGTTCCGAACATTGCTTCGCGTGTAGCGCAAACGGCAAGCATGGCGTTGAGCAACATTTTTTCGCCTATGATGTTACAAATGGCAGATGTCGGTGGTCTGAACAACATGATGCGGTTCGACAACGGTCTTCGAAATGGAGTTTACACCTACAACGGAGCTGTAACAAATGAGTATCTAGCCAAGACATTCGACCTGCCATTCAAAGATTTGAATCTGATAATGGCAGCATTTTAAGAACGATTTGAAGGAGAACGCGTAAATGTCCGATCAACAAATAAGACCAGGTGGATTCAATATTCTACCACCTGTGGTTAAGAATCTACTCATTATCAACGGCCTTTTCTTTTTGGCCACCATGGCACTTTCTCGCTATGGAACTGATTTGGTGGAAATGCTCGGTCTGTTCATTCCACAATCCGAATATTTCAAGCCGCATCAACTCGTCACTTACATCTTCATGCATGGAAGTCTGAATCACATCTTCTTCAATATGTTCGCGCTGTGGATGTTCGGAAACGCCATTGAGAATTATTGGGGCGGAAAACGATTCCTCATTTACTACATGGTAACGGGACTTGGAGCGGGTTTCATTCACCTTGGCGTGATGGAAATTCAGCTTTTTTCTGTTCTAAAAGACTTGAGTGTTGATCAGATAGCAATGGTGAAAGAAGGAGGGGCTGCTGTTCTTCAAGCTGGGCAGAACTATTCAGATTCCAGTCTTGCACAACTTAATCTGTTGCTGAACACACCAACCGTTGGGGCATCTGGTGCGGTATTCGGTCTGCTTCTCGCATTTGGGATGATGTTCCCAAATGCTCAGATTTATCTCTACTTCCTCTTCCCTATCAAAGCCAAATACTTTGTAATTGGTTATGGACTGATTGAACTTTTCTCAGGCGTAAGCAACAGAGCCGGAGATAACGTGGCTCACTTCGCCCATTTAGGAGGAATGATATTCGGGTTCATTCTCATTAAATTCTGGCAGAAAAAAGGTTCTCAATTTTAGCAGATGGCCTTGTTGGATGACATAAAATTCCAGTTCAAAACAGGGAATATCCTTATGCAGTTGATCTACATCAACGGAGGGATTTTCATTGCCATGATGCTTTTCCACGTGGCAACCTATCTCATCGGAAACGAAGCTATTTATGCACAATTAGTAAATTTACTTTCCCTTCCAGCTTCACCATCTGTCCTACTTTATCGTCCGTGGTCTCTTCTTACGCATATGTTCATTCACGATGGATTCTTGCACATTCTATTCAACATGATCTGGCTTTATTTTGGCGGAACCATCTTTCTCAATTTCCTCGATAGTAAGAAATTATTAAGCACCTTTCTTTTAGGTGGATTTAGCGGTGCTTTACTCTTCATTATCCTGATGAATGTGATACCGAGATTTGCTCCAATCGTTGAAGGAGCAACCGCTCTTGGGGCATCAGCTGCCGTGCTTGCCATTATGGTTGCAGCGGCAACAACGGTTCCGAACTTCGTGGTTCATCTCGTGCTTATTGGGCCCGTTAAGCTCAAATACATCGCCATTGTCTCGGTTGTGTTGGACGTAATACTCATCCCAAGCGGCAATGCTGGCGGGCACTTCGCCCATTTGGGCGGAGCTTTATTTGGATTCATTTTCGCTTCCCAACTCAAACGGGGAAATAATCTCACTATTGATTTTCTGAAACCATTTTTCTGGATTAGGGACGGATTTCCGAAGCGGAACAAAAACATCAAAGTGGTTCATAGTAGGCCCAAGTCTGATGTCCTATACAATGCAGAAAGAGCCTCAAAGCAAGAGCAGATAGACACAATTCTAGATAAGATAAAACGTTCGGGATACGACAGCCTTTCCAGCAAGGAGAAGGAAATCCTATTTAAGGCAAGCAAGGACGTATGAAAGAGGGCGAAATGAGAAAGCGAGATTTGGTTGATCGCTTCATGCTGATTCTCAATGTGGTCGCTTTGATTGTTCTTTCAATAACCTATTTGGCTGGAATTATCAGCCCAGAAAAATTCTGGCCTCTAGCTTTTGCAGCCATGGGATACCCGATTGCACTTGCGTTGACAATCTTTTTTATCGGTTATTGGCTCTTGCGTAGAAGGTGGTTTTTGTTCCTAAATATCGTTTTCATCCTTCTTAAATGGAACTTGGTTGCCTCCACCTTTCAGCTCAATTCCAAGACTGATCCATCTACTGATGGCATAAAAGTGATGACCTACAATGTTCGGCTCTTCGATTATTATGATTGGAGCAAGAACAAGAATACCCGCCATTGGATCTATGATTTCCTATTCAATCAACAACCGAATATTCTCTGTTTTCAGGAATTCTATCATGATAATACGGGCTATTTCCCAACGATTGACACCTTGCTTGACGTGAACAGCCTCAAGCATATGCATGTGGAGAATTACACTGATAAAGTGAATAAAAAACAACTTTGGGGAATGGCCACTTTGAGCAGTTATCCCATCATCAACAAAGGGAAAATTGATTTTGAAGGGACTTATGGAAATCTCTGTCTTTTTACTGATTTAAGAATCGGACACGACACCGTTCGAGTTTATAATCTGCATCTACAAAGTATTCGCCTTGGCAATGAAGGCTATGCTATTTTGGATGAAATTGTGAACAAACAAGAGCTTAAAGACGTGGTTGGAGGCAAGAATATTATCAAACAGATGATACACGGATTTCAGAAACGGGCGCAGCAGGCCGAACTTGTCAAATCTCACGTAAATAACTGCCCCTATCCCGTAATTCTTTGCGGAGACTTCAATGATGTACCGACATCTTACGCATATCAGACCTTGGCTGCTGGATTGAAAGACAGTTTTTCAGAAAGTGGCAGAGGGATTGGGAATACGTTTGTCAAAGTTCCGTTTTTCAGAATTGACAATATCCTCTTTTCAACCGATTTTGAATCCACGAATCATACTGTTCATCCGTATGAATTGTCGGATCACTTGGCGGTTTCTACAATCTTGAGCAGGAAAGATTAGTTCTTTCTGACCGTTTTGAGCGAAAGTCCATTCATGGAGTTTGAACTCAACCCCGATACATTCTTGTGCACGAATCGCAATACTTGATCGTAGTAAAGAACGACCACAGGCGCTTCTTCCACGATGATGCTGTCCATTTGCGCGTAGTAGGAATATCTCAAGCTATCCATTGTAGTTGAAAGCGAAGATTCATACAATTGGTCGTAGGCTGCGTTTGAGAAAAGCGTGTAATTAGGGCCGTTCGGAGTGAGGTTTTTGGAATAGAACAACGAGAGGTAATTCTCAGCATCTGCGTAATCTGCTATCCACGATTTACGGAAGAAGGCCACCTGCGAATTGGCAACCAAAGCACCATGCGTTGCACCAGGGTTCACCTCAATCCGCAATTTGACACCAATTTCCTGAAGCTGATGCTGCATGTATTCGCACAAATCCAAATATTGAGAAGTTGTGTAAAGCGGAATTTCAGGTAATCCTATGCCATTTGGGAAACCAGCATCAGCAAGCAATTGTTTTGCTTTTTGAGGATTGTGATTGTAGCCTTTCACCCGCAATTCCTGCCCAGGAAGTCCAGTTGGCAGAAAACCATGCGTTCCGGGAGAACCAATATTGTTGCGGATGTAGCGCATCATCTTCACGCAATCAAATCCGTAGTTAATCGCTTGCCGAATAGACTTGTTATTCAAAGGATTAGCTTGACCATTAACAGAATCTTTCAGTAAAAAACCCAAATACTCCGTATTGAGAAATGGCTGAGAAAGCATGACAATTTCATTCTTCATTTCGGGTTGAAGATTGCCGTTTGATGTAATAAGCGCATCCTTGTAGCTGCCATCTTCCAAGCCCGAAAGCATATCTAGATTTCCTTTCATAAATTCTAAGAAAATAGACTGTGGATCGGGAATGAACGAAACGCCAACGGCATCCAAATAAGGCAGTTTCTTCCCCGTTGAATCCGTCTCAAAATAGCTCTCATTTTTATGAAGAACCAGCTTGATTCCCTCATACCATTCTTTGAACTTGAACGGCCCGGTCCCAACTGGATTCCGAGCAAAATCCTTTCCCAATATCTCAGTCACTTCCTTCGGGACCACAGAGCAATATTGCATGGATAGAATACCAAGGAATGGTGGAAAACTGTGCTTCAAATAAATCACAAATACAGAATCATTCAAAGCTTTGAATCCACCATCATTCTCCACATCAACTGCGTTGAAAATCCATCGACCAGGAGAAAGGGTTCTATCGTCCAATATCCGATTGAAACTGTATTCAAAATCAGAGGCTACTACTCTCCTACCCTTTCCGTTTTCGAATAGCTCGTGGTCGTGGAAGGTCACATCATTCCGAAGGAAAAACCGGTACACCAGACCATCTTCACTTATTTCCCATCGTTTGGCGATGTTTGGAACAACTTCCATTTTATCATTCAACTGAACCAATCCGCTGAAAAGCTGGGTTGTTGCCCAAATGTTTCCCATGGTGCGTGCCTGTGCAGGATCTAGCGATGTGATTCCCTTGCTTTCGTTGTATCGGAAGACGGTTTTGTTTGAATGTGAGTTTTTCCGTCCGCAGGAGGAGAAAAGAACCACAAAAATCAGAAACCAAGGAGTGAAACGCATTTCGACAAATATAGGGTGCGCAAATACACTTGAACGTGAAAAACAAAGCCATTGGTTGTGCTGTGGGAACGGTTTTTTGTGCTGGCACGCTCTGAAAACCATTGAAATGGTTCGGGATGCATATCCCACGAATGAATTCGTGGGCTATGCGAAATGCCAACTCCTAGCCCACGAATGAATTCGTGGGCTATGCTTCTGACTTCTAACTCCTACTTTAGTCCACAATGACACAGGAAGAAATTAAGCAACTGTTGGAAGAAAAGTATTTGGAATACTGTCAGCCACATTTTATTGAACTGGATCCCATCTCCATTCCGCATCTTTTTGAAGAGCGAAAGGACGTTGAGATAAGCGGATTGATTGCTGCTACCATTGCTTGGGGACAACGCCCTACCATCATCAAAAATGCGAAGAGCGCCATGCAAAGGATGGGTAATGAGCCGTTCCGATTTGTAATGGAACACTCCCAAAATGACCTGAAAGCATTGGATGGTTTTGTGCATCGAACATTCAATTCGGAAGACCTAAAGCACTTCGTCCGCTCGTTGAGAAACATCTATTCTAAGTATGATTCCTTAGAAGATATTTTTCTTGAAGGAATCGGAACAAATGATGTGAACATGATGAATTCCATCGCTCATTTCAAGCAGGTTTTCTTCAGCATTGCGCACGAAAAACGAACTCAGAAACACGTTTCAGACCCATTGCAAGGTTCCGCTTCTAAGAGAATCAGTATGTATTTGAGGTGGATGGCACGACCAAAAGACCGAGGAGTCGATTTCGGACTTTGGAACCGAATTCCAACCTCCATTCTTTCCTGTCCGTTGGATGTACATTCTGGAAGAAACGCACGACAGCTTGGATTGCTAAATCGAACTCAGAACGATTGGAAAGCAGTGGAAGAACTGGATGCTTCATTACGTTCATTCGACCCGAACGACCCAGTCAAATATGATTTTGCACTTTTTGGGATGGGCGTTTTTCCTGATTAATAAACCTTCACCCCTTTCTTCAAAAACCGACCCCAGCTTTTGTTGTAAGCATGAACTTCTTGAGTGGTGTCATTCTTTGAATCGACCACCACGCCATCTTCATTTTTCCAATTGAAAATGCCGCCATAGAGGTTAAAAACGTACTTGTATCCTGCTTCTTGTAGCTTCTCTCCTATCCGCTCGCTACGATAACCAACTGAGCAGTAAACGATGATGGTGTCTTGCTTGGGGATGCTTGAAACTGAAGCTAGATCGAACTTATCATATCCCACCAATTTTGCTTTTGGCAAATGGCTGACCTGAAACTCTTCTGGTTCGCGGGTATCCAAAAACTTTGCAGAAGAAGTCTTCTTAGCATCTGTCATAGAAATGATTGGAACCGTGTTCTTATAAAGTGTTTTCACTTCTTCATCCAACGAGTTGGTTTTCTGTCCGCAGGAAACCAGCGGCAAAAGGAAGAAGAGCAATAGGACAGGTCTATTCACCATTTAAATTCCAATTATATTCCATGTATTTCACCTTGGTGGCCATATCGAAATCGTGCTTTGCGTATTTCCGAACGTATTCCTTCAAGGTTGTTTCTTTCGTAAAATCCTTCTCAAACCAATTGAATAGGGACGAAAGTTGAAGCTCTTCTTTTCCAATATTATTCTTGGTTGAGTCATTGATAAAGTCGATGGCCTGTTGTTGCAATTGTTGTTCCAACTTTTTGGCTTCAAATGCTTCATTCCTCAATTTGGGACATGATATAGAGGCGCAAACGATACTGAAATGGATTCTCGGTTCGTTGAATTCCTTGCGTAGAATGGAGTGCTCGATTTCATTTAAGTCCATTTTCTGTCCTCCTATTTCAAAGAACTTGATATCCCAAACCGAATTGACGAATGGGATTCCCTTTTTGATGTCTTTGATGCTGGAAACGGGATAGTTGTCCACTATCAGCTTGACTGTAAAAGCGTTGTAGGCGTTGATCCAGTATGCGAGTTTTTCTTCCCGACTCCAGCTAGCATTTGCATAACAATCAGAAAGCGTATTTAAATACTGATTTAACCGAACTGAATCGGCTACAAAACCTTTGTAGGATACCGAACCATTTGAATCGACATGAGACTGTAGAAGTTCCGTCCAAGCTTGGTGATTGAGTGATTCGCAGTCCGTAGAAGAAACACTCTTTTGAGCGCAAGAAGTAACGCTAATGAAAACGAAAAAGAGAATACTAATCTTGATTCGAGCCAAAATAACCATGCGCTAAAAGTACATGGCATAATTTACCCAAAGAAGTCGTGCAAGCGGCTATTTAAGCAATGTTTGTGTAGACAGCCTGAACATCGTCATCATCTTCAAGTCGGTCAATCAACTTTTCGATGTCAACCATTTGCTCGTCAGAAAACTCAACTTCTTGCGTAGGAAATCGCTCCAAACTAGCCTTCACCACTTCAATACCCAAGCCCTCGATGGCACTTGCAAGTTTGCCGAATGAGGTGAAATCTCCGTGCATGTAAATAGTATCATCATCTTCAATGATTTCCTCCAAACCAGCATCAATCAATTCCAGCTCCAGCTCCTCGATGTCCATTCCGTCAGTTTTGTTAATCTCGAAAACAGCTTTTCTGCTGAACATAAATTCTAACGAACCGGTAGGAACCAACGAACAATCGAACTTATTGAAATGCATACGAACATTGGCTACCGTACGGGTGGAGTTATCAGTAGCGCACTCTATAAAAACCAGCACTCCAGATGGTCCTTTTCCTTCGTAATTTATCTCTGCGTAGTCACTTGCATCCTTAGCTGTAGCTCGCTTTATAGCCGAATCAATATTATCCTTAGGCATGTTCTGCCCCTTTGCGTTGGCAATGGCAGTTCGCAAAGAAGCATTCATGGCGGGGTCGCCTCCCCCCTCTTTGGCAGCCATAGTTATGGCTTTTCCTAGTTTTGGAAATATCCTCGACATCTTGCCCCAACGTTTTTCTTTCGCTGCTTTCCGGTATTCAAATGCTCTTCCCATGTATGCTTAAATTGATGCGCAAATGTATTTAGATTTCATATTTATCGAAATTCAATTTAACATAGCAGTCTTTAATCCCCAATTTACACCATAATGAGCACAGTACAAGAAGCAGCAGAACGTCTAAAAACCCTTACGCAAAGTCCATCGAACGATGAACTATTAAATCTATACGGTCTTTATAAACAGAGCACCATGGGAGAGAACAAAACTTCTAAACCAGGCATGTTTGACATGAAAGGACAGTTTAAATGGAAGGCTTGGAAGGATAAAAGTGGGATGAGCCAAGACGATGCGGCCGATGCTTATGTTGCGCTGGTTGATGAACTTCTAGGAAAGTATAACCACGATTAGGTATTATTTATCGATACGATTTTCCCAAAAGAAAATCACCCGAAAAGACCGAGCTAGTTAACTAAGCAGCCTGCGTCACCGGAATCCGCAATTCCTCCGGATACTTTTCCTGCAAGGCTCTTACGCGTGGATTCATCACTGCAAACCACAATGGCGGAACAAGTGCAAGCACAATCATTCCGGGATAGCCGGTTGGCATTTGAGGTGCATCGTCAAAATGTCGGAGAACCTGATACTTGCGGCTCGCCTTGTAGTGATGATCGCTGTGGCGAGTGAGTTCAAACAGAAGCAAACGCCCCATTGGGTGGTTGCTATTCCAGCTATGGATTGGCAGCACGCGTTGGAAATGATCACCGCTTTTGTGGCGGGTCAAACCATAATGCTCAACATAATTGATCACTTCCAGTAATGAGAATCCAATGACAGAAGCCGCCAAGGTCATGAGCATGGTTGGAACGCTGAAGATGGCCGCAACAGCTACCAATAGTCCCACTTGACAGAAGATGTAGAAAATCATTTCGTTGCTCCAATGATACCAAGGCAATCCTTCCTTTTGCAAGCGGTGTAGTTCTAATTTCCAAGCAGAAATGTAGCCCATAATCACGGAGCGAAACCAAAACGTATAAACCCATTCGCCATAGCGTGATGTGGCTGGGTCTTCCTCGGTACTTACGTTTTTATGATGCCCGCGATTGTGCTCAATATAGAAGTGCATGTATTGTGAGGTAAGCAGCAACGCCTTGCTCATCCATTGCTCCGAACGCTTTTTGCGATGGCCTAATTCGTGCGCCACATTGATACCGAGTGCCGCGCAACCAATTCCCATACTGACTATCAAACCAGCATATTCGTAGGCTTGCATTTGAACCGTATCTACCGTGTACATGAAAATGAAGAACATAAACCATTGCAACGGCACCATGCTGTAGATCATGTAATCGTAAAGGCGGTCCTTCTTGGCCACTTCCTCCTCCATTTCGGTCATGTTCTTCACCGTGCCCTTGTTGAGAAGCTCCACTAAAGGAATGAGGGCATAGGCATAAATCGGCAATGCCCACGTCCACGGGCCTCTAAGATAGAAACCAAGAAAAGCTACCGCTGGAGCGGTGTAAACAAAGAGATACTTTAGAATTTTCAGACGATTCATGGTGCAATGGTTTAAATACTGATGCGAATGTACTAAATATTTTAAAAGTAAACTACTTCTGGTATTTAGTTTACTTTTGTTTCTATGGGAAGACAATCCGTAGCGAAAGAGCGTATAAAAGACCCGAAGAAACGGGAGGATTGGATTGAACAACTCCTGCCCCATTTCATTGAGCGAGGCATTAAGGAAGTGCCGATTGATGAAGTTACTTCCATCCTTGGAAAGTCGAAGGCTACGGTGTACAAGCACTTCGAATCGCACCACGAGATTGTAGCCATGGTGATTGCCAAGAAGCTGAACGACTTGAAGCACTTTCAGCCGCTATTGGCCGATACATCAAAGGGATATCAAGAGCGGTATGTGCTGGCGGTGGCGTATGTATCCAAGCATTTGGGCGATGTAAGCAACGCTTTTCTTTCCGACCTCAAAGCCATTTATCCCGATTTGTGGGAGTTTATTAATGCCTTTAAGCAGATGGCGCTGAGCGAACTGCGCGTTTTCTACATAAGTGGTATTGCATACGGAACGTTTGAGGACATTAACCCTGACCTAATGGTGCTGAGCGATGAGCTCTTCTTTGATGTGCTTACCAACCCCGAATTCTTAGCCGAAAAAGGTTTGAACCTGCAAGCTGCATTTGAGAGTTATTTCCGAATGCGGTTTTATGGGATTTTGAAACGGAGTTGAATTTTTAAGCCTCATTATTAAGTAGCTTTGTTTCCATGCAACACACCTTCAAAATATTGATTAATAAAGAACCTGAAGGGCAATATACCGCTTCGGTTCCAACCCTTCCTGGTTGTATCACATATGGAGAATCTGTGGAACATGCGATAGAAATGGCGAAAGAAGCCATCTCACTCTATGTCGAGGAGCTAATGGATCGGGGAGAAACGATTCCCAATGACAATGAGACATTGGAATACTCCTTGAACATTGCGGTTTGAACCTTTCTCCAAAACATCTCATCAAAATTCTCGGGGTCAACGGATTTTCCTTCAAGCGTACAAAAGACAGTCATCAGATATTCCATAATCCCACAACCAATAAAACGGTTATTGTTCCTCTTCACGGGAATAAGGACATGCCCAAAGGGACTTTTTTTGCCATTTTGCGTCAGGCCGATATTGACCGGAACTCCATTTAGAAATTCGTGAAAATTGCAGTCATAGGCGGAGGCGCAGCAGGGTTCTTTTCGGCCATTTCGGCCAAGGAACATCACCCCGATTCGAGCGTGGTCATTTTCGAGAAGTCGCAGAAAACCCTTTCTAAAGTGAAAGTTTCGGGTGGTGGACGCTGCAACGTAACCAACGGCACCAGTTCTATCAGCGATTTGGCAAAAGGCTACCCACGGGGCGAAAAGCAATTAAAAAAAGCCTTCTCCATCTTTAACACGCGCGATACGTGGGAGTGGTTCGAATCGCGTGGCATTGCCCTTTACACACAAGATGACAACCGCGTTTTTCCCAAGTCGAACGACTCGCAGAGCATTATTGATTGTCTGATGAAGGAATGCAAACGACTCGGAATAGACATCCAGCTCGGAACGGGAATCCGTTTGATAAAAGAGGTAGATACTACCTTGGAATTGACCTTTATTGATGGCAATTCCAGCATTTTTGATAAGGTAATTATCACCTCTGGCGGAAGTCCGAATAGAACAGGTTTTGACTGGTTGGAGCAACTGGGCCATAAGATTGAAGAGCCTGTCCCTTCCCTATTCACCTTTAACATGCCAACCGAAACCATCAAAGAATTGATGGGTGTGGTGGTCGAAAATACCTTGGTTTCTATTCAAGGAACGAAACTCAAGTCGAACGGTCCATTGCTCATCACCCATTGGGGAATGAGCGGGCCGGCCATTCTCAAATTGTCGGCCTTCGGAGCGCGCGTGCTGCACGGAATGAAGTATGAGTTCCGTGTTTCGGTTAATTGGGCTGGAGAACAGAACAACGAGGTGGTTATGAATGCGCTGATTGGGATTTTAGAAACAAACCCAAACAAGCTTGCTGCTAACGTCAAGCCTTTCGGCATTCCCGAACGGATGTGGTTGTTTCTGCTCGAACGAAGTGACATCCCCTCCACCAAAAAATGGAGCGAACTGGGTAAGAAAGGCCTGAACAGACTGGTAAACACCCTCACCAACGATGAATATGAAGTGAAGGGTAAAACCACGTTTAAAGAAGAATTTGTAACCTGTGGTGGCGTGAGTTTAGAAAGCATAAACTTCAACACCATGGAAAGCCGCGCGTGTAAGAACCTTTATTTTGCGGGCGAAGTGTTGGACATTGATGGCATTACGGGCGGCTACAACTTTCAGGCAGCTTGGACAACGGGGTTTATTGCGGGGAAGTTGGGGTTTACGGAGTTGATTAGTTGATGGAGTTGATTAGTTAATTAGTTGATGGAGTTGATGGAATTAAAAAGATATAACAATGGGATTAAACATCGTTCTTATTGAGCCTGAAATACCGAACAACACGGGCAACATTGGTCGTTTGAGCTTGGCTTCTGGCTCTACGCTTCACTTGGTAAAGCCGTTCGGGTTTGAACTGACGGATGCACGCGTTAAACGCGCTGGGTTGGATTATTGGCAACACGTTGACATCAAAATATATGAGAATGTTGATGACTTCTTCGCTACGCATTCCACTAAGAAAATGGTGTTCTTCTCTAGCCACGGAACGAAATCTGTTTGGGACATTGATTTTGAAGATGGGATGTTTCTCGTCTTCGGAAAAGAGTCTGTTGGACTTTCGGAAGAAATCCTGCAAGCAAATTTAGATGCGCTTTACAAGATTCCAATTCTCAGTCCGCACATTCGAAGTTTAAACGTGGCAAATGCTGTTAGCGTGGTTGTTTACGAAGGTTTGAGGCAATTGTCGGCACGTTAAGCAACTGTATTTTTTGTGCCTGATTGAGGATTAGATTTTGTACTCTGCTACAGAATGCCTACTTTATGGCAGTTGCAAGTAGTTGCTGCCAATTTCTTTTCTGAGTATTCTATCAGTTTCAATTTGAAAAGAGCGATTCAAATCGTTTTCTAATTGATAATCGAGTGGCACACTCCCTGAATACTTCTTTAGTGGAAGTTGTATTTAGCCTCTAAGGGCTCGACTGCTTTAAAGTCTTTCTAAACACTGCGCTTTCTGCATCAAGAATGCAAAAACAATTTGAGTATTATAAATGATAACTGAACACACAAAATCGCAAGAACTTCTCGAAAGAAGAAAGAACATCGTAGCAAATGGGGTTGGCGTATTCAACACGGCTACGGTTGCAAGTGCCAAGGGTGCCATAATTACAGATATTGATGGCCGAGAATTGATTGACTTTGCTGGTGGCATTGGCGTAGTAAATGCTGGTCATTGCCCCGAACCTGTTGTTAAGGCAATTCAAGCACAGGCTGCCAAGTACATCCACACCAGTTTTAACGTAGTGACCTACGAACCGTACATTGAATTGTGCGAAAAATTGGCCGAAATTCTTCCTCACGGAGAAAAAACCAAGGTAATGCTCGTCAGTACGGGAGCTGAAGCTGTTGAAAATGCCATAAAAATTGCCCGTCAGGCAACGGGACGACAAGCGGTGCTTTGCTACACAGGAGCTTACCATGGCCGAACCATGATGGCCATGACACTCACAAGTAAGATTGACTACAAAATAGCTTGTGGCCCGTTTGCTCCAGAGGTTTATCGTCTTCCATTCCCAAATTATTATCGCTACGGAAATGAGATGGAGTTTGACCAGTTTGTGAGCATGGAATTGAAACGATTAAACGAAAGCAGTCACAATTTGGTGGATCCGAATAACGTAGCGGCCATTATTATAGAACCCATACAAGGTGAAGGCGGATTCAGACCAGTGCCTCAGAAATATTTAGAAGGTCTTCGTGCTTTCTGTGACGAACACGGCATTATGCTCATTTTTGATGAGGTTCAAAGTGGTTTTGGCCGCACTGGTCATTGGGCGTCTTGGCAACATTACAATGTTGTACCAGACATAAGCACCTACGCCAAATCTTTAGGGTCTGGGCTTCCGATTGCAGCAGTATTGGGCAGAGCCGAAGTAATGGATGCTGCCGCTCCAGGAACGATTGGCGGAACATTTATCGGCAGCCCAATAAGTTGTGCCGCAGCCTTGGCCACCATCCAGTACATGAAGGATATTAATTTGAACGCTCGTGGTGTGGAAGTGGGAAAAGCCATCAACGCTCGCATGTCAAAGCTAAAAGCACAACTACCAGAGATTGGAGATTTGCGCGGCATTGGTGCTATGGTCGGAATAGAATTTGTGAAAGACAATGACCCAAGACAACCGAATGGTGAGCTGTGCAGCGCCATTGTGAAAGGTTGTGCCGAAGCAGGACTGATTGTTCTGACCGCAGGTACCTATAAGAACGTGATTCGCATTCTGTGCCCGCTCGTAATCACAGACGAGCAGTTGCAACAAGGGCTAGATATTTTGGAAGAAGAGATTTTAAAAGCAATTAAAAACGATAAATGAAACCATTTGCAATAGCAGGAATACAAATGAAGGTTTCGGCCGTTTATCCCAACGTGGAGATGATGAAGCTAAAACTGGACATCACCATGAATCTTTACCCGTGGGTAGAAATGGTGGTTTTTAGTGAGCTGTGTGCCTACGGGCCATTGGCCCACACGGCACAAGAAATCCCTGGTCATTTTGAAGTAGAAATGCAAGTAGCAGCCAAAAAACATGGCATCTGGTTGCTTCCGGGTTCCATCTTTGAAAACAGAAATGGGAAACTGTACAATACCGCGTCAGTCATTGACCCGAATGGCGAGATTGTGACCAGATACAGCAAGATGTTCCCGTTCTATCCTTACGAAGCGGGGGTGGAGTCAGGATCAGATTTCTGCGTATTTGATGTGCCGGATGTAGCGCGATTTGGAGTGTCCATTTGCTACGACATGTGGTTTCCGGAAACCGTTCGAACCTTGGCAGTAATGGGTGCTGAGGTAATTCTTCATCCGACCATGACAGGAACTATTGATAGAGACATTGAATTGTCCATCGTTCGCGCCATGGCTACTGTAAACCAATGCTATTTCTTTGATGTAAATGGGCTCGATACGGGCGGCAGCGGTCGGTCAATCGTATGTGGGCCAGATGGACGGGTTATTCATCAATCGGGAGAAACAGAAGAGATATTTCCAATTGAATTGAACTTGGAACGTGTTAAGCGCAGTCGAGAACTGGGTGTGCTCCGACTGGGGCAACCGCTGAAAAGTTTCCGCGACCACAAGGGCATTTTCGGTATTTATCAGCCCGGTGCAGAGTTGCCTTACCTCGATTCGCTCGGGCCGCTTATCAAGCCAACGCGCTTAACCCAACTATCGGAACTGAAAGTGCTGGAAACCCAACTCGAACCGCCTGTCGCACCGATAGAATACAAAGGAGACGGAAGGGTATAAATCAATCATTAACCAAAAAATAAAAAATGGGATCAGTTGCATATAGAAGTAAGAACAAGACAAGCACATTGAAAGACTACGTGAGTTGGTTTGAAATACCTGCCGTAAACTTCAATCAGGCCGTTCTTTTTTACAATGCAATCTATGACATCAAAATGGAAGTATTTGCCAAAGGCGAATACAACATGGCGTTGTTCCCTTCTAACGGTGGCATTTCTGGAGCCGTTGTAGCCGGACCATCCTCCGTTCCAAGTGAAACCGGTCCGCTGCTCTACATGAACGGAGGAGATGATCTGAATGTGGTTTTGAGTCGGATTCCGGCAGCCGGAGGACGTATCATCATGAACAAGACGCTTATCAATGCAGAATCGGGATACTTTGCCGTTTTCATCGATTCGGAAGGAAATAAATTGGCCTTACACTCTCAAAACTAAACGATTTGTCAGAAAAAAAAGCAGTTAGCGCCCCGTATTACAACATTGGACAATTAAGGATCCATTACTGGAACAATCTCAAGAACGAGACGGCCGAATTGGACCGTAGCGCGAACGATTTTGCGAAGGCGAAAAAGCATGAAAAGCTTGTGGCCCAACTCCTGATTGATCTAGAAAGCGTTGAGAATTACCCCGTATTATTCATCACCCGAAAATAAAAGTTCTCCGATAATTTTTTACCGATCTGTTTTTCGACTGGCAATAAAAAATGCTTCATTTGGATTTTTCTCACCACTTTAAGAGCTGTTTTCCGTTCA
>Ga0209702_10005755_pt1 | contig 16563 bp, 13 predicted proteins | sample FRY01_FD_187210 | JGI IMG/M metagenome (GOLD analysis project Ga0209702, IMG submission 187210) | Freshwater microbial communities from Lake Fryxell liftoff mats and glacier meltwater in Antarctica - FRY-01 (SPAdes) (version 2) | ecosystem: Environmental > Aquatic > Freshwater > Ice > Glacier...
ACAACTCAAAAAACGGTGCAAAGCCCTTGCGCAGCCGCCCGCGAAGAACGAAACCAATCACCTCCCAACCCCGTGATCCCATAGCTTAACTTCACGCAATCCTGGCCGAAGAACAGGGTCCACCTCATAACGAGGATTTACAAGACTTAGTTTTGACGGTGCATCATTGTTACATGCTGCTCCTCATGAACACTCTTGCGTACAAGATTGTGGAAAACCACAATGGGATTGCTCTGGTGAAACAGCTCACTAAACAAGGTTAAGCATCCTAATTATCCTGCCACCTCACGGAAGCAGCGATTTTCACAATTTCGATTCGTTGTTTTTAGCGCCAAGAGCGCCAAGTGTCCGTCCCTTGATGAGGTAAATTGGAACTTGGAAGTCGTCGAGCCAGTTCACCTGGATGGTGGCGTGGCAGCAATCTGATCTGTGGCGGCAGCGACACGGGTGCTGACCTGCTGGCGACAGCGAAACCTCGGCGTGTGGCTGGGCCCCGCTGCGGCGCTGTGGAGGTCGGGCTTTCCAGACCGACGTTGCAGGGCCGGAAAGCCCTGCCTCCAAACGCTCAAACCCACTCACGGACTCAACCGCACCTTCACCCACGCGCCGTTCTCCTTGCGGTAGCGAATGCGGGCTGGATCACCGATACTTCGACAAGCCTTCGAGATACTGCTGCGCGAGCTGGGTCTGCGGTTGCGTGAAGAAGTCTGCGGCAGGCGCGGACTCGGCCACTTTTCCCGCAGCAAGGAAGACGACCCAGTCGGCGACTTTTTTGGCGAAGCTGATCTCGTGCGTGGCGAGGATGATGCTTTGACCAGCCTCGGCGAGTTCGCGGATGACATCCAGCACTTCGCCCGTCATCACGGGATCGAGCGCGGAAGTCGGTTCATCGAGCAGCAGTAGGCGCGGTTTGGGCGCAAGAGCGCGGGCGATGGCGGCACGCTGCTGCTGACCGCCGGAGAGCTGGCTGGGGCGTTTGTGTTCGTGACCTTCGAGTCCAAGCCGGTGCAGTAGCTCCAGCGCACGCTGCGTGGCCTGTGCGTCGGCCATGCCGTGAACTTCGCGCAGCGGCAGCGTGATGTTTTGCAGCGCGGTGAGGTGTGGAAAGAGGTTGTAGCCCTGAAACACGAAGCCGTTGGCTCGCCGTTCGATCAAAGCGCCAGCTTCATCATGCGGCAACGTGCGTGAGTCGATGCGGATGCCGCCAGAGTCAGGCACCAGCAGGCTGCCGAGCACGCGCAGCAGTGTGGACTTGCCGCCGCCGGAAGGACCGAGCAGCGCGATCACGCGTGCGGCATCGCCAGTGGAGAAGCTGGCACCATCGAGCGCGGCGTGCGCGCCGTAGTGCTTGGTCACGACGCTGGCCTCAAGTCTCATACGCGAACCTCCCTTCCAGTCGGCGTGCGAGGTAGGACAGCGGCAGTGTGACGATCAAATAAGCGATCGCCAATGGCAGATAACCCTCCAGCGGCGTGTAGCTGGCCGTGCCCATGATTTTGACCTTCTGCACCAGTTCCTCGATGCCGATGACGGATAGCAGCGAGGAATCTTTGATGAGTGACACAAGCTGGCCGGTGGTGCCGGGCAGCGCACGGCGCAAGGCCTGCGGGATGATGACGAAGCGGTAAGTTTGCACTTTGCTGAACCCCACCGCCCGCGCGGCCTCAAGCTGTGATGCGCTGATGCTTTCGACCGCGCCACGAAAAATCTCCGCGAGATAAGCCCCCTCAAAAATGCCGAGCAAAATGATACCCGTAACCACCGGCTCGGAGATGTTCACTGCCTTGGCAATGATGTAATGGCCGATGAGCAACTGCACCAGCAGTGGCGATCCGCGCACCAGCTCGACCACGCCGCTGCACAGCATGCGCAGCGGCTCCCATGGCGCGCGGCGGCCCAGCATGAGAACAAAGCCCAGTACCACGCTCACCACCATCGCCACCAGGGAGATGCCCAGGGTCGTCAGCCAGCCGATGCCGAATTGCTGGCGGTATTTCCACGCGCCGGCCCAGTTCCACTGATAATCCACGGCGGAAAACACGGCATAGAACGTCGCTGACAGCAGCGCGAACAACCCCAGCGTGTAAAACGTGCGGCGGAGCGGTGCAGTGGTGCTGGCGGAAGATTCGGGCAAAACGTGCGCTGGTTTACGCCAGAAAGCACCGCATTGCCCGCATGTTTTTCAGCCTCACGATCCCGCCACGAGCTGCGGCGCGGGTTGCGCCTGTAAAAATAGCGCCACGCCGCGTGCGATGCCAGCGGCGATCTGATCACGATGCGTTTCGCTTTTCAATCGGGCGACTTCCTCGCTGTGGGTGATGAAACCGCACTCGACGAGCACTGCGGGGCAGGGTGCCTGGACCACGACGGTGTAGTTGCGCGTCTTGGTGCCGCGATTTTGCGCCTTCGTCGCGGCACAGACCATGCGCTGCACGCGCTCGGCCAGTTCGGCGCTGCTGGGCGATTTTTTAGGCGGTTTCGCGCTGAGCTGCCGTGCGGACAGCGGTGTTGCATCAGCGTAGTAGGTTTCAATACCCTCGGCCTCATTGCCTGCGCCTTCGGTGTTGAGGTGGACGCTGACAAAGGCCGCTGCCCGGTGCTGGCCGGCGATCGCGGCCCGCTTTTCCAGTTCGAGGAATTGATCCCCCGTGCGCGTCATGTACACCCGCAGACCGGCGGCTTCGAGTTCACGCTTGAGACGCTGGGCGAGGTCGAGTGCGAGATTTTTTTCGATGACACCGTTGGCGACGGCCCCGCCGTCATGCCCGCCGTGACCCGCATCCACGATGACCAGCGGCGCGGTCACATCCCAGCGCGGCTGGTTTGGTAGGGGAATCGCCGCCTGCTGCTGCTCCAGCCAGACGAGTGAGTACGCACTGCCCCCCAGCGCGGAGAAAGCGACCAGAAATTGGGCTGTCAAGGCAATGAAAGGGCTAAATTTCAAAATTTATTCAGTTATCTAAATTATTTATTTGAATTAACAACATAATTTTCTACAATAGTCATATGAAAACCCCGCTCACACCTTTTCGAGTGCTGGCCCCCTGCGGGGTTTTTTGCGCGGCATTCGCGGCTTTCCTGCCGGTCTCCGCTCAAACCACGAACACCTCCCGGGTGCCGCCACCACCAGGCTACCCTGCGAGTGGCGCGGCGCGGCAACCGGTCTCCAGGCAATCCGCCGCTGCCATTCAGGCTCCGGCCAACTACAGTTATCCCCCGCCGCCTCCGGGCTATGGGACGAGTACGAAGGCTGCACCCAAAAAATCCACGCCTGCGCCCAAGGCGGCGGCTCCCAAGCACTACGGCCCCACCGGCGACATCAGCAGCCAAGTGTCAAAGCTGGTCGCGAGTGACAAGGTGCAAAACGCTCGCCTGGGTGATCTCGAACGCGATGTGAGCGGCATCCAACGGGGCAGCAAAGGCAGTTCCGGCCCCCGCTACGATGGCGGCACCGACCTTGCCGCCCACACCACCTATGTCGTGCGTCCAGGCGACACAATGTGGAGCGTCGCCACGAAGCACCGCGTCAGCGTCGGCGAAATCCAGCAGCTCAACCGCCTCAGTGGCGAATCCGTCACCGTGGGCCAGACGCTCCTCGTTTCCTCGCCGCACCGCAGCACTTCGACGCTTCCCGTCAGCTATCAGCCGTCCGCGCCTGGCGGTAGCTCGACGACGCGTTCCTCATCCACGTCCTACACCGTCAAAAAAGGCGACAGCCTCAAGGCCATCGCCATCCGCCACAAGATGAGCACGGCGGATCTGGCGAGCGCGAACCGCATCAAAGACGCCAACAAAATCTTCGTCGGCCAGCGCCTCAGTATTCCCGGCCGCCGCAGCACGAGCGTCGTCGTGCAAACGCCGAAAGTGAACCATCCGAGTACCGACACCTTCCCGCTGCCAAATTTTAGTCTGCCGGTTGCACCCGCGCCCGCGCATACCTCCCTTGCACCAGCATTCCCTCCTGCCCCCGCTCCCATAGCGCCAAAACCACCTGCTGCCGCTGATATGCACCGGGGCATTTTGGCCTACCGTGTGGACCGCAGCGACACGATCGACAGCATCGCCCAGCAGTTCACCACCACGCCGGAACGCATCCGCGAAATGAACCGCCTGGATGCCGGCACACCGCTCAAAGCTGGTGATGAAATCATGGTGCCCGCGATGGGTGCGGTGTCCGTGAGTCAATGAGCGGCTTCACCGTTCACGCCTTCACAAAATCCCGCATCTCGTAGAGCTTCGGGTCGCGTTGCGGCTTCTTGCGCGTGGCCTTGGCGCGTTTGAGCATCTGCGTGAAGAGCGCCTCACCTGCCTCACCTTCATCCATCCCGCCGAATTGCTCTTCCAGCTTCTCGGGGTCTTCGCCCGCTTCGAGACGGCGCACCATCTCGCGCAGTTCCGGTGGCGTTTTGTCGCCCATCATATCGGTCATTTTGCGCATGAAATGGCCGAGCTGGCGCGGATCTGGGTTGTTCTCGTCCATGCCGCCCATATCACGCTCCATGTCCGCCATGAAGCTCTCCATTTTCGACTCGTCCATGCCCGCGAACGGATCATCCGCCGTCTCCTCCTGCGCCTTGCCGATCACCGCAAAGCGCGACACACGTCGCTCCAATTTCAGACCCTCGCCATCCGGGCAGAGTGGCACTTTGTCGCGCAAGGACAGCGTGCGGGCGAGAAAGGAGTAGAGCTTGTTATTGTCGGGGCAGTAGAACTCGTAAATGGGCATGATGGGTCGGGAAAACTTCAGTCCTATCATAAACAGCCCGCCGTGCCGCTCAAGCGCCGCCATTTTGGGAAAAACTTCGCTTGGCAGAGCCGCCATTCATCGGCACTCCATGCGCAGTGTCCGCCCTCTTCACGCCTCCCGACTACTTTCGCGAACTCACGCCCGCCGAGATCTTCCCTGATCCCGCCCGGCCGCTCGAAATCGACCTCGGTTGCGGAGACGGCACCTTCCTCACTGGTATGGCCGCACAGCACCCGGAGCGCGATTTCCTCGGTATGGAGCGCATGCTGGGGCGCGTGGACAAAACCATGCGCAAAATCGAACGCATGCAGCTTCCGAACGCCCGCGTCATGCGCCTCGAAAGCGCCTACACCGTCGCCTGGCTGCTGCCACGCGCCAGCGTGAGCCGTCTGCACCTGCTGTGTCCCGATCCGTGGCCGAAAAAGAAGCACGCCGAACGCCGCATGGTGAACCAAAACGAGTTCCTCGACGGTCTGACGCGCATCCTCGCTCCTGACGGCGAGTTCCTGCTAAAAACCGACGACCAGCCCTACTTTGAGGATGCGCTGCTCAGCTTTGAGTGCCGCACGCAGCAGTTTCAGCGCCTCGACTGGACTGATGACGCCTTCTTCTATCCCACGACTGATTTTGAGGACAGTTGGCTGCACATCGGTCGCGTGATTCATCGTGCGAGATGGCGGCTGGTCGCACGTTAAATCCGGCATGCTCCGCCACTGCCTTCTCGCCCTCGTTTGCAGCCTCCTCACCGTCCACGCCGCCGAAACTCCAACGCGCGTCGCACTTGCCGGTGATTCCACCGTCACCGACAAAGCTGGCTGGGGCGCGGCCTTCGCGAAACTGCTCGGTCCCGGTGCCGAATGCCTGAATTTCGCCGGTGGCGGTCAGAGCAGCAAAAGTTTTCGCGACACCGGCAACTGGCAGAAAGCCATCGACTCCAAACCCGCCTTCGTCCTCATCCAGTTCGGTCACAACGACATGCCCGGCAAAGGCCCGAAGCGCGAAACCGATCCTGCGACCACCTACCGCGAGAATTTGATCCGCTTCATCGAGGAAGCCCGCGCCATCGATGCCCAGCCCGTCCTCGTCACCTCCCTCACCCGCCGCACCTTCGTCGAAGGCAAGATTCGCGGCGAACTCCAACCCTGGGCCGATGCCGCGCGCCAAGTCGCCACTGAAAAAAAGGTGCCGCTCGTCGATCTCTTCACGCTCAGCGTTGCTCTGCATAACAAACTCGGCCCCGTCGAGTCCGACACCTTCAATCCGCCCGGCAAAGACGGCCAAACAGACCACACACACCTCAACGCCCACGGCGCAGAGGTCATCGCCGGCATCATTGCCACAGAACTCCGTAAGGTGACTCCTGACCTCGCGAAGCTCTTGAGGTAAGGTGTCCGTGAATCAGCGGGCCAGGGCATTGTTCAGCGCCTCGCTGACGGCGTTCACGATGAAGACCATGCCGTCTTTCTTCCAGTGAAACATGTCACCGGCGGCGTGTGGCAGGTGTGGCATCATCAGGGTGCCTAGATCATTGATGGCCACGCCTTCTTCCTTCATGACCTTGAGCGCCATCGCGTTGTGCGCGTCAATGGTCGGCTGGATTTCCGGGTTGAGCTTCTCCGGCTCGCCTTTAACCGTCACCGGCGTGATCGTGGCCCAGATCAGCTTCGCCTTCGGTGCAAACTTGCGCAGGTTCTGCACCATGAGCCGAGTGAGCGGCTCAAACTGGCCTACCGGGATGCGTCCCGGCTGCCAGCCGTGCAGGCCGAGATTGAAATGCACCACCGCATACTCGTGTTGGCCCAAAATTGCTTCCAACGTGCTGCCGAGGTTTTTGTCCGCCTGCGAGATTGGCGTGATCCACGCGTCAATGTTCGCCTTTGCTTCCAGGGCCTTGCGCACCGGTTCCAGATAGCCGTTGGCGATCGAATCACCGATTAACAGCACGCGTGGCAGCGTCGCATCCTTCACCACCGCCTCTCGCAGGCTCCAGCTACCGCCCTTGGCTGGTAGCCGCTTGTCCGTCTCGGTCTGCTCCGGGATTTTGATCTGGGCGTGCAGGGTGGGGGCGAAAACGAATGCGGCGAGGAGGAAAAATCGATTCATGGGGGCAGAGCAAACGGCTTCAACGAGCGCTCTGTTGCAGCTTGGCGGCTCTGCCAAAGGCGTTTATGATCGCTGCCTACTATGTTGCTCACCGCAGGCCATTTGTCTCGCTTCAGGCGTCTGGGGATGACGTTCATGCTCGTGCTGGGCTTGAACGCTTCCGCGCAGACGGCGGACAAGGCGTGGTCGGAGCGGGAGACGCGGCTGGCGAACGAGTACTTGTCGCTGTTGGTGCAGCAGCCGGAGTATGGGCGGGTGCTGGATCTGCTGTGGGCGCTGTATGAGAAGCATGATGCGACGAAGCTGCTGGTGGAGAATGTCACCCAGCAGGCGGCGACCTCGAAGTTTGCGGCGGTGAAGATCGTGGAGGCGCATTTGATCCGGCGCAGCGGTGATTTGAAAAAGGCGGCGCAGTTGTATGACGCGCTGCTCAAGCTGGATGAAAAAAACCTCACGTTGTTGCAATCGCGTGCGGCGGTGGCGCGGGAGCTGGCAGATCCGGCGACGGCGTTCACGCTGATCAAAAAAGCCGCCGAACTGGTGTCGCCGGATGATCCGCAGGGACCGCCGATGTGGGTCGAGCTGGGCGGCATGGCGCTGGCGGGCGGTAAAAATGCTGAGGCGGCGGATGCGTATGAGCGTGCGGCGAAATTGCAGCCGCAGGACATTGATCTGGCGCGGCAGGTGGCCCAACTGCTATTGCAGGCGGGGTTTCCAGAGCGCGCGGCGAGTTTTTTTGCCAAACTGGCCGATCAAAAAGACCCGCAGCGCAAGCTGGACGCGCTCTATGATCTGGCGCGCATTTACGAGCACGCGGACCAGTTCCAAAAGGCGGATCAAGCGTTGCAGGACGGCCTAGCGTTGCTGCATTTTCGTGACGGTCGGTATCTGGATTTCTTCCGCCGCCGGGTGCGGTTGTTTGAGCGGTTTGGGGCGCTGGAGGAGCTGCAACTGGCCTTGCTGACTGCGGCCAAGGCCACGCCGCCGGTGGAGCAGGCGCTGTTGGATGCGGCGCGCTTTTTTGAGATCACGGTGGATCAGGATGAGCAGATGAAATGGCTGCGTGAGCTGGTGCAGGTGCTGCCGCAGGCGGAGGATTATCGCTGGGAGTTGGTGCGGGTGCTGCTGAATCACGAAGGAGCCGCAGAGGCGGCAAAACTGCTCGATGAACGGCTCAAGGGCGATGGCAGCGACTTACCAGCCATCGTGCTGTTGCGCTGCGAGGCGGATCTGCGCGGCGGTGATGCGGCCAGTGCCACGCAGCGGCTCATGCGACTACTGGAGGTGCAAATCGCTCCCGAAGTGGAGAAGCAGGTGCTCGTGTTCGCGCAAACGCGGGCGCTGGACGCGGTGATCGAAAAAATCCTGCGCGCTCGCGTGGCGCGTGATCCGCAGAAGGCGGAGGCGGTGTTTGAACTAGCAGGATTTTTCCGCGCGCGGCGTGATGTGGCGGCGGAGGACAAGCTGCTGCGCGAGTTCACTGGCGCGGTGGGAACGCCGGAGGAGAAACAGCAGCGCCTGAGCGATGCCGCCGCCTTTCTGGCGGCCAGCAACAACCTCGACAGCGCGATCATCCTGGCCCGCGAAGCGGTGTCGAAGCCTGCCGCTGGGCGCGATGCTTGGTTGCGTCTGGCAGAACTGTTGGCGGAGCAGGGCGAGAATGAGGAGGCGGCCGAATGGGTGGAGAAGGCCTGGCATGCGAGCACGACGGACGAGGAACGCGTGGATGTGGACGAGCGGCTGTATTCGATCCTCATGGGCGACACGAAAACGGCGGCGAAACCCAGCACGAACGGCGAGTTCAAGCTGCCGGACGCGTTCACCGGCACCGGCTTTGCCAGTGATGAAGGTGATGGCCCGAAACGTGCCAAACTGCCGGAGCGCCTGACGGAGTTTGCCAAACAGGTGAGCGCGGCGGCGAAAAGTGCTGGCGCGGAATCGGCGGCGGCGCAGGCAGCCCTGTTTCGCGCTGCTTGGTGGACGCTGCGGACGGATCAACTGGACGCAGCCTACGACATGCTGCATCGGCTGGAGTTTGATCCACTGACGCAGCGGCAACGGCCGGTGTCGTTGGTGGTGGAGCAGTTGAAGCTGGATCTGGCGCAGGCGGATGAAAATTTCGCGCTGATGGAGCGGCAGTTGCAGCGGTTGTCAGAGCTGGACCCCGGTGGCCGCGTTCGTTACACGCTGCGGCTGGCGGAGCAGTTGATGGAGACAGAACGGCGGGTGGAGGCGGAGAAGGACAGTCCCGGCTGGGTCAGCGATGCGCCACCGGCACTGCCGGGCGTACTGGCGGCGAAGTTGTTGGAGCGGGTGTACCGTGAGCTGCCGGAGTCGGGACAGTTGTTGTCAGCTCTGACGCAGATTTATTTCCTGCAACGGCGGGCGGAGGATGCGCTCAAGCTCTGGCAGCAGGCGGTGCAGCGTGTGGAAGGTCCGGCAGCGCTGCCGCTGCTGGAAAATTACGCCGACATCCTGCTGCGGCAGCACCGCATCGCGGCGCATGTGGAGGTGCAGGTGCAGATCCTGGAGCGCGAGACGGAGGTGAAGCGCCGCCGCGAGGTGCTGCGGCGCTGTATCGACCGCCTAACATTTTCAGACGCCAGCGGCGGCGAGTTGGCACCCATTGTGGCGCGTGACCGCCTGAAGCTGCTGGAACGCGCGCTGCTGGAGCGCGCGCAGCGGCATCCGTTCGACGGCTTTTACCACGAGGCGCTGGCGCAGGTGTTTGAGCGCGGCGGGGATCATGTGAAGGCCTTTGCCAGCATGAAACAGGCGTATTACACCGCGCCGGACACGCCGTTCTCGCTGGACCAACTGCGTGACGCGGCGTTGAAGGTGGCGGACTTGAAGGCGGCGATTTATTTTCAAAAACAGATCGCCGCTGCGGCCCCGCCGAAGGAGGTCGCGGCGGAGTCACGTCGATTGGTGGAGCTGCTGGAGCAGACGTTTCAAATCACCGAGGCGGACCGCGTGCGGCGGCGGTTGGAAAGCCGCTTTTCGCAGGATGCGACGGCGTTGGAGGAGCTGGCGAAGTATTATCAAGGCACCGGGCAGGACGAAGCGGAGCTGCGTGTGTATGAGCAGATGTCGCGGGTGCGCTCGTGGGATGGTCGGGCGCGGCTGCGGCTGGCGCTGAAGTGCCTGCGCTTCGCGGACACGGCGGCGGCGGAGCAGCACCTACAGGCGGTGCTGGCGGCTCCGGCGAAGGCGGCAGGATATGCGATGAGCGGCGTGCGTGCTCCACTGCCGCTGACGGACACGCGGCGCAGCGGTGGTGGCGTGACCACGGGAGATTTGGCGGCGCTGCTGGATTTCGTGCCTGGGCTGGAGCGCAAGGAGATGGATACGCTGCGCGCCTTTTTGGGCCAGCCACGCGCGGAATTTGCCGAGTTGCCTGAAGACAGCGCCATGGTGCGGCTGCGGGCCATTGAGGAACTGGCAAAGCTGCGGCGTGCCAGCGGTGGCGCGGCTTTGAGCGCCTGGATCAAGCTGTGGGGCGAGGGCGCGAAGGCGAACGCGGTCGAAAAACTGTGGGCGCTGTATTATGCCGGTGCTGGCGTGGAGTTTCGTGAGGTGCTGAAAAAAATCCTGCCGGACACGAGCAAGCTGGAGGCGCAGTTCTGCTTCCTGTGGCTGACGTTGCGTAGTGGCGGCATGGCGGCGGCGGTGGAGTGGGCAGGGGAGAAAGGCTGGTCGCCGGAGGTGCTGAAAGCGCGCGCCGAGTTGCTGCATGCCGGTGCTTCCATGCTGGTGGACGTGCCGGACTTCCGCTACCGCACGGAGGAGCTGCGCCGACTGGGTGGCTCCCGCGTGCTGCGTAATTCGGTGATCGTGGAGCTGACCAGCAAGCTGCGGGACAAGCAGCGCTATGACGAGGCGCTGGCGCTGGGTGAAAGTCTGCCGCGCAACGCGCCTGAGATGGAGACTGAATACGCTCTGTTTCTCTCCCGCATCGCCGAAAGCGCGGAGCGCTGGGAGTTGGCGCGGCAGTATTTGGAGAAGGCGGTAACGGGGCCAGTGGCGGCGGAAAGCTACCGCATGAGCTATGATCCGTTTCTGCTGAGCCTCACCTCGTTCAGCCGCATGGCCGCATCCCAGCAGCAGCGCGAGGAAACCCTGCGCGCGGCGTGGCTCCGGCTGCAACGCACCCGGCCCTCCGCGATGACCGCGATCCGCAAGGCGACGGTGACCGGTCTCGCGGGCGCGGAGCAGCAAGGCGCGGCCACACTGGGCCGGTTTCTGGCCGGGCCATTTCTCGCGCAGCGTGAGATGGCGGAGTCCAAGGGCAGCCTGCTGCCGCAGGGTTCGTCGCGCTACGAGGAGCCGCTGCATTTGCGCAGCCTGTGGGAGGAAACGCGGGGAATTCAGGCGCTGCTGACGCAGCAGGGCCTCAGTGGTGTGGTGAACGGCGCGAACCACACCATCGCATCACGCCATGGCAGCAGCATGCTGGGGCCGCGCTCGGATTCGGAGTTCGGCGAATGGCGCATCAGCGAGCTACTCGGCAGGCTGCGCGGGGTGGATTATCCCACGCGGTTGCGGCTGATCCGCGAGCATCTGGCGGCGGTGGACCTGCGCACGGAGCATTCGGTGGACACGCTTGGCAATCTGGGCAGTCGCTTGGAGACGGCGGGCATGGCGCGCGAGGCGATCAGCGTCTATCGCCTGCTCCCGGAACGTGCGCCGTCGAATCCTGATTATGCGCAATGGCTGCTGCGTGTGAGTGAGAACGCGAAGGAGATCGAGCCGGGCCTGAGCTTTGCGCTACAACTGCTGGTGGCCGAGCCGCCGCTCAAACCCCCGGCGCTCGGCGATGACACACTGCGTGAAAAGCACGCCATGTTTCTCGCCTGGGGTTTCAATCTGGACGAGCTGCGTCGTCGCGGCTTCCTGGAAAATTTTTCCCGTGTGCTGGAGCGCCGCCGCCCGCATGAGGTCTCGTATTTGCGTGAGCTCGGTCTGCTGCATGAACGCATGAAAAATGACCAGGCCGCGCTCTCTGCCTGGGACCGCATGCACGCCGCCTACGTCGCCAATGATCAGGGCGGCAGCGATCTCGATGTGGAGGCGGGGTTGCATCGCGGCCAGATTTTACAGCGCCTCGCCCAGCCGCAGGCGGCGCTGAAAGTCCTGCGTGATATGCCGCTGGCGGAACCGCTCGACACGATCGCCCAGGACGTGCTGAAGCTGCGCTGCCAGATCGCCACGGCCACCGGCGCGTGGAATGAGGTGCATGAGCTGATGACGCTGTGCGTGGAGCGCAAGTCACTGCCATGCGTCGTCGCACTGGCGACGGGCCTGCGCCAGCAAGCGCGTGCCGAGGAGGCGCTCAGCCTGCTCACTCAGGCGGAGCGCACGCTCAAAGGCGACCATGAGCGCTTCACCCTGCGGCTGGAGCAGCTCAAGGTGCTGGCCTTGGACAAGGAGTGGACGCCGGAACGCGGCCGGGCGCAGATCGCCGCGTTGTTTCGCGCCACCACGCGGGATCGTGACACGCTCAAAAATCTGCACGCTTGGCTACAGGAGCAGCCGGTCAAAGGCTGGACTGCCGTGTTGCGCACCGAGTCACGCGCAGGCGCGGATCGGCCGCTCGCGGCGCTGGCGCTCAGCGCCTTCACCAAAACCTTGCCGCAGGAGGCGCTGGCGGATTTCAGGACCGCCTGGTTGAAGGCCGAGGAAAAAGACCGCGTTTGCATCGAACTCGCCGCCGAGGCCATGCTGCGGCAGGACCGTGCCGTCTGGGCCTGGGAGGCCTGCGAAATCGTCGCGGGCATCCCAACTTTGCGCGAGCAGGGCCGTAAGCTGCCGCTGGCTGTGCGCGTGGCGCATGCCAGGCAGGATGAGGCCGCCGTGAGCGAGCTGTTTAGCCAACGGCTGCGCCTAGCCTTCCCCGGTGGCTCACAGACGGCCGAATGGGCGCTCGGCTCCGTCGATTGGGCGCTGGCGCTGGAGGAGACCGGTCACACGGGGCTGGCACGCGAGCTGTTTGAGGTGGCCTTGCAGCGTCTCGCAGGCACCGCCGCCTTGCAGCCGGAGCTGTTTGCCGCCCATACGCGCTTTCTCATTCGTCAGCGTGATTTCGAAGCAGCGGAGGCGTTTTTGCTGCGCATGAACTGGGCGCTGCCAGATGAGGCGGCGAAACTCGTCTTTGAACTCTACCAAAGCTGGGGCAGACTGGCCGGAGTCGCGGCCGAGCTGCCCAAATTCCACCTGCCCAGCGCGGTGCGGCAGGAAATCCTCTTCCTCACGCGCCAGACCACCGCGCCCACTCCCCAGCCATGAACCACCTCGCACGCCTTCTGCTCTGCCTCAGCGCTGGCGTCATGCTGTGCCAATGCGCCAGCAAGCAGAAGAAAAAGACCAAAAATATCGCGGACATGAAGCTTGAGCAGCGCTCCATGCAGAAGCCGGACGAAAGTCGGCGCAGCCAGTTTGAAAAATACATCACCGAACCCAAAAACGGGAAGGGTGGCACTGGCGCTTATCTTCAACGGCAGACGCATAACTCGAAAAGCTTCACCGGTGCCAATTCCTACGCTGGACAGAAGCAGTTCAAGGCCGGTCAAAGCCAGTTCGTCAAATCGCGGTCCAAAGCCGCCGACATGACCTACTCGCTCGGCGGCAAGCAGGCGGACACCTCCCTGTTCAAAACCGATCAGTCTCGATTCGGCGGCATGCAGTCCCGCGATGCCACCTCCGCATTCGGTGGCTCCGGCGACGCCTTCAAAACCGGTAACGCCCTCACCCGCGCCGAAGGCAGGCCCAAGTCTCCGCTCATCATTGAGAACTACAATGATCGCAAAGACGGCAAAAAAAGCGCCTATACCGAAGAAGAGGTCCGCAGCCTGCTGAACCGGAACTGAGCACCCATCGGCTGGCTCTGACTTCAAGTAGTTCGGATCTCCACCTAGCCCAACGGGCTTGCGTCATGCAACCCAGGGTTGGCACAACCCTGGGTTTCGCTCAAGGGCGAACCCCAACGGGGTTCCGTCCATCGTCGCACGCGGACAAAACCAGCGAGATTCCCGCTCAAACCCGTTTCCTTTGCGCCCGTCTTCGCTAACTCACACGCATGCGCATCCTCCACACCGCAGACTGGCATCTCGGCGCACGCCTGGTCGAGCGCGACCGCCTGCCGGAGCATGCCGCCTTTCTCGATTGGCTCATCGACACGCTGCGCAGCGAGAAAATCGACGCGCTGCTGCTCAGCGGCGATGTCTTCGATGCCGCGAACCCGCCGCAGGACGCCGTCGCCCTCTACTTCGATTTCCTGAAGCGCCTCGCTGACCTCAAAACCGTCCGCGCCATCATCACCGGCGGCAACCACGACTCCGCCTCCCACCTCAACGCCCCGCGCGAGCTGCTGAAGCGCTTCGAGGTCCACGTCTTCGGCCACGCTGGCGACAACATCGTCGATCTCGGTGATGTCGTCGTCGCCGCCGTCCCCTTCCTGCGCGAGCGCGATCTGCGCCAATCCGCTGCTGGCGATTCCATGACGGATGTTCAAACCCAAGTCCGCAGTGCCATTCGCGATCACTACGCCGCGCAGCTCACCGCCTGCCGTGCGCTCGCTGGGCAGCGCCGCATCATCGCCATGGGCCACCTCACTGTCCTCGGTGCCACCACCAGCGACAGCGAGCGCGACATCCACATCGGCAACCTCGGTGCCGTCGGCGCGGACATTTTTGACGGCTTCGACTACACCGCGCTCGGTCACCTCCATCGTCCGCAACGCGTCGCCGGTCAGGAAACCGTCCGCTACAGCGGCTCCCCCATCCCCCTCAGCTTCTCCGAGGCCGCCGATGCAAAGTCCGTCGTCATCATCGAGATTTCAGATACTCCCACCGCAGAGGAGGGAACGCCGCAGAGTTCAGAATCAAAAATCAATCCTCTGCGGCGTTTCAATTTGCCTTCGGCTGCTTCCGCTGCGCTCCAGAGCTGCGGTGCAAAAATTCATACTTTACCCATCCCTGTGAGCCGCGTTCTCACGCGCGTTGTCGTGAATCGCGGCACCCTGGCTGCAGATCTGCAAAACGTGCCCGCCGAAAGCTGGGCCGAGATCACCGTGAAACTCGACGCCCCCGAGCCCGACCTCGACCGCCAGGTCCGCGAAGCCGCCGCCGGTCGCTTCGATGTCCTCAAAGTCCTCACCGACCTCCCCCTCACCGCCACCACCTCCTGGCAACACACCGGCCCCGCCCTCAGCGAACTCCAGCCCCGCGAAGTCTTCCGCGAACTGCTCAAAGAAAAGCAGATTGATGGCGAGGAACTCAGCGCCGTGTTTGATGAACTGCTGGCGATCCGGGAGCAAAAAATCACAGCCTAGCTACCAGCCTGAATCATGAATGCTGTCCCAACCGAATTGATTCAAAAAACCGTCTTCATCATGGGAAGGGCCGGGATCACGAACGACGAAATTTAGTTGGAGGTGTTGGCGATTGCACAGGACAAAATGCTCGCACGCAGACTGATTGATGGGGTCACAGAAGCATTTGGTATGGTTCTCGTTGCTCACGTTTCATCAGGCATTACGCTGCCCACAACTTTTTCAGCCAAATCTTCAACGGGTAAGTGGGTATCGCTGAAACTGACGGTTGAGCCCATTTTTGTGGATGCGATTCAAATCGCGCAACGGATCTATCATGAAGGCCCCGCCGAGGTGTTTAAAAACATTGCAGTTCGCAGTTCGATGACCAACACGATTAATAACGCCCTCAATGGAGGAGCAACCCTTGAGGGAGCAGTGCTCAGTGGTCCTGCCTTGTTTGGCATATCTGCTGAGGTGTATCCAACGCCACCAAAATCCATATTGGATCACAGCCATCCCATAGCCTGCCCAAAATGAGGAGCAAGTGGGTGGTTTACGCAGGGAGTGTGGCTGGGAAGTGCTGGAGGCCGAGTTGCGGTTTTCGATGGTTACTTTGCGTTACTGAGGCGAAATCAGGCGGATGCTGTCCCATGAGATCGCGTTCATGCTGGCTCAAGCCCTGGCAACCACGCGGTTTGCGGGCTGCCCAGCATCGTAAAGCTGCCGCCTGCTGTCCCATAACTTCGCAACACTCCCAGCAGGTCCAGCCGCTCCCACATCGCCGCTCGCACCACAGCGAAGAGCCGCGTAAAACTATGCCCCCACTTGCTCATGTGCGCGGCGAAGCGCAGCAGCACATACACCAGCAGCGCCGTCCATACCTGCCAGCGGATGGCGTTGGCGTTGTGACCGAGGAAGTCGCCGAGCTTGAGCGTTTGCTTCACCTACTTGAAAAAGACCTCAATGTCCCAGCGGGCGCGATAGAGGTCGCACACGCTGCGCGGACTCCAGTCGCTGTTGTTGCTGATGAAGACCATCAGTCGCTCCTTGCCCTCGACCTCGACCTCGACCCAGGCCTCGACCCGGCGCAGAGTCCAGCCGGAGAGCGACTTCCACTTAGAGCCTATCCGGTGAATAGCTGGAACGAGTGAAAACGTTGGTTATAGGTGTTGGAATGAAACCTCAAACCTACCAGAAGCCTGGCTACGAAACCGATCTGAGTGATGCCGAATGGGAGTTGCTCATGCCTCTCATCTACCTGCCTGAGGCCAAGCACGGACGTGGCGGCTGGCGTGATCCCAACTCGGCGCGAGCTTGTCTTGATGCCATCCGCTACGTCTTGAAAACAGGCTGCCAGTGGTCACTTTTACCCAAGGAGTTTGCGCCCAAGAGCACGGTGCAT
>Ga0209702_10005756_pt1 | contig 16559 bp, 26 predicted proteins | sample FRY01_FD_187210 | JGI IMG/M metagenome (GOLD analysis project Ga0209702, IMG submission 187210) | Freshwater microbial communities from Lake Fryxell liftoff mats and glacier meltwater in Antarctica - FRY-01 (SPAdes) (version 2) | ecosystem: Environmental > Aquatic > Freshwater > Ice > Glacier...
ATTTTACATTTGGGATCCCGAGAGCGAGAATAAACATTACCTAAACTGTAATGCAGCATTTTGGAATGACCAAGATTGGCATGGCGGCGAAGAATCCAAAGAAGTTGAGTACGGTCTGCGTATTGATTGTAAATTTACAGATTACTTTAGAAAAAAGATTGGTATAGGACACTTGGACCACTATTGATGGAATACGTTGGCAACTTTAATTTTATGCAGGATGAATGGCTAGAAGAAATACTGTCAACTGAAGGACAAGCTCGTCCTAGAGATTGGCCTCCTTCTAATGCTGTGGAAAGTGCAGAATATGCACATTACAAAAATGCCGGATATAGCTTAGAAGCAGTTAATTGGTGGGTATATGAAAAACAAGATGTAAGTTTTGACATTGTGCCACCTTGGACTACCAATACCTATCATTGGTGGATAACAAAATTGTACCCTGGACAATACATGCCAATGCATACCGATCCGCATACACACGACAGTCCGTGTAAACGATATTGGATGCCGCTACAAGATTATCAACCTGGACATATCTTTATATATGAGAACAATCTAGTAAAAGATTACAAAGCAGGTGATGTGTACTCTTATATTAAATCACAGGATATGCACGGAGCTGCTAACATAGGGCATACTCCGAGGTTAGTATTACAAGTCACTGAATTTATTTAAATGCCCAGCATCTGCTTCCAACGAAAAATTTATAGTTATATTATTAAATTTATTTAATTTATTAACTAGATTATTTTGTGCAGTTAACCGATGCTCTAAAGAATAAAAAGCAGCAGTTCCTTCATAACAAAATATATTTGATAAATTAACTAAGGTTTTTAGATCAGGATCTATATAATTAACTAACTCTGTACTATTAAGTAAATCGGTGTTGATAAACTTATAAGTATTACTTTCTTTTCTAGGACAATGTTCTTGCCAGTAGTCTAATGCTTTTTGATTATAATCATAAAACATAACTGTGCCGTATTCGACTAAATCTAGATATAGTGTGCCACTTGCCGGTAACACTAGTTGCTCGTACCGTTCAGTTATTCCGGATGAGTGTTCTGTATTTGCAGTGTGAACAAACTCTTCTTTACAATACTCGACCTTATAACCAATGTATATTGCTTCCTTATAATAATCCTGTTCACTTTCTGGATAGTAATGCTTCTTATTATACCTAATGCTTTCATTAAACACCAGCACTGGCAAATTGTTTTCAAATGCTATTCTTAGCAAGTTCCAACCGTGACATTGATTAGCATATCTATGTTCTTGTGTGCCGCTGTTTACAAACTTAGGAGTGTAGTCATCATGCCAGTTCTCTGCACTGCGTCTAGGTTCTGTCTGAGTATGTGGCATGCACTTTTCTAATACGCCTACTGTAGGGTGTTGTAGTGCGTTGTAATGCGCCATGTTAACTACGTAGCACTGATGATGTAGTTCGTAGTAAGCATCGTACATTGTTCTGTCTAGTACGTGTCCTGCAACAAAGAACTCTTTATTCACTAGTTCCTCGAGAGCTTCAAAAAACGCAGAACCATTGATATATTCTGTGCCCGGACTCATCACTACTGCATAGTTGTAATCTTTTACATATTGTAAAAGTTTATCTTCGTCTTGATCCAGAAATACATCATATCCTTTAGCATATAAGTTTGAAATTGTAAAGTCACAAATATTTCTAATGGTAGTTTGTATTTCGCTAGTAGCGTATGTGCCAATATCGTCCACGATACAAAACGCTATTTTAGACATGGCTCTTCCTGTAACTTCTAGCAATTAGTTCCACAAATTCATCTTTGTGTTTACCGGGCCTACCGTGTGCTATTAGATGTATTCTACGTTGATTAGAATTATTAAACACATTATGGACATTGCGTATGTTTATAATGAATGCTTTACCTTCTGAAAACGGAACGGTGCCGTGTCCTTCTAAATGCATATTGCAATCATCTGGATGAATAATTGCAATATTGATTGGAACTCCAAAGTCTAACATATCTAATCCTTGCTCTCCCGGTAAGCGTCCAGGAGCGTCACTGTGTGGATTAATTTTTCCACCAGGTTCTAGTTCCATAAACCGTATACGCCTGTAACTTTCATAAGGAAACGCTTCCCAAAACTTTTTTATACTAGGAGTGTGATTGCTTATACTTGTCCACTTATAAGGAACATCTTCTTCTTTGGTCCAATCTCCATAGTGTGTCCATGCTCCGGTTTTCTCTACGTCAATACCGTGTATGCAACTACTGTTCCATCCTGGATGATCGTCTCCTCGATGATTAACAAATTGCGCAGCAACAGTTTCCTGCTTCCAAGCGTCTAAATCAAACTCGATATCTAGTGCTAACCAGCCAAAATTGCTTTTGTTTAGTAACCAATCTGCTATTTTATAATCTGCATTGTCCATATACGTACTTATCTGTTAAGTGCGCATATAAATAATTATATGAAAAAATGTGCCGCTTTTTGGAATCATACAAATTTACGTAGTGAGAACAGGATTTATCCTTGTTGTAGATTTAAGGAACCTGTGCAATCGTTTAATGGTGATGTAGGAAGTATATTACACAGTGATCAGTATGAAATTTTAAGAAATACAGATGTTACTACGCTGTCGTCTTGTGCAAAGTGCATGTATGAAGAAGACAATGGCAAGGAAAGTTTGCGCCAGCAATTTAATAAACAATATAATATCGACAAAGTGGAATTACAATACTTTGAAGTAGGGTTTGATAACATATGCGATTTAGCATGTGACGGATGTTGGGGAGAATGGAGCCATACTTGGGCATTAAAAAACAATCCAACTGCAACACTTAAACAAGTAATTGTAAGCACTGATGAGTTGTTTAATATACCTAGCAGTGTTAATAAAGTATTATTTTTAGGAGGCGAGCCATTAATGACAAATCGTCATAGACGCTTTTTAAAAAATCTCAAAAATTTAGAAAATTTAGAAGTAATTTACAATACTAACGGTATGCACAAGTTGCAACAAGAAGATTTCGATATATTAACTAAATGTAAATCTGTTAAATTCATTGTTAGTGTTGATGGTTACAATACACTAAACGAAACGGTAAGATCTAATAGCATTTGGAGCATAGTTGTAAAAACAATAGAACAGATTTCGGATAAATTTGATATGACTATACATACTACTATACATAAAAACAATTGGCACGGAATTGCAGATATGCACGCATGGGTATCTAAAAATAATTATGCATGGACTACTAATATTTTAACCTATCCACTACACCTAGATATTGTTAATTTGACTAGTTTAGAAAAAGAGTCTTTTGCAAATATGCTCGGAGAATACAATATACCTAATTCGAAATATATAAAGGAGCATCTCAATGGTAGTTAAAGGTAATATACCTATAACATGGGACACCGAATGGCAAGCATTTGAATGGAGTGAAACTTTAATGACAAATGAGATACCCAAGGATGATATTTGGAATACTTCTGCAACTCGTAAAAAATTAGAACTTGAAAAACTGTATGCAGAATTAAAAATTCCTGCAGAGTGTACTAAACATTATATGAGTATTCGTCCTCCTCTTACTCCTGGTCTACATGCCGTACTAGACCAATACAATACAGTAGACCACAACTACAATTTTTTAAAACTTACAGCAGGACACAATGTTATTAAGCATTATGACAGTTATGCTACATTTATTAAGTTTAACAACATCTTAGAAGATAACCATAACTTAATTAAACGCACTATCGTTATGATGACAGATTGGAGTTTTGGTCAAGTACTTCAAGTCGAAGATCGAATCGAAACTCATTGGAAAGTCGGAGATACTTATACATGGCAAGGAGATTCTTGGCATGGGTTGGGTAATTTTGGATTTGATGATTGCGTTGTAATGCAGGTAACATGGTTATGAGCAAATACGAATACGATAAGAGAGCATTAAGATTTGGCCATTCAACTGCAATTGATGATGCAGATGTAATTGATCACATTAAAAATTTTAAAATTGATATGCATACTGTTTTATCTACTGACAGTTCAGCATATATTGAAACATTTTTAAATTGGATTAATAGTTCTAAAAATAATTCATTAAAAGGATTAGACGAGTTTAAACATGCTGTCTACTCTAATGGTACAACAGAAGGCTTTGAAAAATTTTATTGGCAGAATCAAACTCGACGATTTCGTTGTTTTAAAGGCGAATACTTATACCATAAATTGGCCTGGAGAAATCGTGATTGGAAATTCTTAGAAGATGACGAATTAACGTATAATGATGCAGTTATTATAAGTCTACCATTTGCCGATACAGGATGTAAGCATGAACAGATGGACTTAGTTCTCAAACGATGTGAACTATTAGGTATACCGGTCCTGCTTGATGCATGTTATTTTGGTATAAGCAACGGTATGGAGTATAATTTTAATTATAAATGTATTACTGATATAACTTTTAGTTTGAGTAAAGTATTTCCAGTGGCTCATGCTAGGATAGGTCTTCGACTAACTAGAGAAGATACTGACGATATGTTACTTGTCTATCACAAAAACTCATACAATAATAGACTAGGTGCAGAGTTAGGTGTACATCTAATGAATGAATTCGGCGCAGATTACATATATAACAAATATAGATATAAACAAGAAGAGTTTTGTAAGATTCTAGAGGTATCCCCAAGTGATACTGTCATATTTGGTGTAGGTGATAGTAAATGGTCTGAGTATAATAGAGGAACTAATACAAATAGATTAGGTTTTCAAAAGTATTTGCACTTACCAGTAGACAGTTTTAAGCATAATAATGAAACATAAGATAAAATATCTTCAGTTCTATATAGGCAATGTGTGCAATCTAACATGCCCTAACTGTGCTAGCTTTAACAACTATGCATTTAAGGGACAGTTTGATTGGAAAAATACTGAACCGTTTGCAAAGCAATGGAGTGAAATATTAGAACCAATTGAGCTTGCAATATTAGGCGGAGAACCGTTTACTAATATTAATCTCGATGAATGGGTACACGGATTGTTAAAATATTTTAAGGCACCTGACTTTAGAATAACAACTAATGGAACATTCATTGAAAGAGATATAGAAAGAATTTTGCAATACACACACCTAGGAGTGAATATAGAAATTAGTTCACACTCTTATGAGCATTATTGTCAGCAAACAAAATTTATAGAACAATTTTACCCAATAGTATCTGTGTTAGAAGACAGACGTATCTATAAAAATGATTCTCCCGGCTTTATCGAAGTACGTGATGCTAGCAGTTTTTTCAATATCAGTATTAAAAATGTTGCAAATAAAACTTTCTATATGCACAACAGCGATCCTATTAAAGCGCATGCCGCATGTCTTGTATCAGATTGCCATTATGTAGTTCACGGAAGATTATATCAATGTGTATTAACTGGAACTGCTGCATTATTTGCAGAACAGTTTAAATTAGATGACTACAGTACCGATCTAGTATCAAAAATCAATAGTATATCGCCATTTGATAGTAAAGAAACTGTAGATACTTTTTTAAATAATATAACCTCACCGTGTGCCCAATGTGCTCTATGCCCTGAACAGTTAGAAATGACGCAGTTTGTTTTGCCAATTAAAAAACAAAAAATATAATTTGGATTAAACTTTAATTCAGTCTTGTAATTAATATTATCACAACTTGTTAAATACTCCTATATACCTATACGGAGAGAGTTTAATGATAAGTTCGCATAATGATTGGGATCCCCTAGAAGAAATTATTGTTGGGACTGCTGATCATGCAGTTTTACCAACCATGAACAAAAGTGTGCAATCGTTTAGTTACGCAGAATACAGCTTAGAAGAATTGAAGAATTTACAAGGCCCGCATGACCAGCAAATTATTGATGAGTGTAATGAAGATTTAGAAATACTTTCTAGTACTTTAACAGGATTAGGAGTTAAAGTACATCGTCCTAATAGTATTGACCATAGTAAAGAGTTTAGTAGTCCAGATTGGAAGACGACTGGTTGGTATACATTTTGTCCACGTGACTTGCTATTACCATTAGATAACTTAATTATCGAAACTCCGAGCCCTATGAGAGCTCGTCAGTACGAAACTCGTGCATATTATGATTATCTATATCAGCAAGTCGAAGAAGGTGTAGAATGGATTAATGGCCCAACACCAATTTTATTAGATAGCTTATATCAAACTGAAAACTTGAAAATACCTACTACATTGAATCACGAAATAGTTTTTGAAGCACCAAACATTGTAAGACTAGGTAAAGATTTACTGTATCAAGTTTCGAACAGTGGAACACTATGGGGATACAAATGGCTCAAAAGTATTTTAGAGAAACGAGGCTATAATCTACATCTTGCAGAAGGATTTTATTTTTTCGCACACTTTGATTCAACGGTAATTCCTCTTCGACCAGGATTGGTTGCATTTAATACTGCTAGACTTAGCCCGGATCACTATCCACAAATTTTCAAAGACTGGGATAAGATTTGGGTTACTCCAGAAATGATGGTACAAGTTCCTGCTAATCTCCCAGGCGGGATTCCTCCATGTAGTCCGTGGATTGGCATGAACATGCTAAGTGTTTCTCCGGAGCTAGTAATTATTGATGAAAACCAAGACGAAATGCGTCGAGTATTAGCAAAGCATGGCATTGACACTATTGGCCTTCCATGTCGCCAGGCTCGTACAATGAGCGGTGGGTTTCATTGTCAAACATTGGATGTTAAACGTAAAGGAAGTTTAGAAAGTTATTTTTAAATGTTAAATGAATTACAAGTCCATTGGGATAATAAAACTGTAGATTACAACTTAGAAAAATACAACTGGCCTGCTTGGGCGTTAAGTATTATTCAAGAAGTTGCCCCACAGATTAAGGAGTTAGAAACTTTACACGAGTTTCTAACCCCTGCAGAAATTGTTAGGGTAGGACAGCACGTACAGAATGCATGTAGTCGTAAAGACTTTATGGAACGATTTGATGCATTTGCAGCAGAGATAGTTCCTCAACGGATAAACGGTAAACGATATTTAATTCAACGTCAAGGGACATTGCGTGTTGTAATACCACAGCAAGCAAAAGCTGGACGTAAGTTAGCATTTCATCAAGGTATATTTGTTGGCAATGGTCGAGGATGCAGAACTATTTGGACACCGTTTACTCGTGCAGAAAAAACTAATACTATGTGGATGTTAGATCTTGATATAAGTCAAGAAATTACTAAGCGTGTATTAGAAGAAAAATGGACACTAGAAAAGTTTGAAGAAGAAAGTTTAAAACATGCTTGGCCAATAACACTAGATCCAGGCCAAAGTCATTTGTTCTTTCAAGAACATATTCACGGTAATGTTAACAACGAAGAAGGTTATACTCGTGTTAGCATGGATATGCGTATTTTAATTGAAGGCGAGGAATGGGGCCGAAGATTACCAGGTGGCTTTATGCGTCTTCCAGGCGACTACGAAGTTGCTGAGCCCATGGAGTACTCAAATAAAAAATTTATTACTTATGCAGGATGGAACAGCATTTTTAGCAAAGATATACCGCTACCTATGCAACGAGCTATTATAGAACCATACTGTGTTAAAAATAAAATTAGTTACAATAGTTATGAATTTGAAAATGAACATATGGATTGGCAACCTGGATTAGAATATTATATCAAAGAACGCCCAGACGGTATTGTAATGTGCAGCATGTACAGCTTAACTGATGATGTTCAGAGAAGAAGCGAGCTACTACAGTTAGCAGTAGATTGCGGAGTAGAATTACATTTTGCTAACGAATTGTGTTCTTTAAAAACTATAGATGATTTAGAAAAAATTGAAACTTATCTAAATTTTGCTGTACCTAAAAAAGGTCTTCATATTTGGGAAGATGGGTGGACTAAATGATTCAGGGCAATATAGACCTAAGCCAGTTTGACAATTGGCATAGAGAACTAACCTACAAAGCACATTATGCTCCGCTTACAGGGTTCCAATTTGTTGATCCTTATGATTATGATAGATATAAACACGAATCAATAATTGCACATATACATAAAGGTTTAGATTTAGAAAAAGAAAACTATTTTAAGAAGCAGTTTTCTAAATCTAAAAACCCTTTATTTGCAATTCATAAGATGCTGCCCGGAATGATACTACCGTACCACACGGACCAGTACGCTTACTTTCTCAAAACTAATCCTGACATCACTATAGATCAAGTATATAGAATAATAGTATTTTTAGAAGACTGGAAACCTGGGCATATATCAGAGGTTGAATATGATTCTCATACTAAATGGAAAGCTGGTGATTGGTTTTTTTGGTTAGGCAAAACACCCCACATGGCTGCTAATTTTGGACACATTGATCGTTATACTTTACAAATAACAGGATATATTGAATGAGCAAGGCACCATTAATAAATTTTGAATTATGGTATACTAACGACGATGCGCAAGATCAACATAAAATATATAGCACATTAGAACACTTAATTTATAAAGACATCGACAGAGCAATACCTATTGATACAATATTTGGGTTACTGCTCTGCGAAGGATTTTTATATAGAAACAATGAAGACTTTTATGCACTATTAAGTAGAGTTGAACGCTATGCTAAGTCTAAAGGTGTGAAAAAATTATATCTCATTGCCGGTATTTGTGAACAATATCAACAAGAATTAGATGAAAGAAATTTAGATTACACAATAATATTTTGGGACTATAGTGTTGGCTGTGTTTGGGAAAGTTATAAAAATAGATTAGATCAAACATTACCTTGGAACCCTTATGCTAATAAATTTTTATTTCTCACTGGTGTTCCATCTAGACCTAACAGGATAGGACTGTTAAGTAAGTTTTATGATAAAAAATTATTATCAAGCAGTATGTGGAGTTTTTTCCCTCCATGGACTGACGAAGATAAACAATGGTGCAGGAATCACTTAACAAAGTACTCTGATATAGAATACGACGAGTTTATTAATTTTTGTGATCAATCTGTTGACGATTTGTACAAAGATGCTAAAGAGTATAGTAGATTAACAGGCAAGCAATGGGCAGAAGGGTCTATAAAAGATAAAAATTTTATAAAAGATCCTAATTGGATAGATCCAGATATCTTTTGGAATTCTAATCTAAGCGTAATATCTGAAGGCCACGTATACCCTCCTGCTAATGATAGTAAATTTTTAACTGAAAAAACTTGGAGAGCTGTAGTTAATAAGCATCCAATTTTGCTTGCAGATTCCACCGACCGATATGTTTATTTGCAAGGCAGGGGGTTAAAAACAATTGATAAATATCTAAGCGTACCAAATTATGCATATTTTGATAATTATGATTTAAGAATGGATGCTGTAACAGTTAATGTAGAATATTTTTTAAATCATGCTACCGAACATCAAGAAGAAATAGAAAAAGATATAGATCACAATTTTTTAAGATTTCTTAAAATTGTTAAGGAAAATGAAGTTACGCTTAAATGGCTTAACACTGATTTTTTAATAACAGAAGATGAAATTAAAAAATGGTTTAGGCAATCTGGATTTACACATTTATTTAGAGAACCATGAAAACTATAACAAATGGTATATTCTAAATACTTACATATACCCAACTGGCAACAGCATCAAAAAGACTTAATCAGCTTTTATTACAGTTCAGGCAATTATAGTCCTGATATGTGGTGGTGGTGCCACCAAGACGACGAAGTAAAACAATACCTGCCTAATCTCGTTAGGGATTTTAAAAGCATTGGGTTAGATCTGCGTCAATTAATATACTTCACTACTCTATCAAAGGATCTTACTGTTACTGATCATGAAGACCCATTAGCTATTTTTATACATCAAGACTCTCAGGATAATCCGCATTACTATACTGACTTAGATACCCAATTTGATCCAACTTTTGCTATAAACATTCCCTTAGAAAATTGTCAAGGCAGCACAACATTTTTTTATGAAAGAGTTGATAAAAGTCCTGAAGTATATTATCCGTGGCACGGCTGTGGAGGCTTACTACATGACTCAGTTAAAGAAGTACATAAGTTTGAATTAAGTCAGCCTGCACTGATAAGAATAAATGTTCCCCACGGAGTGTTTAACCCGCATTCAGGACATCGTACCGTTGCAACTTTTAGATTTTACAACGATTTAGATTTTCTAATTAAGGACGAATAGCGTACAACGGCATAGCGTAAGTAGTAGCACCTACTGTAATTTTTAGATAACTTACTGCTGCACTGTCGTTTACATTGCCCGGTGATGCTCCTGCAGACAACACATTGTCTGCAACAGTTATTTCTCCGTTACGATTTAATCCCAGACCAATTACTTCAAGTCCTGCATTATTAAATGTTTTTAGATTAATTTGACCAGGTACGATATTATCCGCAACTGTGCCATTTGGATCTACATTTACTTCAATAACAGCAGCTTGGCCGGGATTAGCGTTTGTTAAACCAAGGAATATATTGTGGAATATTGAATCCCCTGCTTGAATGATAGCAGGCGCTGCCTCAGTTCCTCTTCCGCGTAGATAGGTTGCTGCGGTTGGGTCTGCTGTACTTTGGAAGATCGACACTACAAATAATGAGTAATTGTCCTCAACTGTACCTTCTGTCACAATTGTTATGCCACTAAGCGGTCCCGGTAATATAAGACTATTAGTTGTAACACTCGCATTATTAACATCGCCAACGATTATTGAAGATACCCCGTCAACTAGTAAGGTTGAATCGTCTGCAAATATACTACCGTTGACATCGCCAGTATGATATCCTTCTGAGTTACCAGTTACATTGCCGACCACGTTACCAGTTACATTACCAACCACGTTACCAGTTACATTGGAAAATACTGGACCAACAATGCGTCCACTCACCGCATCAACTAACAAGGTTGAATCATCTGCAAAGACTGACCCTTTTAAATCTGCTTCGATTAGACCTTCGAATGCAGATAAATCAACACTAGCACTGATTTCGTTAGTAGTTCCGTTATAGGAAAAACTAATGCCTGTGTGGTTTGCATTATTTGTAAGCACTGTTGCAGCAGCATCCTGCGCATCGCTGTCTGTATAACCTGTAATACCAACGCCGCCTACAGTGGCTCCGTTGCCAACAAATAATCGTTGGGTATCTGTTACGTATATTAATTCTCCTGCCGCCAACGGTTGCGTCATTGCTGATCGTTCTGCGTCAGTGCCTCTGCGAATTTGTAAGGGCATATTTTAACTCCTGGAATTTTCCTGTATAGTATATTTATGCCGCCCTGTTCAGAACCTATAGTCAAAAAAATAGGACTCCGAAGAGCCCTATTAACTGCTACTATTATGATTTAGTTTTTTGCAATCTTTCAATCTCATCAGCAGCTTCATCTAATAGATCCGCAATACGGTCAGGCTTTCCTTCCACAGCCGCTAGTCTGCCCGGAATTTGTCTACGTATATCTGCCCGCTTACGTAGCCGGAACAGCAAGCTCTGTTCTGCAACAGGTAGATGGCTTTCATCTTTCATTTCCATAATCTCAATAAGTTTACAAATTCTGGCCATTCTGTATCGTGTCTTGGACATAATACCACTGCCAGTTCGGCATTGTTTAGTCTGCTTTCAGTGACTAAGAAACTATCAGGAACTACTTTAAGCATGGCAAACTCTGCTGGTGTTACAGCACATGTTACTTTCTTAAAGCTCTTTTCTAACCATTCTTGATATGCAGGCAATGTTTCAAACTCTAAATGACACATCAACCCAGCATGAGCAGCAGCATTCATAGCCATGCCCACCTGTGTGTTATCCTTGATACAAATATACATCTTCATACTGTCTCCAAATAATTGCGCACCCACACTAACCGTTCCTGTTCCGACTTTGCTGTATACGATAATATGTCTGCACGGATAGCCGACAGCAAAGGATAATACTCCTCGTCAATTTGCTGTTTAAAATCCTCACGCATCAACTTGTCTGTACGTGGATTACGAGCCACCCACTTATTTGTTAGATAATAAGGACTCTTAATCTTAAAGGATACACCATCATCAGTGTATGCTACATAACCTTCATGACGACATTCCTTAGCCAGTTCTTGAAGTCGAACCATATTTGTCGTAACATTTTCTGGAACAAAACAACCAAAGCTAGAACCAAAGTTTATCAACGCAAATGGATCATGCTCAACAGGGCTGTGCCATGTGTTCTCTCGCCATCCAAGAATATACATACCAGGCACCTCAGGAACAATGTGCGGGTCATTTGCGTGAACACACTCAAACATAAAAGTATAACCTGTCCAACGCTGGCAAACTTCTAAGTATCGTGCTTGATCTATCATCTCCCGAGCCATATCAACATATGGGCTGTCGGTACTGCCAGTAGTACTCACCAACAGAGCACCATTGTGAGCAGTTACAGCCACCATGAAACCGTTGACCTTGCGGAAAGCAGTGACCTTGGTGTCTGCCTCGAGTACTGGTGCTTCTTTCTCAATGCCGTAGTTGTAGATCTTTGTGAAAGGATATGACACTAGGTTAAAATCCTTGTCCACAATACTGCCACGACATTCGGCAACCAAGTCGTTCCACAAGTTGTCGTAGAACACCTTCTTCTTGTACTTGAGTACAAACATGTCAAGGCCACACTCTTTCATGTTAACCAATCCAGAGGTAGCTACATACTCTTTTAACTTGTCTTTAAACATACCAGATTTCCTTAAATCCTTCTTCTTCAGTTGGCTCATCAAAGTTTTCAATCATATTGGTCATTACTGTCATTGGGATAAGTTTCCCAGGACGGCTGGCTAAACGTTGTTCTAATACCTCACGTGGAGGTGTACGAAACACCACTGCAATATGATCGTAGTCCGGCAACATACGAAACTTCTTCTTACGGCTGTTGACTGTGGTACTGGTTTGATCCCAAACTACATCCACACCGTTGTCACGATAAAATACAGCTTGATCCGCCATTAACTTCACAGCAGTGGGCATGTATTCATTAAACACATCGTTGTAAGTTTTTCCTTGTTCCATAGCATATGCTTCTACAAACGCATCAGTAGAAAGAACAGGCATACCCAACATCCATGTTTGATTCTTAATCCACGTACTCTTACCAGCACCCGGTACTCCGACCATTTGATAACACTTAGACATGATGACCTTTCACTTCATTATCTTTAATCTTGTTAATAGCACGTTCCATCGAGATAACAATTTCTCCAGTAGCATCTATTCCGACATCCATACATCTATATTTTTCCATACCGGTTGTGCCGCCATGTATGTGACCAAAGAAATGTAATGATCCGCGATGCATTTGATCCCATTCCAAAAACGGGAAGTGTGACATCACAATCTTATGACCATCATAATTAACGTCTAAGTACTTGTGGATTTCCTTAAATGCCTTTTGGAAGCCGACATCCTTCAAGTTCTTACGGTCGTGATTACCTTCAACCAAAATCTTGTCGCCGTTTAAACGGTTCAAAATCTTAGCAGCATCACTGGCCGAGCAAAAAGCCACATCACCCAAGATGTAAACTGTATCGCCACGCTGTACCTTGTCGTTCCATTCATCGATCATTGCCTCTGTCATATACTTTACATCATTGCGGAACCTTGCCCGCGTAACTGGACAAAACTTCATAATGTTAGCATGACCAAAATGCAAGTCACTTGTAATCCATGTTTTCATAATTATTCCTCAAAACTAAATTCACGCACCCATTCAAATCTAGTGCTTGCGGGAATCCATTTAAAATGTTCTTTCTTGCGCTCGATCTTTTCAAAATCCATACAGATCATGATCCAACCACGCTCAGCAGAGAAGCCAACGGTGTCTGCAACACGGACAATCTCGACCATCCGTCCTTCTATTTTTGCAACTACAGTCATCATACACACTCCTTCTTTCTGTTTATGTGTTAATTATACAGCCAAACGAATGCCCTGTCAACTGGAGCTGAACAGGGCAAGTGTTGTATTTTTACAACAATAATAGTACAATAGATGTTGTTGATTCGTTCTTAACCCCTACGTAGTAACAACGTGAGCTACCATTACCCCAACGATCTCGGTTAGGTTTAGCCCAAAATGTACAGTCCCATTGGTAACCTTCTAACTTCTTTACTGCACTTTCCACTCGACCAGCATCATTGCTCCAGCTGGGAAATCTAAAGGCAAACCTGTATCCCTTGTGATAGAGATTGTGACGGCCGTCTAATTTTATAACTTTCATAATCTACTCCGTTCTTTACCAATTTTCTTCTCCGCTGATTTCAACGGCAAATCGACCACTTACATCGTTTACTTTGTGAGCAAAGTACATGGTAGTGACACTGCCAATGCCACTGCTACGGTCCTGATCAATTTCAAAAAAATCTACGTCCTTAAACTGTTCTAGCGTCTCTGCAATCTTTTTAATATCTGCTCGATTTAGGTGCATTAAATATCTCCTTCGTAATTTTTAGGAACAATGATGCCAGAATCGAGAACTATCCCAGTAACAACATGCGCCTCATCTTTGTAATAGGTCCAGCCCAATACTCGCATCATCTTGTGTTTAACCAGTAGATTAGGAATACGAAATGCTTCAGCATCTCGGAAGCCCATCATAACCCCAACTTCGGCCACAGCGCCTGAGCGGCAAATACCGGCATGACAATGAACAATCACATCCATCCTGTTTTCAAATGCATGTTGTAGTAGACCTACCAACTGTGCAGCATCTTGATCTTTGATGGCATGCACACTCATATCAGTCCATGTGCCATCACCATTGTTGGTCATGCCATCTTCTTCGATATCAAGAAATTTGAACTGATGAGTTTCTTTGAACTGATGCTGGGGGACTGGGAAATCCATGTCAGGATCTGAAATTTGGATCAGCATGCTGTTTTCGCCTATACGAATATGTCGTCCTTTGGGAACGTCACTTAGTGCTATATTTTGAATCCACGGCATGATTGCCTCCTATATTATCTTTTACTGGCGTGTTTAATCAAATACATGGTTACTTCAGGACCGTCGATCTTAATCACGTCCATGCTGTACTTGCGGTTTTCACTCCGCCACCCAATAGCTTTAACAGTGATCATCTTTAGAGTGAACTTAATCACAGTTCCGATCATCATAGAATTGCCATCAGGATACACCACACAGTCTCCCATGTTAAGCTCACGACCTAATTTGTCGGGATGCTTGGGCTCTACCTTAACAGGTTTTGTTTCTACTGCTAGTGTCATAATACTGCAATCAAAAATATAAAAAATGCTGTAACGGGATAGCCAAACAATAAAGCCATCATTGACAATATTGTGCCAAAAAAAGCCTTGTCGCTGCTCATATTACCGCCTTTTAGTAGCACCGATACGCGATGCTTTGTTCCAATCGTAGACCACACCATCAGGACATATACCGTTTTCGATGCTGTCTACTCCAAACTTGCCCACAATTTCAAATTGCGAATCTAAGTCAGTAATGGTCACAAATTCATTCAGAAACTTTGCATACTGCATAGCTTCATCTAGTGTGGTAAATTCTAAATCTTTTACTTTATACATTCTTTCTTATAATCTGTAAGTCACACGTCCTTTTGTGAGATCATATGCACTTACTTCAACCTTTACTCGATCGCCTAAGATAATTTTAATCTTATGCTTTTTCAATCTACCACTGGTATAGCAGACAATAATATTGTTCATATCATCAATTTTTACACGGTACATACTTCCAGGTAGTACTTCTTCAATACTACCAGTTAATTCGATTAGTTCTTCTCTTGCCATAATTTATTGATATTCGATGTCTGCTGCTAAAATAAATCTATAATCGTTACTCTGTACAATACCGGGCCTGTGCCAAGTATCACTAGGATAGATTATCCAGTGTCCGTCATTTGGACGAACAAAGAATTTACCATCTTCGTTAACACCATTAGGTGCTATCTCTGTTCCACAATAGTCTCTATCCTGCACATTCTCAGGAATATGCAAATAAAAAATTCCGCTTAACATTTTAGCGTTGGGATTCTGTGGATGCCAATGATTATGCCATAGATTTTCACGATTTTCGGCACCCTGGAGATTGGTCATAAAACTCCAAGCCATCATGTTGGCTACTTTAGCTTCACGTCCTAAGTACATAAACACAGAGAAAAGAAAGCTCATACGGTATTTTAACCATACTGCTTCCTGTCGTGCAAATATATTTTCTTTAGTTTGAAATTTTGGGCTGTTGGTAAAATAGTTTCCATCCGCAACAATATGTTTTACAATACCGCAGGCTTCTTGATTGTCCTGTTTAGTTATTGTAGAACTAAAATCATATTTGCGTACTAGAGTGTTTTGATCAATTACTGTTAGCATAAAAAGAACTCCTGCGTAAGTTTACAACTCATTGGCAGGAGCCGTGTTAATGGAGTTAGCTGAACTGATAGACAAAATAGACATCTGGAATCAAAAGTACATCGAGCGGCGTAACGGGTTCGAACCGTTGACAGTCAGTTTGGAAAACTGAAGCTCTACCAACTGAGCTAACGCCGCTCGA
>Ga0209702_10005758_pt1 | contig 16553 bp, 12 predicted proteins | sample FRY01_FD_187210 | JGI IMG/M metagenome (GOLD analysis project Ga0209702, IMG submission 187210) | Freshwater microbial communities from Lake Fryxell liftoff mats and glacier meltwater in Antarctica - FRY-01 (SPAdes) (version 2) | ecosystem: Environmental > Aquatic > Freshwater > Ice > Glacier...
AATCTTAATTATATCCAAGACTGGGGAGTGCTTTTACTCTTACTCATGATGCAGCTCGTACTTTCTGTAGTGCTGTTTAAGTATGTGTGGGAGGAGTAGACGGCGGAGCCGAAACTCAAACGCAAATGTCAAACTCAAATACAGGTTCTTGAAGTTGTCAGTTGCTTGATGAATCGAATGTGTTCTTGTTCTTACAAACGGTGTTGTTGTTTAAGTGAGTGCGGGAGGAGTAGAGTTTAATGGTTATTAAAAAAAAAGATGTCTCAATCAATAGTGTCTGTCCAAATAATTTCAGCATTTTTAAGTTCTTCAGGTAGTCTAAAAGTCCACAGGTTGTAACTCTCTTTTACTTTAAGCAACTTGAAGCCAATTTTAAATTCTTGGTCTACAATATTTTTAGATCTCAGTGATAAAATTATTGTGTTGGTCTCATTAGGAAGTAAAGTTATGATTTTCGGGATATTTTTGTCACATCCGATTAGTTCTGTTCGGATTTTAGGATTGTCGGTTATATAGAACTGTGCCCAAGAGCAAGACATAGAATGGTACCTTAAAGTGTCCTCTGAATAATTGTGAAGTGTCACTGGATAGTTAGCTGTACTATCAGATAGTACTTTAATATTCAGCAAATCAACGGTTAATTTATAATCTGGGAGTATATTCTTATTCAAGGTCTTTATAACCGCCGAATTTTCTTCTAAGATGCTTTTAATTTGAGCATAGCAACTATTAATTGACTAAAAGAATAATAGGATTATAATAGATTTTTTGACATTCATAGAATCCAAAATTAATCAAAATGATTTGTTTGAGCTATGAATAAATCTCACATCTCAATACTCATTCTTTGTCCACCCTTCGACTCCGCTCTGGATGACAAAGATTAATACGCCTTAGCAAACAACACCCTTTCCTTACTTGGCTTGCCAGAGAAGATGCATACACCTTCTTCCTGTGGATTGTCAAAAGGAATACAACGGATAGTTGCTTTGGTAGCTTGTTGTATTTTGTCTTCGGTCTCTGTAGTACCATCCCAGTGTGCCATTATGAAACCTGTTTTGTTTTCTAACACATCTTGAAACTCTTCCCACGTGTTGACCAGTGTCGTATGGTTATCTCTATGGTTTAGAGCTTTGAGATAAATCTCCTCTTGCATAGCTTGTAGCAAGTTCTCTATCTTGTTCTCTATGTCTATAAGATTGTATGACTTTTTCTCTTTCGTATCTCTACGAGCTACCTCTACAGTGCCTGCTTCTAGGTCTCTGTTGCCTACCGCTATTCTCACAGGAACTCCTTTTAGTTCCCACTCGGCAAATTTAAATCCAGGCTTGTGCGTATCTCTCGTATCAAATTTTACACTTATGCCTTTTGCACGTAGGTTTTTGATGATTGGGTCTATTCGTTCGCTTATGGCATCTAGCTGTTCTATTCCTTTGTAAATAGGTATTATAACTACTTGAATAGGAGCTAGGTTGGGAGGCAGTACTAGTCCTTCATCGTCAGAATGTGTCATTACCAGTGCTCCCATTAGTCGCGTACTTACGCCCCAGCTAGTAGCCCATACGTGTTCTAGTTTTCCTTCTTTAGTTGCAAATTTCACATCAAAAGCTTTTGCAAAATTTTGACCTAAGAAGTGTGAAGTCCCCATTTGTAGGGCTTTGCCATCTTGCATTAGTCCTTCTATACAGAGCGTATCGTCTGCTCCTGCAAATCGCTCACTCTCCGTTTTATGTCCCATTATAGTGGGGATGGCCAGTATGTTACGTGCAAATTCTTCGTACACGCGAACCATTTGGTCTGTCTCGTCTATTGCTTCTTGTTTTGTAGCGTGAGCAGTGTGCCCTTCTTGCCACAAAAACTCAGCAGTTCTCAGGAATAAGCGTGTACGCATTTCCCAACGCACTACGTTAGCCCATTGATTTATCAATAGAGGTAAGTCTCTGTAGCTCTGTATCCATCCTTTGTAGGTATTCCAGATGATAGCTTCACTCGTAGGTCTTACTATGAGCTCTTCTTCTAGTTTAGCATTAGCGTCTACACGCAGTTTGCCTGGTTTATCTGGGTCGCTTTCTAGTCTGTAGTGCGTTACTACGGCACATTCTTTGGCAAAACCCTCCGCATTTTTTTCTTCTGCTTCAAAAAGACTCTTAGGTACGAAAAGCGGGAAGTATGCATTTTCGTGCCCAGTCTCCTTAAACCTTCTGTCTAGTTCAGCCTGCATTTTTTCCCAGATGGCGTATCCATATGGTTTTATCACCATACAGCCACGTACACTACTATGCTGAGCTAGGCCTGCGTCTTCTACTAGATTATTGTACCACTTAGAGTAGTCTTGAGCTCGCGTTACTTTTTCGAATGCCATTTGAGTTATTTTTGGTATGCTGTTTGAATATTATACTGTGGCGGCAAAATTAAACCGTTAGTTTGAATTAAAATTTTAGCATCATGAAAATATACACGTATCTCGCCTTAATCGCCTTTTCTCTAGTAAGTTGTAGCACGGCTAGGCTTACTTCTACTTCTATTGATGATGTATATTACACACCAGAAGATGACATTGTAATTGTACAAAAAGCACCACAGCCCGCTCCTGAAAAATATACACCAAAGACTCCTGAGCCGCAGGTGCAACTAGCTCCGGTCTATGATGAAGAAGTTATACCTACGGAGGACTATGCTGATGTGGATGAAACCGATTATGAAAGAAGAATTCGTAGGTTTAGAGGAGAAGAGTTTGAGTACTCATATGAAAATGGATATTCTGAGGGATACCAAGATGCTAATCAAGATATCAGATGGAGTAATAACCGAAGTAATGGTTGGAACAATGGCTGGTACGGAGCTGATAATTGGGGTAATAGTAATTGGAATGGCAATAACTATTGGGCTAGACAGAGAGGTGGATGGAGTATAGGGTATAATAACTGGAATGGATGGAACGCTGGTTACGGATGGGGTAACAACAGATGGTACAATCCTTTTGCGTGGAATGGTGGATGTGGCGGTCAATGCGGGTTTAATAATGGCTGGAATAATGGTGGAGGATTTTGCGGTAACCCATATTATGGCGGTGGTTTTAATAATGGATGGAACAACGGTGGATACTATGGTGAAAATCGATGGGGAAACGGATTTAATAATAATGGATACGACAATGGTTGGGGTGGGAATGGAGGATTTCACAATGCAAATAATAGTGGGAATATTAATAATGGAGGTGGAAGATACAACGGGTCAGATAGATATAATAGAGCAGCAAATAGCCCACGCCAGCGAGTAGCAGGCAACTCTACGCAAGGCAGTGCGAGTGGCACTGTGAATACAAGAAGCCCAGGAGGCGAAAGAACTATGAGTAAGCCAGATACTAGAGGTGATGTATATGCAGGCGAAGTGGGAGATGCACGTACTAAAAAAGCAAATACCAGAAGTGTGAATGCTACAGAAGCCAAGTCTGGCAGAGCTTTAGGTAGTAACGCTAATGTAACAGATAAAAGACCAACAATTGGCACTGCCGAGGATAATAAAGTAGGAAATACCAGAAGAAGCCCGAATACAACAACAAATACGGATTTGCCTTCTACTAAATATAGAACTACGACTCCAAGTAATACCCCTTCTCGTACTACAACACCAAGTAGATCATATACTCCTAGTAATAGTACTCCAAGTAGAACAACAACGCCAAGTAGAAGCAGTACCCCTTCCAAGTCGTATAGCCCGCCTGCAAGATCAAGTAGCCCAAGCCGAAGTGCTACTCCAAGTAGAACAACAACGCCAAGTAGAAGCAGTACCCCTTCCAAGTCGTATAGCCCGCCTGCAAGATCGAGTAGCCCAAGCCGAAGTGCTACTCCAAGTAGAACAACAACGCCAAGTAGAAGCAGTACCCCTTCTAAGTCGTATAGCCCGCCTGCAAGATCGAGTAGCCCAAGCCGAAGTGCTACTCCAAGCAGAACAACAACGCCAAGCAGAAGCAGTACCCCTTCCAAGTCGTATAGCCCGCCTGCAAGATCAAGTAGCCCAAGCCGAAGTGCTACTCCAAGTAGAACAACAACGCCAAGTAGAAGTTCATCGCCAAGTAAGAGCAGTGCACCAAGCTCTAGCAGAAGAAGATGATAACCTTTAGCATATAAAATTATGAAAAAAATTATCATTTTAATAGCCATATTCGGACTGCTTATTACCAAAGTAGATGCCCAAAGTGACATTGATGCACTTAGATTTTCACAGACTCCAGTACTAGGGAGTACTGCAAGATCTTTGGCTCTAGGAGGAGCCTCAGGAGCTCTAGGAGCAGATCAATCTGCAGTGTTATCTAATCCTGCAGGTCTAGGACAGTATAAGACCAATGCGTTTAATATCTCGCTGGGTACTAACTCTCTAAAGAATAAATCTAGTTACTTGAGTGGAAGTGCTAGGACTTCAAATCTATTTTCGCCACAGTTTACTGGAATCAACTTAGTTTTTACCGATAGACGGATGCGAGGTGGTAACCCCGAAAAAAAAGGATGGGTAAATACTAATTTTCAATTGGGCTACAATAAAATTGCCTCTTTTGATAAAAACATAAGCTATACCGGCTCTAATACTCAAAATTCATTTACAGACTATGTAGCCAACTATGTACAGGGAACTAATGCAACGAATTTAGATGCTAATGACGAGCAATTGTCTCAGGGTTTTTATTATTTCGATAATATGTTTTGGTACAGTTATCTAATAGACTCATCTTCTAATCGAAATTACTTTGCTAACTATGATCCTGCTAATGGACCAGTATCTCAGAGTGGTAAGGTTATTACTAGAGGGGGAATGGGAGAGTATAACATTGCCTTTGCCGCTAATTTTGAGCATAAGGTGTATTTTGGTGGAGGTCTTAACATCACACAAGTGAACTATACCGAGTCTAATACTTTTTCTGAAATAGATAATCCTTTGACCACAGGGAACTGGAGGTCTTTTGATTTTAAAAGAAACTTAGAGACCAAAGGGTACGGAGTGAATGGTAGACTTGGTGTGATTTTTAGACCCAATAATAATCTAAGAATTGGGGGTACGCTGCACACACCTACTAAGCTAGTGCTTACCGATAATTACAATGACGAACTATATGTGAGGCAAGATGATGGAGCGATAGATGACCTGAGTACTATTGAAAAGGAGTTCAAATACAATATCACCACTCCTGCTAAATACGGCTTACAAGCTGCGTATATTTTTGGCAAGAGGGGACTAGTGTCAGCAGAACTAGAGTCTATAGATTACAGTACAATGAATCTTTCTTCAACAGGTGAATTATTCGAAGCTAGTAATGATAATATTGCTAATAAGTATAGAAGTACTTTGAATCTAAAAGTAGGAGGTGAGTACGTGATAAACTCCTTTAGACTTAGAGGTGGTTTTGCCAGTATAGGGAATCCGCTAGCAGAAGGTTCTGAGTATAGTCGTAAGATTATAAGTGCAGGATTTGGGATGCATGAGCAAAACTGGGCGTTTGATTTTGGGATGTCTAGAGATATGACAAATGAGGTCTATGTGCCCTATTCTGTAGCTGGAATGGCTAGCAATGGAGTGAATAATAAGTTGACCAATACTAGACTAATGATCACGCTTACTACTAAGTTTTAGAATCTATCTTTGTCCTATGGAAGAAGATAAGCCCATAGATCCAAATCTACTAAAGCGAATGATGATGGGAGATTTTTCGTCTGCATTTTCTTTGCCAAAAGAAACTAAAAAATCCAGCTCACCTAAACGAAAGGTGGAGCTGGATTTGCATTTTGACAAGCTTTTTCCTCACGGAAACAGCACTCCGGCAAACCAGAGATTGCCTATGCAAATGGAATCATTAAAAGACTTTGTAGCAGACTGCAGAAAACAGAGCGTTACATTTGCATATATTATTGTAGGTAAAGGAGACGGAATTTTGCGTAGCAAGGTGAAACAAGAATTGCAGAGAACCAAAATACGTCATTCAGAAGTAGCTGATCCGCCTTATTTTGGAAATGCTATCAAGGCATATTTCTAACAAAAAGTCCTTTAGCACACTATTTTTTTGAAAGAGAAATGCATTTGACTATATGACTAATGAAAAAAAAGTCGTTGTTTTGATTCTTTATGAAAAAAATACTTAGCGTATTAATAATACTTTTTTGTTACTCTACCTCATTTGCCCAAGCCCCAACCTATCAAGGTCTCCTTTGGGAAATAACGGGTAACGGCTTAGAAAAAGCCTCCTATTTATATGGGACTATGCACGTTAGCGACAAGGTGGCCTTTCACCTTAGCGACTCATTTTACAAGGCCATAGAGAGTGTAGATGTGGTCTCACTAGAGATTAATCCAGAAACGTGGATGCAGACTATGACCTCAGATGATTATGTAGCAGATAATATGGGTAATGCCTTTAGCACTCGAGGAAATAATAGGGATGCAGGCTTCTACAAGTCGATTTTTGAACTGGCAAAACCAGAGAATAAAGAGATCGGGGAGGCATTAGGTGCAGAGCTAGGGATATTAAATTCTTTGCTGTACCGCACGAGTAATTATTCTGCAGATTTCGAAGAAGACACTTATTTAGATTTATTTATTTTTCAGGCAGGTAAAAAGCAAGGCAAAGAAATAACGGGACTAGAGCAACTTGGGGCTACCATGAGACTAAATGAGATAGCATCAAAACCTGAAACAGACAAAAAGAAGCTCAAGGAGATCAAAGAAAAATCAAAAGAAAAACAGCATATACTTAGTAAAATACTAGATGGCAAACCCTATGCTGAGGTGATGGAAAATGCGTATAGACTAGGAGACCTAGACTTATTAGACTCAATGAGCCGTATGTCTGGGTCCTCTGAGAAGCAGCACGAGTATATTATAGTGTATAGAAATAGAGGTATGGCTGATGCCATGGATTCTATAATGCAAACCAAATCTCTTTTTGCAGGTGTGGGAGCTGCTCACTTGCCCAATAGCTATGGAGTAATAAATCTTTTGAGAGAAAAAGGATATACGGTTTCTCCAGTAAGTACTGCCAAGACAATATATGGGAATGAGGTAAAAGATAAACTAGAAGAGACTTTTATCACTCAAGAGTTTACAAAGCAGACTTCTTACGATGGACTTTTTAGTACTATGCTGCCGGGTCCGTTGTATGAGTTTCCGGAGTCTGGCAATACAATGTTGGCAGCCTACCCAGATATGGCAAATGGAGCCAAGTATGTGATTACTAGAATGTTCACTTTCGGTGCTTTGCATGGAATTACTCAACAGCAATACTTAGATAAACTGGATAGCCTCTTTTTTGAAAATATTCCAGGAAAAATAATCGAGAAGAAGCAAATAGACATAGATGGGATACCCGGGTTTGATATCATAAATAAAACTAAAAAAGGTGACATACAGCGATACCATGTCATGGTTACTAATACGGAGATAATCATCTTTAGAGCTTCTGGCAAAAAGGAGTTTGTGAATAGACCAGAGGTAAATCAATTTTTTAGTAAATTGCACTTTTACCCAAAAGAATTGTGGAAAGTTTATTCTCCAAAAAATGGGGCTTATTCTATAGAAATGCCGGGTACTCCTACGTATGAAGGGGAGAGTAACTCATTCTTGCGTGGCTATTGGAAGAAAACAGTACAGAGTTATCATGATACACTCGGTTACTATGCAGTACTCAATAAAAGCCTCATGGATATTGAATATATGGAAGAGGATTCGTTTGAAATAGCAAAAATAGCTCAATTCTTTAGCGATCAGTTTTCCTATTCTATTATAGAGAAGGAACAAGACAGCACGGGGGGGTACTCATCTTTTGCTGCAGTGGCAGGTAAAGAAGGCTATCCAAACTTGCACGTGAAAGCTATGGTTGTAGGTGCTCAGTACTATCTGCTGGTTGCTCAGACAAATGATCAAAAAGCGAGTTCTCGATTTTTTAATAGTTTTAAAATTCAACCTTTTGTTTTTCGAAGACCATTTGAGACCAAGCATGATACGGCAAGGATGTTTAGTGTAGTAACCAATGTGAAGCCGCCTGTAGAGGTAGAAGGATATTATAACTACTATAGAACTGACGAAGAAAAGGATGATAGCCACGAGGGAAAAAGTAAAACTGCGGTTTACTATAGCAAGGAGTCGGATGAGACTATCTACGCTCGTAGGTATAAATTCCAAAAGTATTTTTACGAGGATAATATAGATTCTCTATGGGATATGTATAGCAGTCAGCTAAAACGCAATACTTACTTTGCCAGAGAAGAGAGTAGATCGATAGAAAGTGATTTATATATTTACGAAGCAGAAGTAGGAGATACCAACTCAGGCAGGAATATTTTGGTGAAGCATATTCTAAAAGGAGGAGTACTATACTCCTTATTTACAGAAAATGATTTTAGACAACCTAGAAGTAAGTTTATATCCGAGTTTTTTGAGACATTTACTCCTTGGGATACGGCTATAGGTATTCCTATACTACAAAATAAGGTAGATTTATTCCTGGGAGATTTGGTGTCTAGTGATAGTACTAATAGAGAAGCAGCCTATAATTCATTTGGCTCCATACATTTTGAAGATAGCGACGCCCCCAAGATGATAGTAGCATATAAAGAAAACTATAAGGTAAAGCATAGCTTACATAACAGAACCTCTCTTATCGAGGCTCTAGGTAATCTTGAACATCCAAGTGTGGTCCCTTTTCTTACAAATACGTATAGAGAAATCGGAGATTCTGTGCAATTGCAGATCACCATACTCAATGCACTTGCTAATCAACAAACCAAGAAGGCCACTAAGTCTTTTGCTTCTTTAATAACCAATGAAACACCCTTGTCTGAGGATAAGGAAGACCTAGAAGAAATGTTTTATCCATTCTCAGATAGTCTCAAGTTAGCTAAAGATTTATATCCTGATGTATTGCTGCTAACTGCATTGCCAGAATATAAGCAGCCAGTATATAGCCTGCTTGCTATGTTGCTAGATAGTAACCTGATAAAACCAAAGGTGTATAAGAAACACGTAAAACAGCTAGTTTGGGAAGCTAATAATGCCATAAAACGTCAGAAAGGAGCAGAGTCTTTTCAAACAGCGGATTTTTATAAAGAAGAAAGCAGAACCACGCTTTATAGCTACAATGATCTATTAGAACACTATGCTATACTACTAGAGCCTTATCGCAGGTCTGCCAAAGCAAAGCAGTTTTATACTCGGGCCGAAAATTTAAATTCCCCAGGTTTTAAAATAGACTTGGCACTAGCTAGATTAAAAGGGGGAGAGCAATTGCCAATAAAGCTTTGGCAAGATATTTCTGCTAATAAAAATGATAGGATTGTCCTATATCAAAGGCTAAAGAAAATAGAAAGACTAGATCTATTCCCTGCAGAATATAATAATCACGATACTCTAGCAATGTCTCTCTATGCACAGAAGGCAAGAATAAATCAGTACAAGGATAGTTTACTGTTTGTGATGAAAGAATTCGTAAAAACTAAGAAGGATTCTGGGTATCTGTATTTCTATAAAAGTAAGGAGAAAAACGAAGATTGGGTGTATGGCTACATTGGGCTCATAGATTCGTCAGTCCAAGAGATTGAAAGATATGTTTATACCTATGCCGAAGATATTAATTTCAATAAATACGAAAATGAAAGCTTACAGTTAAGAAAACAAATAAGAGAATTTGAAATGAGAGATCGGAAGCGATATAGAGTGAGTGATGAATTGGAGTTCAAAGATCTAAAAAGCCCAAGAAGAAGATATGACTACAGTAATTTTTAGAAAGTACTAAGCCACGTCGTCGTAGTTAGTGAATTTACCATCATGCCATAGGTCTTCTATTTCGTAAAAACCACGTACGTCTTTTTGAAAAACGTGTACTACTACATCTACATAATCTAGTAATACCCAGCGATTTTCGCCCTGGCCTTCTCTACCGTTCGGCTTTTGTTTTACAGCTTTTAGTGTTTCTTCTTCTACACTGTCTGCTATAGCTTTTACTTGTCTATCGCTATCTCCGTGGCAAATTACAAAAAAATCTGCTGCAGCTTCATTTACATGGCTGAGATCTATTTTAACTATATTTTTTGCTTTCTTCTCCTGCATTCCCTTGATTATAACCTCGGCCAATGCATCTGCCATTTTACTCTTTTTTGCCATTTATTGCGATAACTTTGCTGCAAAATTAGTGTAATACTCTTATAGAACGTTACGCTGCTTTTTATATATAAGTATTCCTTCATTGACCAGGTACACCATAGAATTTTTAAACGAAGTAGAATCTACCAATACGTATCTTAAAGAAAAAGTACGTAAGCAAGGATTGGTGTCTCCTTATTGTGTGTCGGCAGCTGTGCAAATGCATGGGAAAGGGCAGCGAGAAAAAGTCTGGGAATCAAAGCCTTACGATAATATTCTTGCAAGTTTCTTAGTGAATAAACCTGGAAGTTTCAACGATTTATCTAAGCTTAATTACGTTGCGGCACTTGCTGTAGTAGACTGTTTGCAAAATGCAGGGATAACTAATGTAGCTATAAAATGGCCAAATGACGTGTATGTAGCCGATAAGAAAATAGCAGGAATACTGATAGAAAATAGTCTAACTGCTAGTGAAGTGAAAAATGCAATAGTAGGGATAGGGCTAAATGTAAACCAGGCTGAGTTTGATAATCTTAACGCTACCTCTATGGCTTTGGAAACAGCTATTACTTGGGACGTAACTGAAGTGCTGCATCATCTATACGATACTGTTTATTACTATCTCAAGCAAGATTTGAGTAAGCTTCTGCTCAGCGTCAATGATTTGCTTTTTAAGAAGAACGAGCTTGTAACCTTTGAGCAAGACGGACGTACAGTGAAATACAAGATAAAAGCAGTTTTAGCCAATGGTAATTTGGCAGTACTACAGCACGAAAATCAAATAGAACTAGAGCATCATAAAGTGAAATGGATACTGTAAATCTTTGTATAGATATAGGTAACACTTCTACCAAAGCGGCTTTATATAGAGGTGTGAAGGAAATGGAGTATATGAAACCATTTACTGCTGAGCTATTTAAAGAGTTGGTGAGTAAGTATTCGCCTAGAATCCTTGTTTCTAAAACAGGTAGTAACCCAGAGTTAGAAGCATTGCTCCAAGATTCGGATTACTTAGACCACAATACGCCATTGCCAATAAAGATAGACTATAATACACCGAACACTCTTGGCAGAGATAGGATAGCGGCAACAGTAGGTGCTTTTGCACTGCAAAAGGATGTATCTTGGCTTATTCTAGATTTAGGCACTTGCCTTACTATCGATTTGTTGACAGATAACACCTTTCGTGGGGGACTTATTACTCCGGGAGTGCAGATGCGATTTAGGGCTATGGATGAGTTTACAGCAGGGCTACCCTTGGTTACTATGAATTATGACTTAGCTTTCCCTGGCAAGAGTACTAAAGAATCTATGCAGGTAGGTGTGTGCCAAGGAATCACTTATGAGATAAATGGGTACATTAATCAAATGAACACATTACATGAAGACCTACATGTCGTTGATTGTAGTAGTGTGAACATACATTTTGGTAAAGAAGTTAAAAATAAGATATTCGCACGCCAAAAATTGGTGCTCGAAGGACTGAATCACATAATACAGTACAATGCTAAAAAATAAAAATTGTTGGACCACATTACTGATGTTAGTCTCGCTTTCGTCTGCTGCACAAACAGGGACAAGCTCTCCATACAGTCTTGCCGGCCTTGGCGAATTGAAATATAGAGGTTTTGCACAGCATACGGCTATAGGTGGAGCTGCCATCTCGCAGCAAAGCGATAATTCTTTTAATCCGGCAAATCCAGCAAGTTTTGCTAGTCTACGCTTTACTGTATATGATGTTGGAGCGAATATGAGCCTTGGTACTTTATCTAATGCAAGCCAATCTGCTAATACACGCTCGGGGAACTTTAATCATTTTGCAATGGCGTTTCCATTTGAGACCAAGAAGAAAATGTCGGCTAGCTTTGGTACGGATCAATATAGTGACATAGGCTATGAAATTAAAAATACTGCTAATTCAGAAACGCCCATAAATTATAGTTTCTTTAAAGGAGACGGCGGTATAAATAGGGTATATGTAGGTTACGGAATAGAAATTTTAGAAAATCTGAACATAGGAGCTAATGTGAATTATAATTTCGGCAACATTCAAAAGCTGAAAGCTAAAATCTATCCATTAACCAATAACGTATTTAGCTATAGTGACGAGACCGACTATAGCTACCGAGGAGTAGATTTAGATTTAGGTGTACAATATTCTGTCTATGATACTGTACGTTCTAGTAAAGAAAAAGGCAGTGTGTTCAAGCATACTTTTGGCGGTGTATTTCATACAAGATCTAGTCTTAGAGGTACGGGATACCGGTATAGTCAATCCTTTTTTGGGACTCAATTTGAGCAAGGAAGAGATGGTTTCATTGACTCTTTAATGATAAGAGATAATCTTAAAGAGACTTTGACTAAACCTGCAGGTTTTACGCTAGGTTATACGCTTAGTAGAGGCAAGAAATGGAGCCTGTCTGCCGAGATAGAACAAAATTTCTGGTCTAGTGTTTCCTCTGGAACACAGACTAAATATTTTAATAATACAAGATATAGTGCAGGTTTTACTATAGTGCCAAAGCCATCATATGATCTAGCCGGGGGCTTCTTTAAGAAGGTGAGATACAGTGCAGGATTCAGGTTAGAAAATTTATATTACAACTTTGAGACAGAGCCTATCCAAGAACTTGGCATTAGTTTTGGATTGGGTTTGCCGATTGTAAAATCTGTTAGATTAGAAGAAGAGAAAGTAGCGGTAGTAAGTATGATAAATCTTACAGCCGAATACGTAAAACGGGGGCAAACAATTAACGGACTCATCCAAGAAGAGTATATAAATATAAGAGTAGGATTAAATTTAAATGACAAATGGTTTACAAAAAGGCAATATCGATAACGAAGAATAAAATGAAGAAGTATTTATTATTTATGCTAATGGCATTTGTGGGAATCACAGCATTCGCACAAGACGAAGAAAATGATGATGATGGAGAAGATGGAATAGATAACTCTGCATGTGATAACAAGTGGGGAAAAGATAGTGTAGAAACGGCTAAGCAACTATCTCTGTTCAATCAATACTACCAAGAGAAAAAATACGTAGAGTCTTTTCCGTATTGGAAGTATCTATTTGAGAATGCACCGTGCATTCAGAAGCGTATTACTTTCACTGGGCCATACATTATTAAAAAAGTGTTACGTGAAGATGCGTATAAATCAAGATTTAACGGGTTAGTAGATACATTACTTTTGGTACACGACATGCGAATAGCCTTCTTTGGAAGCGAAGGTTACGTACTAGGCAAAAAAGCAGATGACATGGCTAAGTTAGCCCCATCTCGTAGAGCAGAAGCTTTGGAAGTTTTTAATAAGTCTGTTACTTTGCAAGGGGATAAAACCGCTTATGATATACCTCAAGATTATATCTATGCAGGTATCAAAGAGTTGAAAAAAGAGAAGCTTTCTATGGATAGCTTGTTTATGATACTAGATATGGTAACACCTATTATAGATGCTAACATAGCCAAGTATACTGCTCTTGGACTTAGTGCTAAGGACTCTGCTATGGGTCTAAAATGGATAAAAACTCAGGATGGTATTATAGGTATGATGAAACCGTACTTGGACTGTGACCAGCTTAGAGATATAAAAGAACCAGCGTATGCTGCTAATAAAACTAGCGTAGCTTGGTTAAAAGCTACAGTAAAGTTGCTCGATAGAGGTGGATGCGACGGCAAACCATTTTACTTGAAATGTTCTGAGGCACTATTTGGTTTAGAACCAAGCAGTGATGCAGCCCTTTCTCTAGCTAAAGCATTTGGTAAGCAAGGGGACGATACTAAGGCAGTAATGTACTATACTAAAGCTGCAGACCTAGCTCCTGATGATAATGCGAAGTATGACATTTGGATAAAGCTAGCAAAGACAGCAAAGAATAATGGCCAGTATGCTACTGTGAGAGACTATGCTAGAAAAGCACTTGCTATAAACCCGAATAGTGGTGAAGCATATATCTTAATAGGTGATGCGTACGCAGCCAGTGCAACTAGCTGTGGTACAGGAGACCTGGGCAGAGGAGGAGTGTATCTAGTAGCTGTAGATAAATATGCTAAAGCAAAGAGCGTAGATGGAAGTGTAGCTGATGATGCTCAAGGCAAGATAAACAAGTGGACTGCATACTTCCCAAACAAGGAGGAAGCTTTTTTTAAAGGAATAAATGCAGGGGATCCTTACAGAGTAGGTTGCTGGATAGGCGAGTCTACCACAGTAAGAGTAGGCGGATAAGTACAATCATAATCCAATAGTAATGAACTGGATACCAAATATACAAAAAGCGGCTATACTCAGTATGGCCGCTTTTTTGTTTTCGTGTGGTAATGACACGGATGAGATAGCAGATATGTCTGAGCGTAACGCTATACGAGATAGCCTCACGGTAGAGATAGCCCAAGATGTGACTATTACCTATACAGACTCCGCAATACTGCGAGCTACTATAGCTGCTCCGCTTATGAAACGATTTCCAGATAAGGAAAATCCAAGACTAGAAATGCCTGAAGGGGTACACGCTGTTTTCTTTGACGATATAGGTGATACCTCGAGTGTGCTAGATGCTAAGTATGCCATGCACTATGAAAAAGAGGATCGCATAGAAATACGAGATAGCGTAGTAGTGCTCAATAGAAATGATGAGGAAATAACGACTGATGAGCTTATCTGGGATAAGAAAAAACGAACCGTAACTTCTGATAGACCTGTACGAGTTCGAATCCGAAACGAAAAAATAATCAAAGCTGAAGGTTTTGAGAGTGACGAATCATTTCTCAACTATAAGTTTAAAAAAGTAACAGGGATAGTGTATCTAGATGAGGAAATAGATACGGAGGAGTAACAGAACTTACTTTGTCTAATCCTTAGATTTCATTATTCATTCATTTATTCTATACTTGTAAAGTGAAAAAATTGCCACGCATATTACAAATCATCTGGTTGCTGATAGGAGCGGTGTCTCTATTCGAAGCATATATGACATTTACAACTCCTAGTGCTAATACTACTACGGGTTACTTATTCTGTATGTTGGCATTGTTTGCTACTGCCAGATATATAATGTTACGTCGTAAGCAGTTTTTGGAAGACAAGAAAGATGGGAAGTTTGGTTAGGAACTGAGCTCTTGGTTTCTAATGGAGATGTATTGTTTGCTTTTTAAGCAAGGGGAGCTGTCGGGTGTTTTACACACCCCTTTTAGCTAGGCTAAATCATAGATTTAGAGCTAAAATCCCCTCTCTAGAGGGGATTGTTCGAGTCTAGTAAAGATTTTGCTTTGCAAAATCCTACAACAGCAAAATCCCCGCTTTGAGAGGAGAGAAAAACAAGAAATCTTTGATTTCGTATGTTTTTTGGGTGTGTAAATAGCTGCAAACTACTTCAATCTATCTAGTCTGTTCCCCCCTAAACTCCTAAGACAACAAAGTAAGAGGTCCTCATTCTATTACAAATTTATGTATTTCTGTATAGCCATCTTTCTTTAGTATCTTTATATAGTAGATACCCGCAGGGTAGTCTAGGGTAAAACTTGTGCCGTGTTGCACAAAGTTGGCTGACCTACCTTGTACGTCGTATATTGCTATGTTTTTTGGTGCTTGTGATTTGGAATTAGTAATGTGTATCACACCATTACTAGGATTTGGATATACGGTGAAGTCTATTCTTCCACTCTGCTGGGGATGACTATCTCTCGGGTTTTCTATGCCTACATTATCATTAGCCTGGCAGCCAGGCTCTAAGCAGCCAAAACTATCTACAAAGAGTACTATACCTTGTTGTGTACCTGTAGGGAAACTATCGCTAGGATCACTGCGGTACTCGCCTGCTAGGGCGTAGTTGCCGTTACTTAGCTCAGTTACGCCGTTGAGGTAGAGTTCTTGTTTGCCAGAGCTGTTTGGCTTGGCTATATTTATTTCATATTGCCTATACCATTGGTACTTACCCTTTTTATCTATTTTTAGCAAAAATCCTAAGTCTGTGCCATATTTGCCTACATTACTAGTGCCACCTGTAATTAGAATTGAGCTATCATTACTTACAATGAGATGTTTTAAAAAATTGGGCTGAGGTTCATAAAAAAATATGTCTTTTAGCGTACTTTTTAGATTCCACTCTCTTAGAATCACCCCAGAAGCATTAAATTCTATAAACTGGGTGGTGAGACTCTCATTTGGTTCTGGCCATCTATTAGTACCTCGTGGAGCTTTGTATGGTTTATGGTAGTAGTCTTGGTAGGTAGCTAGAAAATTGCCATTGGCTAGTGGTGCTATTAGTAGGTTGTGACACGTAGTGCTATCATCTTCTAACTCTAGCCTCCACAGCTCATTGCCTTGGCTGTCTACTTTTAGAATGAGGCCATCTTCTATGGGAGCATACGGAATAGCTACTGGTCTGAGATTAAGTGCAAGAATTAAACAAGAATTGTCAGCAGGAAGAATTT
>Ga0209702_10005759_pt1 | contig 16552 bp, 20 predicted proteins | sample FRY01_FD_187210 | JGI IMG/M metagenome (GOLD analysis project Ga0209702, IMG submission 187210) | Freshwater microbial communities from Lake Fryxell liftoff mats and glacier meltwater in Antarctica - FRY-01 (SPAdes) (version 2) | ecosystem: Environmental > Aquatic > Freshwater > Ice > Glacier...
ATATTAAATTATTAATCTCCCTTTTGGTATTTTTAAAACTTTTTATATATTTTTACTAAAATAATTAACAAATTCATCACAGAAGCTAAAGACTTCTGTGTTTTCTTTGAATGATCATATAAATAAATCCGTATATTTACTTATTATAACTAAATTATAATATGAACAAAGAAACATTTAAGTATATAAAGAAAACATTTCTAGGTCTTACAAGAAAGACTTATCCGTATATGACGGAAATTGATCTTGAAGAAGAGGGTCTTTTAATAGACAACCTCGAAAAGGATGTAATGGGTAATTACTTCCTGAAAATCGGTGAATCGAGAACACTTTTTGCATCACACCTCGATACTGCTGATAATCGACAAGAGGATGTTGTGCATATTATTAGTAAAAATGAAGTTGTTAAAACAGATGGTAGAACAATTCTAGGAGCTGATGATAAAGCTGGAGTTGCACTAATGTTTTGGATGATAAAACATAATATTCCTGGATTATACTATTTCTTCGTTGGTGAGGAATGTGGGTGTATAGGATCTGGACATGTTGCTAAAGATGTTGAGGCTGGCATTGAGGGTAATTACGATAGAGTAATATCTTTTGATAGAAAGGGTTTAGGATCTATTATAACATACCAAAGTTCTTACAGAACTTGTTCAGAAGAATTTTCAGAGGCATTGGCTAAAGACTTAAATAGAACAAAGGGATTTAATTATAAATCAGATAATACTGGTTCATATACAGATTCTGCTGAATTTACGAGTATTGTACCTGAGTGTACAAACTTATCCGTAGGATATTACGCACAACATACACATAATGAAAGTCAGGATCTAATACACCTTTCTAAGTTGGCAGATGCTCTCTTATTGGTTAATTGGGAAGAACTTCCAACGAAAAGAAATGTTAAATCAAAAGAATCAAAATGGAGTAGCAGCGGCCCAAGTAGCGTTACTTCGGGGAATTATAAAACTTATGATGATTATGATGATCATCATTACAGTGGTAGAAAATCACCTGGTTCTAGAGGTCATAATTCTTGGAATAGTAGTGGTAGGTATCCTGATAATGAGGTTGATGAATATGGATATGGATATGACCACGCTACAAGATCTGTTAAAAAAACTATAAGGTCACAAAAAAAAACTTTAAACCAGTACTTAGACGAAGGGGCTGTTAGAGAGGTAATCGATCCGAATTTGACAAAAGATAGAACACTTCTTCCTGGTCAGAAAACCCTACAAGAATGGCTTGATGATAACCGCAAAGGTGAAATTCCGAGATCTAATATGAAAGGTGGTAAATCTTATTATTCTAGCGGGGCTGGTGATCTTGTTGAATTGGTTGGAAAGTCAGAAAATCCCCTTCCACATAAGGGGGAATTTGATTCCATTAGAGAAAAATTTCTTTTAAGTAATATTTCTAAACAGGAGTTAAAAACGGTAAAAGAGCAATATCTAGACGCTTGTTTTAACGATGGTGATGATTGCCGTTATAATTATGAGGAAATTATTAAGCTAAATGGGATCGGCTGGTAATTAGTTTAGATAATAATAGATATGTAATAGGATACTGAGCGAACAGAGGAGGCTCTTGATTTTATATAGCTAAATGGATATTTGGGGCTTATATCACAGGTTGTTAGTTTTTTGGTTGGTTTCCTGTTTGGTATTAGAATATTACTTTTAATTTCGATAAAAGTAATCCGTGATATTATAAGAAATCCTTCATTATCAAGTCTGTCAGATATGTTTTGAAACATCTCTAATGACTTGATAACTCCAATATCTTTGGCAGAACCAATATTTAAAACATGTGAGCACCACCTAGGTGTCCAGTTATCACCACTATTACTCTGTCTCAGTCCAATAGTGAGTCCTTCATCCTTTGCAATATTAGTAATTTGTTCTAAGGTCTTTAAATCATCCGATTCGAGAGATTCATATAATTTTATTGATTCATTTTTATTTTTTTTTACTCTGTAGTGGTCTATTATATCAGATGATTTAATAGTTTCATCAGGAGCATTTTGTATCTTCGAGGCATCACAATTATGTGATACCATATAAGATCTGCCAATTTTTTCGAGTATTCTTACTGGTGTTATCATATCATTATACCAGTATTCTATTAACACTACATCCCCTGCATTATAGTATTTATTATATTCATTAATATATGTTAGGTGTTTCATATTATTGTATATATAAAAAAACAAAGATAGATTTATATGAGTAGAACTACTAAACCACCCAGACGGAATCGAAAACAAGAACTACAGATTGCACTAAATGAAGTAGATGATTTCAAAGCTGATGAAATGAGGTTGATGATGGATTTGAAATATAAAGTGAAATGCAAATTTAAATCGGTCAAGCAAAGAGAGTTAAATGATGCTATATTAAATAATCGAATTACTTTCGTTACTGGTGCGCCAGGTACGGGTAAAACTTTTATAACACTTAAAACAGGCCTAGAATTACTAAGGGATCAGTCTAATCCAATAGGTGGTATATTATTAACAACACCAATTATAGAGGTTTCACCAAAGTCTATTGGCGCACTACCTGGTGACCTTGACACGAAGATCAACCATTATTTTGAACACTTTTATGATAATCTTAATAAGATTGTTGATAAGAAGGTTGTTAATTTCTTAACAGAATCGGAACTAATAAAGGATAAGATAGTAAATTTCATAAGAGGTGCAACTTTTGGTGATATTGATGATAATGGTGTTCCTATTGGTATATATTGTGTACTTGATGAGGCTCAGAATCTAACAAAAATGGAGCTAAAAACTTATATATCTCGACTCGGGGAGGGTTCTAAAATGGTTATACTTGGTGATGTTGAACAATGTGATATAAGGATACCACATGGTGAAAAGAATGCACTGGAAGACGCTATACAAAGATTTAAAGACATGGATGGTATTGGGTTGGTGGAATTCACCGAAGATGATATTGTTCGTGATCCTTTCTTAATAGGAATAATGAAAAGGTATAAAGAATGATAGAGGAAAAGATATCAAATATATTGATGTTAATTGATAAATCTGATATTGACTATGAGGAAAAAGATTCAAAGAATAGAAGAGGTCAAACAACTACATGATTTAGATGAAATAGAAAAGGAATATTTCTATTTCCTATGTGATTATTACTACAGAGAAGTATTCCCAATGGCGGAATCATTACGCACTAAAACATTGGTCATATTGGGATCCTGTGAACTACACACAAACTAAAGATTTGTGTGTTTCGGGAATATATTAAATTCCTTCTTTTTGGACGTTTCATAGCTTATGCCTTTTAATATTGGACTGCCATTAATTTGGTTAGCCAATGAGGTCTTATGTGCGCGAGGGCATGAATGTTAGCACATTTGTGGTATCTGATAATATTAAATGGAGAAGAAAATACTATTTAGACACTATTTTAATGGATATTTGAATAATTCCGTCTAGGAAATAGCTAACTAAATATATAACTAATGAAGAATAAAGAGGATTTGATATATGATCTTATTTTCTCAGAGAACATTGATTATAACATCGATGTTGGTGAGTATATAGTGGATATTTATAAATATGGTGTATTTGTAGATGATATCAAAGAAGTGCTTAGAAAATCTAAGGTTTCTGTGTTAAGTCAATCAATTGATGTTGATAGTAAGACAGTTATCTGGAAATTAAAAATTAGAAAATAATGTGCATTTAAATAATAATTGGTATCGTAATGAAGTAACTGGAAAATGGACACCTGGTGTTGATAATAGGAACAAAGCCGACTTTGATGCTTATAAAGAAGATTTTGAGAAGGTTAGATTTTACCAAAAGTGTTTATCTGGATCAACCTATGTTGGTGTTCAGAGTGAAGTATATGGTTCAAATAATAATGCTTCTATAAGTAATGTTTATGATATTATAGGATATCATGTTCCATCAAGCTATTATTATGATACTATACCATATCTTGGCACATCATCAACACCAGATGATGCTGAATTAATATCAACAACAGCCTCATTATCAACATTTTTAGAAGCTATATTACCTGAATATAATTTCACACTGAAAAATTTATTCACACCAGAAAGGTTAATAAATGATCAAAAGCAAAATTTATTTTATGTAGACGTTATAAGTGATGGTCGTATTGATGATATTTATATAAAATTTGAAGATCTTATAATTGATGGGATCAGAGTTAAAGGGGGTCACCGGGTTTTAATAAAAGACCAATATACAGTTGTTACAATTCCAACGGCTACAGATCCAGATACATATTTTTATGGCGATTATGAAGTTGTTACAACTGTTGGAACAAATACGAAATATAATATTTTAAATTCACAGAATGGTATTTATAAATACACAAAGAATAAATTAGTTAGGACAGATGACTTAGATGACTATCAAAGTGTGTCAAAATATTCAATATGTTCTAAGCTAGGTACGGTAAACCGTGAGAAGCAATTCAAACTTAAGAGATTAAAAACTTCATTATTCCCATTATATAATGCTGGGGCAACATGGCCATCAGGTGATCCTGGTGAGCCGATGCAGTTTATCCCTACTAGTAACTTCGTAATTAGAAACAGAGTAGATTATAATAACCTATATGAATTGGTGTTAAATGATACGATTAAACACGCAACTCAATCATTCTTGGTAACGGTAAAAAGTGGCACATCTAGTAATTTTGTAACATATAGTATACCAGAAAGAACAATTACTGTTGGTGAATTTGGATCAATTATAGTTGATCAAGAAGGAGTTTCAAATTTTATAAACAGTAAGTATAAAGTTACTTATCGATCAATAGATGAAACAACAAGGTATTATTGGATTTGTGGTGATGAGGGCACTATTTTAAAAGTCTCTAAATCCGATTTCTCAATAGAAAGGATTCAGTTAAAATTCATGAGTTATGATCCTAAAAGATCATCTAGTGAGATGGTTATAACAAAGCTCAATTCAATAACATTTTTTAATAATTTAAGAGGCGCTGTTGTTGGTGACTTTAATCAAATTTGGGTAACATCAGATGGTGGTAAAGTCTGGGAACAAATATATTTAACAGATTTTGACGGGTATAATTTCAATACGGCTGTTTTTGCATCAATTTCTAAATTCTATGTTGGTGGTGATAATGGTGTGTTTGTAGAGTTTGAATATGACCTTGGAGATTGGTACGCTCATAAAAGGAGAATTTCCAGATATGATGATGGATTGGATGATGAATATTTACTAGTTGATGATATAAACGATATAAACTATATAACAACTGGTGGAAATTCTTATGTACTTATAGGATCGCTAAATAGTTTTTATGTATATGATGTAGATGGGGCTATAAGCTTGTCAGTTACACAGAATCATGATTTTTGGTATATAGATAACACCACAACTGTTGATAATGAATTTGGTGATATATCTAGTATTATTTATGGAACTGGATCAAGTGCCATATTCTCAACATTTGATGCTGTCTATAATGTAGAAGATATATTTTCTGGTATATTATCTTCTACTTCGTCAAATATAATGTCAACAACCATGTCGATTGTATCAACACAATCAGGTATTAATTCACTATATAGATATAACGCAGAGTATATTTCAACTGGTAATTTTTCACTATGGCAGAGAACCAATATAGGAGCTACCTCTTCGGTAAATGTTTATGGTGATCTATTTGATAGGTTAAAACCAAGAATGCTTTTTATGGATTATGATATTGGTGCTAAATTATATTGGTTTGATGATTTTGGTCAATATAGATTACCAGATAGGGTTCAGTTACCAGTTTCTTATTTATTAGGATCTGGTGGAAATCCATCATCCATATCTTTTAATAGACCAATTAGGAATATTGGACTGACACACTCAGAAACAAATTGGATAACTTATTTTAAAGATAGGCAGAAAACATTTGAATATTATTCAAATTTAGAAGAGCCTAATGTTGTTAAACCATCATTTACTTTTTCATCATCAGTTGTGGATGGTAAGACATTTTCTTACACAGCGTCATCAATAACAACAGATTTTGCAGATATAGTTGAATTAATGCCTAATGCTGTTCCACCTATGGCAGAAGCCTCTCTAACCCAATCATCTAGATTTAGGGGATATGGAAATTTGGTATCTGCTCCGACTTTAGTAAGCGCATATGGCCTCTACTTTTATGATTATCTTGGCATATGGTATATCCAAAATAATAATATTTCTAATGGGGTGGTTACTGTTGGTGATGTTATTAATATATCTTCTGATGTCTTTGAGGGTAATTTCGTAGTTAATAAAGTGTTTACCTCATCTGCTAATCATTATTTCGCATACTTCTATACTGATTTCAATGAGAGTATTTTAAATAATATTAAAAATTCAACATCTACATTTACCATAAGGAATTTGAATAAATATCCTGTTGGTTTATCCAATACACAATATTTTATCGACAATTTCAATAAACACTATATCTCAAAATCATATGATATTGAAGAATTGGTTGATACATATGATTATGGGACATTCTCAGGATCATCACCTACTCAATCATTCCAAATAACTGGTAAGTATAGCCAGTGGTCATCTTATTATAACCTACAATCCAAAGTGGATGTAGAAACAACAACTACCGCTCTACACACTACACAGATGGATTATAGAGATTCTTTCTTGAATTTCGGATACTCTCCGAATTATAACCTTCTTGGATATCTTAATTATTTAGACCCAGTAGAATATACTCCTAATAAGGAATTCTTATCAATGCCTAACTATTTAGATGTTCCTGGTCCTGATTCGGTTCAACCATTAGCAGATCAAGTTTATATCGATACTGCTGTTGATAGTAATAAAGCATATTTTGGATCAAATCTTAAATATATCTGGGAGCATCTATTTATATGGACGTTTGTTGATGTTGTTATGGATGCTGTTACGACTGAAAGGTTATTAATAATTGGTAAGGAATATGACTCATCAACTGATCAATATTATATTGAGTTCCATGATAAATTAAATACTCCGGCAACTATATCACTTGTAAGCATACTAGGTAGAAGAACCCTACAACAAATATCTGAGGATCTTCAATATGCTAATGGAATTCATAGACCAGAATGGCATATATCTGAATCACATCAAAACACTCCAACAATAACAGGAACATGGTCAAACTTTGAAACAGAATTAAAGTTCAAGGTTCCGAGTGATTCCTACACTAAGATATTATTAACCGATTCACATGCTGTTCGTGATATAACATCAATAATCTATACAGATGATGATTATGAATTATCCGCTCAGGTTACTAAATTAAATCGTGAATATGAATTTAATGTTGATTCTATATCAAATAATGGTGGAGTATTCCAATTTACTTTTGTTGAGAAACATAATTTATACAATGAAGATTCCATTGTGGTTTCACTAATAGGTTCACAATCAGATTACCCAGAAACATTGCTTGGTTATCATAATATTGGATATGTAAATGATTATTCTATAACATTACCAATAACATATACTGGTCCTTTTGCTATTATAAATCTAAGTGTTTCACATGTTAAAAGGGATCCTTTTTTCAATTTCCAACCAATTGATTTATTCGACATGGGAATTGGTGATAAGAAGGTAAAACAATCTATTGAGGTTCCTATTGAAAATTATGAGGTTAATGGATACCAATATGACATTTTTAATATCGATATGAATAAGTACAGGTTTAGGCTAATAGACGGCCTTGACTTAGTAACATTAAATTCTCAATTCCAATGGATACTAGAGGCGGAGATATCCAACGCGGTTATTGGATTAGCATCTGATGGTAAATTAAATTGGTATCGTGGTGTTTGGCATTGTGGTAGATGGTTTGGTGGTAATTGGATATCAGGGGATTGGTTGTACGGAGACTGGTATGATGGTAAGTGGTCATCAAAATTTATAAACGATAAGAAATTATCAGTTGAGGTTGATGATAAGAGAACCGATTATTATAATTCTAATTGGTATGGTGGTAGATGGTTTGGTGGATCATGGGAAAACGGAACATGGAATGCTGGCCGTTGGTACGGTGGAACATGGGAAAATGGTCGTTGGTTTGACGGAACTTGGAATAATGGGGTCTGGAATAATGGTATATTTAAATCCGGTATCTGGGCATTAGGACAATGGAATAATGGTATTTTCAATACTGATAATGGATTATCACATTGGATAGATGGTAAGTTCTACGGTGGTGATTTTGAAAATGGTACATGGTATAATGGTATATTTGATGAGAAAAATGGAAAAGAATCAAGATTTGGAACAAAATCATCCAATTCTAGGAATTCTGTATGGAGAAGTGGTAAGTTCTTGAATGGCGAATTCCATTCTTATTTAAATAAAGATGACGAGGGTAATACCGATGTCTCCGAATCACATAAATATTCTAAATGGATGACCGGGTTATTCGCTGCTGGTGATTGGTATGGTGGATTATCATATAATATAAATTTTAAAAATGCTGTTTGGCATGGTGGGATATCCGAGGAAATTGATATACTCTCTGGATCTGGGGAATCTATCATATTAGATGGTGATTTTGAATTTAACACTGGTGATGAGTTTTACGTTGTTGATAACATTAATGGATATAATCAAACTCCTGATAGATATGTTGTTTTATCAACATTATATAATCCAACAGCTAGCACTACTGATGTTACTGTAACTCCTGATGGGTTCACATATAGTGTGCCGGTTACAAATTTGAAAGCTGTTTCATCATTTATAAGTTCTACTTGGAATAGTGGAGTTTGGTATAATGGTGTATTCAAAGGAGGTGTATTTAATGGTGGCATCTGGTATAATGGATACTTCGAGGGAACATGGGGGTGATAATAATATCCTAACATTTGTTATGTTGATATTAATGAAACACTAAAATCAGGTTCTGTGGCTGTTGGCGTTACATCGGTGAAGAGAAAACTAAAAAATTTATTAAAATTTTCTGCACTATCAATAATATCGAATATAGCAATGAGATAATGATAAGGGAAAACATAAAAGTAAATTTTTCACAATTTGAAAAAGTTTTCGAGAAAGTTAACATAAAAGTCAGTATTAAAAAAAAATATATAACAAATGGAAAAAGAAGTATTTAGTTTCGGTGACTTTTTGAATCGAAAAGTTAATGAGGATTCTAAGGATAATGACATTAAAGATGACTACATTGATGACACTGACGTGGAATCACAAGGATCTGATGATGATATAATCGATCAAGTTGATAATGAGTTAAAAGAATCTATCTTAATAGAGAATAGTTATATATTATACAAAGATAAGTCTGAAGTATTTTCTTGTGATATCTATGTTGAAGGCTCCAAAACAGATGAGACAATAGCCAGAATAATAATTGAATCTGATGAGTGGACACTAATGTTCCCAGGTGATATTAAAAACGGGAAAGTTGAAATACCTATTAAGAAATTAAATTTATTTGATGAAGGACAAACAGGCAAGATCAGGCTTGAAGTTATAGCGGAGGGCAGTATGTTTATACCATGGGAAGATGACTTCAAAGTTAAATTATCTAAAAAGGTAACCGTTTCTGTTAATGAGAAGAAAAGTGTTCCGAAAAAAACAGAAAACAAGGTTGGTGTTAAGGTAAATGTTATGAACTACACATCAGCTAAAGACTGATGTGTTTCAGGTTTAACCGTTTCGCCACAGAGACATTTTGAGCGAAGAATCGGAGTTGAACCGATGTTTCCAGCATCTAAAAATGAAACAGCATATATACAAGTGCTTACGATACCTTGAGTATGGAATATTTAAAATATAACCACAATAATCACATAAAATACATCAATTAAAAAGAATCTTAGATATTCTTGTAAAAAGTGTGTTTCCGTTAAAAGGAAAGAAACCAATTTAAAAAAATATGGTGTCGAGAATCCATTCCAATCAGAGGAAATAAAAGACAAGATCAAAAAACCAATTTGGAGAAATATGGAACAGAATATCCGATAAAATCTGACAAATGGAGAATTGGTAATTTGTTATTCGGCTGATGGGGTTTGTTTTATATTTGATTAAAAATCTAGGTATTGATGAATCCTTTATAAACGAACACATATCTCAATTAGAGATAAAATATATAAATGAGGGTATATCATTATTTAAATGTGATTGTGGAAAAGATCACACACATATGAGATGTATTCTTACTTATACCATTCTAGAAAAAAATCAAATAATGCGTTATGTTTAATATGTTATCCTGTGGATGAAAATTGCTCCATTAAAGAAAAGGAATTATATTCTTTTATAAAGGAAGTTTACCAAGGTGTATTAATTAAACAATTCCGCTCTAATAGAAAGGAGATAGATCCTCTTTTGTTTATTTTTTATAAAAAAACTACCATTTAGAAAAAAAAATTTTTTTTAAAGATATCGGAATTCACAATTGGATTAATATATCCAATAGAATATATGCTAGAAAATGTAGTATTAAAGAAATAAAAGATTCAAAAATTGCTACCAATTTCTTGGATAAAAATCATATCCAGGGTCAGTAAATTCTGTTTTGAAGATAGGACTTTTTTATGGGGACAGGTTGTTATCTATAATGACATTTGATCAATTTGAGGGTAGAAAATTTAATTTAAATAGATTTTGTAATATATTAAATACTAGTATAATAGGTGGAACATCAAAACTTTTGAAATATTTCATTAGAAACTATACACCATCAAGAATTATCTCATATGTAAGGATTGGTCACTTGGTAACCTTTACGGTGTATTAAATTTTCAAAAATATATAAGCATTATTTACCGCGGATCACCATCTCTATATTTATCTATTTCAACCGAATAACCTTTCCTATACACAAGGAGGTATACCTTTAATGGAAATTAATAGGTATGTAGAGATAGTTAAGGATGTTTATAATAGGCCAAATAATGAAGGTCTTATAATACATGAAAGGTTTGACTCTCAGTCTTCTGATAAACCACCTAATACAAACTACTTCTCTAGCATATATAGAACTCAAAAATGGATATGGATTACAAACGCTCGCGATGGCCTGGAGTTGAATATCAAGTATAGATAATAATTAACTAAGATCCCCATCGCGATAGGTTAACAATAAAGTCATAATCATAATAATATATATAACCTATGAAACATTTGAAATCTTTCAACGAGGCAATCAATCCGATCGCCTACCTAGTGAACAAGATCTAATGTTACAAAGGATTTAGTTGGTCAATACTAGACACTAGTGAGAAACAATCTATGGATGATGATAAGTTTGGACAACTAGTATTAAACTTGGCAGAAAGACTTAGAAACTCATATATGTTAGTATTCTTCCATATATTCTACACAAAAGGGAACAAACCTATTGCTCCGATAGGTGATCGATCCGTTAAAAATATATCAATTTATAAAAACTGGAATAGACTACACAAACCAAGGAAATGGATTGAGAATGGTGATATTAAAGTAACATCAATAAAATTCAGGATAGCTAAGTAATACACTGCCTTCACACAATCAAAAGTTTTTGTATGCGCAATTCTGGGGGAATCCAAAAAATTTCCAAATCGAAAAATTTGATTTTCGTAAATAGTGAAAAAGTTACAGGAGAATAAAACCTCTAAGAGAGTATTTTTTCAATCCTTAATTTTTCACACTAATCCAATTCTATTAATAATGAACTTTGATACCAATATTTATTACCATTGTCACATTTTAACTGATATTCAAATATTACACCCTCTCCTGAGAAATCATACTATTGTGTATATACAAAAGTTGTGGAGGTCAAAATTTGGAAAAATTAAAAAAATGTATAATAGGTTTGTCTATACAAAACTGGGGAGTTTGTAAAATTGCTCAAAAAAACAATTTTAGAGTCATGAACCTATTTGTATATATACCCTCTCTGTCAGAAAACACATATTCATAAAGGTGACTTCATATGGATGTCTATCTGTGTGAGGATATAGATCCTTATGGATATGGGTTCCACCACACAGGGGGTATAGCCACACACAGCGATCGCTTTTTTTATAGATGTACCACACAGGTAGTTATACCACACACACACACAGTATATTATATACACCAGAGAAGAAGTTCAATTGGCCCATCACCCTATCTTATCATATCTTACATGTCATTGTAACACAAGGTGTATTAAGACACACGTGTGTGTGTGTGTGTGTGTGTGTGTACATAGACCAAGAGGCTTGCACATATTAAAGATCCTAAAGACCTCTCACATAACAACAATTGCACCCTAATTCTAGCGGTATGTATATCTAGATCTGTATCCTTATCTAACTCCATGATATTTATCATGTTGTGTGCGTGTGTGAGAGACCTGTTTAGATTACTATCGCGCGCGGTTATAAGGTTTCATTCAATAGACTCATGTGTATATATGTTCTTAACCAGTAATTGAACCACAAGACATATATGTGAAAAAAGAGATTTTAGAATAAATAAGATTATTTCTTAATTACTTTAATTTTCAAATTATTACTACCCTTTATCAATCTATGATATGTGCCTTTCTTTATGAATATCTCACCTTCTAATATCTTTGGTAGCTCATCATCAATTTGTATCATCCAATCTGTTTTATTAACTGATTCAACTATTCTATCTTCTCTATCTCTATGCCAAACAAACTCACCAGAATCGGTTTCTTGTTTAAACTCTCTAATAGATATATTTTCTGATACTTTTTTTTCTTTAAATGGTAATTTTACATCAGGATTTTCTAATTTCCAACTTTTCAAAGCTTTCATATCAAATTCCAGTAATTCATTATCATAACCACATCTATGGCATAGATACTTTCTATCATCATCCAATTCAATTTTCCAAGCCCAACCACAATTATCACAATTAACTCTTGATTTAGACTCAAAGTATTTTAAGTATTTCATATTTTAAAAATTTATTTAGAATAGTTTGGTTTTCTACCTGATCCCTTATCTCCCTCACTCTCAGATTTTCTCTTTCTAGAAACTGAATTTTTTTTAGATTTTTTAGACATTTTGGATGCAACTTTGACCTTTCTACATTTAGGATATGCACCCTTAGAAGCATCTTCTCTACCACAAGGTGGGTGGCTTCCATCTTTATTTGTTTTAGATATATCAACCCATTTCTCTTTAAACCATTTATCTAAACCACCATGTGTATTTTCTAAAATGAACTCTTCGAATAATTTTATATGATTCATATTTATTTTTTTGATTTTTTCCAACCACCACCTTTAGATTTATATCTTTTTGCAGCAGCTCCAACAGCATCGATGGCCAAACATCATACTTTGATTTTGCCCAAGCAACACAAGATTTCCAAAGTGGTTGGTCTTTGGCAACATTTTTCTCTAATATTATATCAGTTGTTTTTATTAAATTCAAAAAACTCTATTATATGATCCATAATCTTCTATTATTTATATAACTATATATATATTATAAAAAAAAATAAATTTTACCAAAAACCCGGATATGTTTTGCCGCTCCAGAGATATCCATATTTGTTTATCCTGCATGCCCAATATCCAGCAGTCATTTTATCTTTTTTGGTATCACATTTATGTCTAGCTGCAAAACTTTTTCTAGCTTTTGGATCAGAAACTTTAGCAGTTAATCCACCATGAACATCACCAAATGAAATCTTTTTAATATTACCAGTCTTAGCGTCTCTAACATATACATGATATTTTTTAGAACCTCCCCTCTTTGGTTTATTTAGCTCAACTTCCCTCCCCTTATATTCAGATTCATTCAATTCTTGTAAATTCTCAAATGGTAAATCAAGAGGCACTAACTTACTACCAAATTCACCAAATATGCCTATATCAGTTGATTCAAATAACTCATTATCAATATCACAAAGAAATGTTTTATCATTATAATATAATTCTCTACACTCTTTTAGTAATTCCAAAAAAGCATTGGAACCTGGTCTAAATATATTATCGGATATAGGTTTATTATTATCTAAGTGGTATTTTATATTTTCCGAAATATTTTCTTTATATCTTATCATAATCCATATAATCTTTAGAGCAGACCTGCTTTATATTTTTAATTAAAGTATAGTCTAACTCCTTGTGAGGAGGTATCTCTCATCCTTTCAATAAGTTCGTCCAATCCTATGAACGCCCCACCTACTATTATATATGGAAAATCTCTATCCCGGTTGGATTGGTCTCGGATATGTTGGGCGAGTAGTGAATATTTCTCTATAGCAATAGTGTGTTGTAATCTATTGATAACATCCTTGAATACTTCTAATGCCTTTTCACGGTCATCTCCTATTGGATCAAACAACCAAATAACATTTGACCAAATGATATTATTGTGTTCCGTTCGTCTAGGTACCCTCTCAATCCTAGATTCATATCCTTCATCACTGGATATGTTGAGTATATCCTTTATTGTCATCTCGTCCCCGGAGAGTATCTCGAAGCTCTTTAAATGTTTCATCTTATCTGTATATATTATTGTAAAAATTAGAATAAGTCCGTATCTTCATACAATGATTAAGAGGCATCCATATTTTATTGAATCTATGTATATTATAGATACAAAGAATGGATATTAACTACTGAGGTACAAGGCATATAAAATAAAAAACATTATAGATAGCGCTTACTGCTATCGCCCATGGAATCCAAACTTTCGCGATACCACACATGAACAAACGAGATATAACAGACATCAAGAATATCCTAGATATTGCTCATGACGAAATATCTGAGATAAGGTTCATGATTAGGAATGATATAAGGTTCAAACTATCAAGTTATGAACCCACAGCAAGATTGGTTATAGTTAGAGGTGATTCAACTGATGAGGTATAGTTTAAAAGGATATGTGATAACATTGCTCAAAGGTTAGAAGAGTTTGGGTTCTATGATAGAAAGTATTCATTTGGATATATTAATTACCCACACTTTGTCGTGTCCAAGATACCATGGTGGTTAATGCCAGTGTATAATAGATTTCCATATTGGATTGAAGAGATTTATCGTAAATATTACGCGATGAAGCTAACATTAGAAGCCACCTCATTTGATTTAACAATAAACACCAATAGTATTAATGATTCTATAGATATCCGTTATATGATAGATAAGGCTTTCACAAAGAACCCAATAGTAAGATTTCTATATGACGGAACGTAAAACACACAAGTCTTTAGTTAATATATAATAAGTATGGTAAAACATACATCGGCTGGGCAGTCGCGCGATTACAGACGCGGAGCAAAAATGGCTAACCAACATTGTTGACAGTCCAATATTAAAAGGCATAAGCTTACGTCCAAAAAGAAGGAATTTAATATATTCCCGAAACACACAAATCTTTAGTTTGTGCGTAGTTCATATGAATAGCGCGCGAATAAATCTAAATGCCTATCCGCGCACCTTGGGTGAGATTGCGGATAGGCATTTTTATAATTATTTTTAATATATAGTTTATAAAATAAAAAATAAAACTATAATTATGCCAACATATTCATTAACACTAAGGGGTGATCTAAACAGAAAACTTTCATACGTAGAGCTTGATAATAACTTTCGTTATCTAGAAGAAGCTGGTGGAGGTGGTGGCGCAACACCTAACCCGTATTTTCGTATTTTCGGTGAAACGGGAGCGTTAGACCTATCCATTTATTCGTATATGAAATCATTAGTTTTCGCCGGTGAAGGAAACGACATAACATCTCTTAGTGTTACGGGTCTTACACTGCTTCGTTACATCAGATGCGGTAGAGTAGAGTTGACAAGCCTTGACATTTCTACAAATACGGCACTCACTAATCTGGGATGTAAAAACAATCAACTGACAAGCCTTGACATTTCTGCAAATACGGCACTCACTTATCTGGAATGTGATGGCAATCAACTGACAAGCCTTGACATTTCTACAAATACGGCACTCACTTATCTGTCATGTAATGGCAATCAACTGACAGTAGCATCGGTAAACGAGATTTTGATAGACTTGGACACGCACGGCTTACCAGATGGATACCTTGACTTATCAGACTTATCAGGAGGAACAAATGCAGCGCCAACAGGAGCAGGTGCAACAGCAGTCTCCAATCTTACGGATAAGGGATGGTCGGTGATGGTTGCATACTAGACACCAACGTTGATTGCAGTACCTTGATGCAAGTTTATTTCCGTCCTGTAGTATCGCATTTGAACAATGGAAAGTTGACCGACAGTAGCATCGGTAAACGAGATTTTGATAGACTTGGACACGCACGGCTTACCAGATGGATACCTTGACTTATCAGGAGGAACAAATGCAGCGCCAACAGGAGCAGGTGCAACAGCAGTCTCCAATCTTACGGATAAGGGATGGTCGGTGATGGTAGTGTAATGGAAAAAATAACAGCAATTAAAACATTTAAACAAATTAAAGCAATAATAGAACCTATTGCTGCTGATCAATTTTGTACACAAAAAATATAGAAATAATAAAGCTATAATTATTTTTA
>Ga0209702_10005760_pt1 | contig 16547 bp, 17 predicted proteins | sample FRY01_FD_187210 | JGI IMG/M metagenome (GOLD analysis project Ga0209702, IMG submission 187210) | Freshwater microbial communities from Lake Fryxell liftoff mats and glacier meltwater in Antarctica - FRY-01 (SPAdes) (version 2) | ecosystem: Environmental > Aquatic > Freshwater > Ice > Glacier...
GTTCGCGAAGGCGTGCCGGCGACCGCGATCGCGGTGGTTGGCCGTGGCGAGCAGGGTCTGCTGGTGCAGACCGGCCCGAACGTCCGCGAGCCGCAGAACCGCCGCGTCGAGATCGTCATTCAGTAAGACGCTCCGAAGCACTGGCTTCAGGAACGGCCGGGGGCGACCCCGGCCGTTTCTATTTTCGGCTATGTGCTTTTCGGGTTGGCGGCGGCGGAGCCGGCCTCTATATCCGGGCCCAGGAGAGTGAATTCATGTCGCAAGTGTTGATGCCCAAGGCGACCGCCGTCTGGCTGGTCGAAAATACGACCCTGACCTTCGATCAGATCTCGGCCTTCACCGGCCTGCATCCGCTCGAGATCCAGGCGATCGCCGACGGCGAAGTCGCAGGTGGCATGACGGGATACGACCCGACCACCAACGGCCAGCTCACCAAGGAAGAGATCAAGCGCGCCGAGGCAGACAGCAACGCGAAGTTGAAGCTCAGCCCGCGCGACGTGCCGATGCCGCAGGCCCGCTCCAAGGGACCGCGTTACACGCCGGTCGCCAAGCGCCAGGATCGTCCCGACGCCATCGCCTGGCTGCTGAAGACGCATCCCGAACTGCAGGACAGCCAGGTCGCCAAGCTGGTGGGCTCGACCAAGAGCACCGTGCAGTCGGTCAAGGACCGCTCGCACTGGAACATGCAGAACGTACGCCAGCGCGATCCGGTGACCTTGGGCCTGTGCTCGTTGAAGGACCTGAATGACGCGGTCGACCGTGCGCGCCGCAAGGCGGCTCGCGAGGACGCCGCGCGCAAGAAGGGAACGGCGCAGGCCGCCCAGGTCGAGGAAGTCGCGGAGGTCGGCGTCGATCCGGCCGAGGCCGACCAGCCCGACGTCAACGAACGGTAGACCTAGACGGTCATCATCACCTTGCCGACATGGTCGGCGCGCTCCAGTTCGGCATGCGCGCCGGCGGCATCCGTGAACGGAAACGTCTTGTAGATGATCGGCTTGATCTTGCCGGCTTCGAGCAGCGGCCAGACCTTCTCCTTGAGACCGCGCGCCATGCGCCCCTTGCTCTCGATGCTCTGAGGCCGGAGCGTCGAGCCGGTGAGGGTGAGGCGATTGACCATCAGGAAGCCGGCGCTGATCGTCGCGGTGGCGCCGCCCTGCACGGCGATCACGACGCAGCGCCCATCGAGCTTCAAGAGCGATAGATTCTTCGGCAGGTAATCGCCCGCCACCATGTCGAGCACGACATCGACGCCGCCCGACAGTTTCTTCACCTCGGCCGCCCAGTCGTTGTCCTTGTAGAGGATCGCGTGGTCGGCCCCGAGCGCCTTCACGGCCTTGGCCTTTTCCGGCGTCCGCACGGTGGTGAGCACGGTCGCGCCGAACGACTTGGCGAGCTGGATGGCCGTCGTGCCGATGCCGCTCGCGCCGCCATGGATGAGCACGGTCTCGCCGGCCTTGAGCTGGCCGCGCTCGAACAGGTTGTGCCACACGGTGAAGTAATTCTCGGGCAGCGCCGCGGCGTGAAGCAGGTCGAAGCCCTTGGGCGGCGGCAGGCACTGCGGCGCCGGCACGACGCAGTATTCGGCATACGAGCCGCCCGGCGTCAGCGCGCAGACCGCGTCGCCGATGGCCCAGCCACTCACGACCTCGCCGAGGGCGGCGACCGTGCCGGCCGCCTCGAGGCCCGGCAGGTCGGAGGCTCCCGGCGGCGGGGCGTAGTTGCCCTGGCGCTGGGCGATGTCGGGCCGGTTGACCGCAGTGGCCGCGACCTTGATCAGGATTTCGCCGGCCTTCGGCTGCGGCACGGGCCGGGTGGTCGGCACCAGTACGTCCGGTCCGCCGAACTTCGTGATTTCGACGCAGGTCATCGTAGCGGGCAGGGCGCTCATGGTCGGCCTTTCGAAGCGGCGGGAGCAATGCTAGTCCTCACTTAGCCGCTTCCGTGGAGTCGCGCCATGGCCATCGACCTCGACGATCTCGACCCCAAGCAGAAGAAATCGCAACCCAGGAATCTCGACGTGATGAACGTCGATGACCTCAAGGAATACGTGGTCGCGCTTAAGGCCGAGCTCGAGCGGGTCGAAGCGAAGATCAAGGCGAAGCAGAGCCACGCCGCGGCAGCGGCCTCGCTGTTCAAGAATTAGCGGCGGCAAGATCGCCTGCTGAGAGGGAGACGAAGTGGTCGAAGCCAAGTTCCTGAGGCCCGATACGCTGGCGCTGCATGCGGGCCAGCATCCCGATCCGGTGACCGGCGCCCGCGCCGTGCCGATCTATCAGACCACCTCCTTCGTATTCCGCGACGTCGATCATGCGGCGAGCCTCTTCAATCTCGAGGTGGGCGGCCACATCTACAGCCGGATCTCGAACCCGACCGTGTCGGTGTTCGAGGAGCGGGTGGCGGCGCTGGAGGAGGGCTCGGGCGCGCTGGCGGTGTCGAGCGGCCAGGCGGCGCTGCACATCGCCATCGCCACGCTCATGGGGGCGGGCAGTCATATCGTGGCCTCGACCTCGCTCTATGGCGGCACGCGCAACATGCTGGCGCTCACCCTGCCGCGCTTCGGCATCGCGACGACGTTCGTGCATCCGCGCGACCATGAGGGTTTCCGCAAAGCCATCCGCCCCGAGACGCGGCTGGTCCTGGGCGAGACGATCGGCAATCCCGGCGGCGAGGTGCTGGACATCCCGGCCATCGCCGCCATCGCCCACGAGGCGAAGATACCGCTGATGATCGACAATACCTTCGCCTCGCCGATCCTGTGCCGGCCGCTGACGCTGGGCGCCGACATCGTCTTCCATTCGGCGACCAAGTTCATCGGCGGCCATGGCGTGGCGATCGGGGGCGTGATCGTCGAGTCCGGCCGTTTCGACTGGGAGCGCTCGGGCAAATTCCCGACGCTCACCGAGCCCTATGCCGGCTATCACGGCATCGACTTCGCCGAGGAGTTCGGACCGCACGCCTTCGTGATGCGCGCCCGCACCGAGGGCGTGCGCGACTTCGGATGCTGCATGGCGCCGCAGACCGCCTTCTATCTGCTGCAGGGGCTGGAGACGCTGCCGCTACGCATGGCGCGTCACGTCGAGAATGCCCGCAAGGTGATGGCCTTCCTGAAGGCCAATCCCGCGGTCGAGCGCATCGCCTCGCCCGATATGCCGGAGCATCCCGACCACGCGCTGGCGCAGAAGATGCTGCCCAAGGGCACCGGGTCGATCTTCAGCTTCGACATCAAGGGCGGACGCGAGGCTGGCCGGCGCTTCATCGAGCGGCTGAAGCTCTTCTCGCACCTCGCTAACGTGGGAGACGCCAAGTCGCTGGTGATCCATCCCGCCTCGACGACGCACGCCCAGCTCGATGCGGCGGCGCTCGTGGAGGCGGGCATCGGCGAGGGCATGATCCGGCTCTCGGTCGGCCTCGAAGATCCCGAGGATCTGATCGACGATCTCGGACCGGCGCTGCGCGCCGCGCAGAAGGGCTGACCATGAAACTCACCGTCGATGGCCGGACCGTCTTCGCGACGACCGGCGGCACCGAATTCGATGCGGCCAAGCCCACGATCGTCTTTCTCCATGGCGCCGGCTTCGATCGTACGGCATGGCGCCTGCAGACGCGCTGGTTCGCCCATCACGGCCGCAGCGTGCTGGCCGTCGATTTTCCGGCGCATGGCTGGTCGGAGGGACCGGCCCTCGACAGCATTCCGGCGATGGCCGACTGGACGGCGCGCCTGATCGAAGCGGCAGGCCTCGAGCGGGCGGCCCTCGTGGGCCATTCGATGGGCGCACTGGTCGCGCTCGACTGCGCGGCGCGACACGGCGACAAGGTGCGGGCGCTCGGCCTGTGCGGGGTCGCATCGGAGATGCCGGTGCATCCCGAAATGCTGGAATCGGCCAAAGCCAACACATCGAAGGTGCAGGAGCTCATGACCTTCTGGGGCATGGGCAATGCGCTGCACAAAGGCGGCATGGTCTCGCCCGGCCTGTGGCTGCGTCGCGAGTCGCTGGCGGTGCTGTCGGGCAATGCGGCGGACGTGATCCATACCGATCTCGCGGCCTGCAACGCCTACAAGGACGCGCCCGCGCGAGCGGCCGCCGTGAAGTGTCCCACCGTGTTCGTGCTGGGCGATGGCGATCTGATGACGCCTGCCGCCAAGGCGAAGCAACTCATTGCCGCCGTCGCCGGATCGAAGGCGGTCGTCATCGCGAACTGCGGGCACTTCATGATGGTGGAGCGCCCGGACGAGACCCTGGAGGCGCTGAAGTCCCATGTCTGAGCGCGTCGCTCTCGTCACCGGTTCGACCTCGGGGATAGGCGCCGCCATTGCGCGCCGCCTGTCGCGCGACGGCTACACCGTAGCGCTTCACTCGCGAAGCTCCGCCGACGTCGGACGGGCGATGGCGGCCGAGTTGAGGCAGGCGAGCTATCACCAGGCCGATCTCGGCGACGAGCCGGCGGCGCGCGGCCTGGTCGCCTCGGTACTCGAACGGCACGGCCGTCTGGACGTGCTGGTCAACAATGCCGGTCTGTCGATCCGCATCCCGCACACCGACCTCAAGGCGGCGACGCCGGCGCTGTGGCGGCAGATGCTGGACGTCAATCTGATCGCACCCTTCGTCCTGACGGCCGAAGCGGAGCCTGCCCTGCGGCAGTCCGCAGCGAGTGGCCGGCCGGCCTCGATCGTCAATATCGGCACGCATGCGGGCGCGCGCCCCAAGGGCTCGTCGATCCCCTACGCGGCGTCCAAGGCAGCGCTGCATCACGTGACCAGACTGCTGGCGCTGTCGCTGGGGCCGGACATCCGCGTCAATGCCGTGGCGCCCGGCCTGGTCGAGACGCCGATGACGGCGACCTGGCCCGACATGCTCGATCTCTGGAAGACGAAGTCTCCGATGAAGCGTCCTGCGAAACCGGAGGATATCGCCGATCTGGTGGCCGCGCTCTGCGCTAACGACTACGTTACCGGAGAGATCGTCATCGCCGATGGTGGGTTGAACCTCACCTAGCCAGACACGGAGGAAACAACAATGAACGTCCAGACGCTGCCGCCGGGCTACAAGACCGCCCCTTGGACGCCGCCGGAAACCATCACTGGCGCCATGCTGGCCGAGGCGAGCAACAAGCTCATTGAACTGCTGCGCATCCGCACCCAGCCGATCGGCATGCGCCTGTTCGAGGACCCGGCCGAAATGGAGAAGATCAAGGGCGTGCGCAAGCCGACCGAGGGCTTCAAGTTCACGATGTGCCAGATGGTGACGCAGTCGCGCTGGTACGGCTTCACGCTGGGCATCACCGTCGACAACACGCGCGGCGGCAATTGCGGTGGCGTCGTCGGCCTCAACCATCCGGGCGAGGGGTTCCTTTCCGGCGACCACATGAACGGTGTCTGGTTCGGCAACAAGGAGGCTTCCGCCGCCCACCAGGCGCAGATGCCCCGGGTGCCGGACGGCAAATACAATGGCCTCGTCGTGGCGCCACTGCGCTCGGCGCGCCTCGATCCGCCCGACATCTGCCTGTTCTACGGCACGCCCGGGCAGATGATCTATTTCATCAACGGGCTGCAGTATCACCGCTACCGCCGCTACGACTTCACGGTGACGGGCGAGAGCGCCTGCGCCGATTCGTGGGGGCGGGCGCTTGCCACCCGCCAGACCTCGCTGTCGCTGCCCTGCTTTGCCGAGCGGCGCTATGGCGGCGTGGCCGACGACGAGCTGCTGATGGCCTGCCCGCCCGACGAGCTGCTGCGCGCCGTCGAGGGCATGGGGCATCTCGGCAAGAACGGCTTGCGCTATCCGTTCCCGCCCTATGGCGCGGTAATGGACCCGGCGCTGGGCATGGCCAAGAGCTACAGCTGAGATGCTCTACGTCGTGGCCTGGCCGGTGCTCGGCGAGGCCGACGACACGGCGCTGCGCCGCTTGAGGGCGCAATATCATCCGCGCGAGGCCAATCTGATCGGCCCGCACTTCACTCTGGTGTTCGGCGCGCCCGACGAACGTGAAGCCGGGCTGCGGGCCGCCCTGCATCAGGTCGTGCAGCGGCCTTTCTGGTTCATGATCGACCGTATCGTTCGATCGGACCTCTATCTCTACGGCGAGCCGTCGGATGGCACGGCAGAGTTTGCGGCGCTGTACGAGACGCTGACCCCAATGCCGGGTCCTGAACCGTTCGTGCCACACATTACGCTTGGCCTGTTTCGAAGCGCGGCCGAGGCCGAGCAGGTGGCGCGGATCGTCGGGCGTCAGAACCTGCCGATGACCGGCCGGATCGAGGAATTGGCGCTGTTGCGGCGGACAGCCGACACGCTCGACACCGTCGTCAGCGTGCGTCTCGGCGCATGAACGCGCTGCGACGCGTCGCGGTCATCCTGGTGGCGGGTATCACACTGCTGGTCGTCTTCGGCCGGCCGGTGGTCTGGGCGGAGGCCGCGCTGGTCATGTGGGACGTGGCGGCGGGGGGCGCCCCGACCTTGTGGCATGGCGTGACCGCGGCGCCCGACGAACAGGCAATTCACTGGGAGGAAGGCGAGGGCGACCTCTACTTTCCGGCCAGCCCGGCGCGCGCCGCGATGGTCCTGGTCCCGGGGGCCGCCGTTCTGGGGCGTGACGAGCCGCGGCTGCAGGCCTTTGCCCGGACGCTCGCCCGCGCGGGCTTCGTCGTGCTGGTGCCTGAATTGCCGGAGGTCCGCCGCCTCGTCCTGTCGCGCGCCGATGGCGACAGGGTAGCCAACGCCCTGCGGCAGCTGAACAAGCGCCTGCCCGATCTGCCGCTGGGCGTGGCAGCGATTTCCTATGCCGCCGCGCCTGCGATCATCGCGGCAATCGAGGACGACCTTGCCCCGCGCGTCGCCTTCGTGCTCGCGATCGGTGGTTACCGCGACGCCCATGCCGCCATCCGCTTCGTCACCACGGGTGCGTTTCGGCCAAGAGGGGACAGCCGGGAATTCCGCGTCGAGCCCAACGCCTATGGCCGGTGGGCCATCCTGCGCGCCAATGCCAGCCGACTCGACGATTTACGCGACGCGGGCCTTCTCGAGGAGATGGCGCTGCGCCGCTTCCACGACCGCGACGCCGATATATCGCATGAAACCGCGATGCTGGGCCCGCAGGGTCGTGCGGTACTCGCCCTGGTCGACAATCGCGATCCGGACGCCGTCGAGAGGTTGATCGCTGACCTCCCCGAGAGCGTGCGCCGCGAGATCGACGGTCTGAACCTCGCGCTCCATGACCTGTCGAAGCTGCGCGGGCATCTCATCCTGGTGCACGGGCGCACCGATCCGATGGTGCCCTACAGCGAAAGCCAGGATCTCGCCGTTGCCGCGTCGCGGGCTCGCGTGTCGCTGTTCCTGATCGACGATATCGGCCATGTGGAGTTCACGGCCGTCGACCTCGCCAATGCCTGGACGATGTGGCGGGCGATCGTCGCGGTGCTGAACGAGCGGCGTTAGCGCCAGAGCGGCGGCAGGGGGGGCAGGCGGACGTTGCCCGGGCGCGTCGCCACGCCGAACTTTGCCAGCGCCTCGCGGACCTCGCGAGGCATGCCGATGCTCGGGGCTGTCGTGACGCCCGCCAGTTTGAAGATACGATCGATGATGCGCTGGAAGCGGTCGGCGTCGTCGGGATAGCGGCGGATTTCGACCTTGCGGCCCTCGTCGATGCCGGCCTTTGCCTTGGCGATGTTGAGGGCGAGCTGCAGGCCGCCCAGCTCGTCCACCAGGCCGGCGCGCTTGGCGTCGATGCCGCTGAACACGCGGCCGCGGGCGGCCGCGTCGATGCGGTTGGCGTCGAGGTTGCGGGATTCGGCGACCCGGGCGGTGAAGGCAGTGTAGATGACATCGAGCTCGCGGTTGACGGCGGCGCGCTGGGCCGGTGTCGGCGGCTGGAAGGTCGAGTGCATGCCGGCGTTGCGGCCGACCGATATGCGCTCGACGTTGATGCCGAGGGAGGTCAGCAGCTCCTGGGCCATCGGCCAGATGCTGAACACGCCGATCGAGGCGGTGATGGTCGTCGGTTGAGCGACGATCACGTCGCCGCGCACGGCGGCCAGATAGCCGCCCGAGGCCGCTATGTCGCCCATCGAGACGATGACCGGCTTGCCGGCGGCACGGGCCCGGCCGACCGCGTCCGCGATCGCATCGGCTGCAGGGTAGGTGCCGCCCGGCGAGTCGATGCGCAATACGATGGCGCGCACTTCCTTCGCTTGCGAGGCGTTCTCCAGCGCTTCGACGACGTCCTCGGCATTGGCCATGGCCTCGTCTTCCAGCGGACCACCGGTGCCACCGCCGGACGCAATGGCGCCGCTGGCACGTACGAGAGCGATGACTTCGCCGCCCTGCTTGGGCTTTCCCCCGTCGCCGGCATATTCCGCCAGGGTCACGAGATCGCGCCTGCCGTTGGCGCGCTGGTAGACCTCCTCGAGGACATCGGCTCGATAGCCGATCCTGTCGACGAGGCCGTCGCGCCGCGCCTGCTCGGATCCATGCGGGGCGGTGTCGATCAGGCGGCGAAGCTGGGCGGCTTCCATCTTGCGGTCGCGAGCGACATCGGCGACGAACTGATCGAACAGGCTGTCGATGAGCTGCTGCAGGTTCTCGCGGGCGGGGCGGGTGTAGCTCGTCTCCATGAACGAGTCGGGCGCGCTCTTGTATTCATAGCGCTTGCCGCCCTCGACCTTGACGCCGAGCTTGTCGAGGCCGCCCTTGATGAACGGCGTCTCGACGGCGATGCCGGTGACTCCGAAACCGCCGCTCGGCTGCAGCCAGATCTGGTCCAGCGCGGCGGCGAGGTAATAGTCGGCGACGTGGCTGCCACCGCTGCCCAGCGACTCGGCAAACCCCACCGCGAACTTGCCCTTGCCCCGGAAGTGGGCGATCGCCTGGCGTAGTTCCTGGACGCGGGCGAGGCCGCCTTGTTCGTCGCCGATCTCGACATAGAGGCCCGTCACGCGGGGGTCGTCGGCGGCCTGCCAGAGCAGCTGCACCACCTCGACGATGTCGCGCGAGCTGCCGAACAGGCCGCCGCTGAGAAGACCGGTTGAGGTCGTCTCCGGCGGCAGGGAGCGCAGGTCGAGTGACAGGACCATCTGCTGAGGCAAAGGCTTGGCCGCGAACGGATTCGAGGCGAAGAAAGCGACGCCGGCGACGACGGCCAGCAGGACGAGGGTGCCGATGGTCGCCAGAAAGCCGACGATGAAACGCCGCATGCGAAAATTCCCTCTGGTGACTGAGTGGGGTGTCTAGGAGCGGACGAGATTCGGCCGGAACGCCTTCACTGCGTCAAGCATGGTCACGGCTTTTGTATCGAGGCCGTTATCGCGGATCATCACGGCCGCCGGCACGCCGCGGATCGGACGCAGGCTGTCATCGAGATTGTATTGGGAAAGGCGCAGATTCGTTGCGAGAAAGGCCCGCGGTTCGACGCCGATCTGGAGCTGGGCACGCAGGGCGAGGCGACGCAGCCGAACCCACTGGATATCCTCCCACGCGATGCGGGCATTGCGGCCGAAGCCCAGTGCTATGCCCTCGTGGTCGATCACGATCTGCGGCGTGCGATTCAGATAGCGGCTGATGCCGATATAAACGTAATAGGCCATCGCCAGCGCGAGAATCGAGAACAGCACGAAGCGTGGATCGTTGAGCGACAGGGTGGGGGCGTTGGCCGAATCGCCCGACGCGAAATGCGCGATCGCCATGCCGATCATCAGCAGCGATGCCGCGGCCATGCCGGCATTGTGGAGCGTGCCGTAGCGCGCTTGCAGGGGTTGCCGGGCGGCCACCGTCGGGGCGCTAGCCACACTGCGCGCGGTGGCGCAGCAAATGGTCGGCCAGCACGCAGGCCATCATCGCCTCGGCCACCGGGGTGCCGCGAATGCCGACGCACGGATCGTGGCGGCCCTTGGTGCGCAGTTCGATTTCGCGGCCGTTGCGATCGACGCTGCGGACCGGTGTCAGGATCGAACTGGTGGGCTTGACCGCAAGACGGCAGACGATGTCCTGGCCGGTCGAGATGCCGCCCAGGATGCCGCCGGCGTGATTGCTCATGAAAGCAGGTGCGCCGTCGTGCATGCGCATCTCGTCGGCGTTCTCCTCGCCGCTCATCGCCGCCGCCGCGAAGCCGTCGCCGATCTCCACGCCCTTGACGGCATTGATGCTCATCAGCGCCTTGGCGAGGTCGGCGTCGAGCTTGTCGTAGACCGGATCGCCCAGGCCCACGGGGACGCCCGAGGCCACGACCTCGATCACCGCGCCGCATGAGCTGCCGCGCTTCCGCACATCGTCGAGATAGCCTTCCCAGCCCTGCGCCGCCTGGCGGTCGGGGCACCAGAAGGGATTGTCGCCGGTGGCCTCCCACTCCCAGTTGGCGCGGTCGATCTTCTGCGTGCCGATCTGGACCACGGCACCGCGGATGGAGACGCTATCGCCAAGGATCTTGCGCGCGATGGCACCGGCAGCCACGCGCACCGCGGTCTCGCGCGCCGACTGGCGGCCGCCACCGCGATAATCCCGCACGCCGTATTTCATTTGATAGGTGTAGTCGGCATGCGAGGGCCGGAACTGGTCCTTGATCTCGCCGTAGTCGCGGCTGCGCTGGTCGACATTGTCGATGTGCAGCCCGATCGGCGTACCCGTGGTGACGCCCTCGAACACGCCGGACAGGATCTTCACCGTGTCCGGTTCCTGGCGCTGGGTGACGAAGCGCGACTGGCCGGGGCGGCGTTTGTCCATCCAGACCTGGATGTCGGCTTCGCTGATCGGGATGCGCGGCGGCGTACCATCGACGACGCAGCCGATCGCCGGGCCGTGGCTTTCGCCCCAGCTTGTGAACCGGAAAAGGGTACCGAAACTGCTGCCGGCCATGGCTGCCGGCCTCCGATCTACTCGCCTTCGAAGTTGCCGAGCAATTCGGCGATCTGCTTCGCGGACGAGGTGTTGATCATGCCGACCACATGGTAGCCGCCATCGACGTGCATCACTTCACCGGTGACGGCGGTGCCGAGGTCGGACAGGAGATAGAGGCCGGCATTACCGACTTCCTCCGTCGTGATGTTACGCTTCAGCGGCGAGTTGAGCTCGTTCCACTTCAGTATATAGCGGCCGTCGTTTATGCCGGCGAAGGCCAGCGTCTTGATCGGGCCGGCGGAGATCGCATTGACGCGGATCTTCTGCTCGCCGAGGTCGGCCGCCAGGTAGCGCACGCTCGCCTCGAGGGCGGCCTTGGCCACGCCCATGACGTTGTAGTGCGGGATGACCCGCTCGGCGCCGTAGTAGGTGAGGGTGAGGAGGCTGCCGCCGTCCGTCATCAGCGGCACGGCGCGCCGAGCCACCGCGGTGAAGGAGTAGCAGCTCACATTCATGGTGAGGTTGAAATTGTCGGACGAGGTGTCGATGTAGCGGCCCCGGAGCTCGTCCTTGTTGGAAAAAGCGATGGCGTGGACCACGAAATCCAGCTTGCCCCAGTCCTTCTCGAGCTTCGCGAAGACGGCATCGATGCTGGCGGCGTTGGTCACGTCGCACGGCTCGATGATCTTGGCGCCGATCGAACCGGCCAGCGGTCGCACGCGCTTTTCCAGGGCTTCGCCCTGGAAGGTGAAGGCCACCTCGGCCCCATGGTCGTGGCACGCCTTGGCGATACCCCAGGCGATCGAGCGTTCGTTGGCGACGCCCATAACGAGGCCTTTTTTTCCGGCCATCAATTGTCCAGCTACGGTCATGTCCTGTTCTAGCGGGGGAACTCTATTGGGACAAGATGCCGGTGGTAGAACGCTGCAGACCCCCTCATATTGTGGCTCATGATCAGGGAAACCACCGATCCACTGGAGCTTTTTGGCGTCTGGTACGCCGAAGCCGGCACATCCGAGCCCAACGACCCCTCGGCCATGGCCCTCGCCACGGTCGGTCCCGACGGCACGCCCTCCGCGCGCATGGTCCTTCTGAAGGACTACGACGCCGACGGCTTTGTGTTTTACACCAACTATGAAAGCCGCAAGGGCAGCCAGCTGCTGGCTCATCCCAAGGCTGCGCTGCTGTTCCACTGGAAGTCGCTGCGGCGACAGGTCCGCCTGGAAGGGCCGGTCACCCGGACGACCGCTGCCGAGGCCGACGCCTATTTCGCCAGCCGGGCACGGGGCAGCCAGATCGGCGCCTGGGCGTCGGAGCAGTCGCGTCCGCTGGAGGGCCGGTTCGCCCTGGAGAAGCGGGTGGCGGAATATGGCACCAGGCATCTGGTCGGCGCCGTGCCGCGGCCGCCGCACTGGTCCGGTTTCCGCCTGCAGCCGACCCTGATCGAGTTCTGGCACGATGGCGCCTTCCGCCTGCACGACCGGCTGGAATATCGCCGCGGGTCGGCGGCGGAGCCGTGGACCACGCGGACCCTCTACCCCTGAACACGTGATGGCGATGGATCCGCAACGGCTGATGCGGCTGGCGACCGTCGCATCGATGTCGACGGCGCTGATCCTCGTCGTCGCCAAGCTGTTCGCGTGGCGGCTCACCGATTCGGTGAGCATGTTGTCTTCGCTGGTCGATACATCGCTCGATCTCGTGAGCTCGATGGTCACTTTCTTCGCCGTGCGGCAGGCGCTGGTGCCTGCCGACGCGGAGCATCGCTTCGGACACGGCAAGGCAGAGGGATTGGCGGGCCTGATCCAGGCCGGCTTCATCGCTGCGTCGGGCTGCGCGCTCCTCGTCGCGGTCGTCGAGCGGCTGGGCAACCCGAAGCAGGTGCGCGAGGAGATGATCGGTCTCGTCATCAGCGCGCTGGCGATTGTCCTCACGCTGGGCCTCGTCACCTTCCAGAAGTATGTCGTGAAACGGAGCGGCTCGCTGGCCATCGGCGCCGACATGGCGCACTACAGCACCGACCTCGTCGCGACCCTGCTGACTGGCGGTAGCGTCTTCCTGTCGGGCCTGCTGGATCAGCCGCTGATCGACAGCGGCATCGCGGGGCTGGTGGCCCTCTACCTGATGCATGGCGGTTGGAAAGTCGGCCGGACGTCGCTCGACGTGCTGATGGATCGCGAACTGCCGGCAGAGGACAGCCGGAAGATCGAGGCGATCGCACGGGCGCATCCCGGTGTGAAGGACGTGCATGATCTGAAGACCCGGTCGAGCGGGCTCACCAAGTTCATCCAGCTCCATATCGAGGTCGAGCGCGACCTCTCGGTCGTGCTGGGCCATGCGATCGGCCTCGACGTCCAGGCCGAGATCGCCAGAGCCTATCCTGGCGCCGAGATCATAATGCACGTCGATCCGTCTTCTGCGCCGTCGGAGGAAAAAGGTCCTTCGCTGCGCTCAGGATGACAGCGGTTTTGTATGAACGCACTGCGTCCATTCCAGCAAAATTGTCCTCCTGAGCGCAGCGAAGGACCTTTGAGTCTGAGCGATACGGCGAGGCACCCATGACCACGCGTCCGTCTTTCATTGTCGAGGATCAGTCCGAGACGGTTGCCTTCCTCGAGGCCGAGCTGAAGCCGGAGCGCCGCATCGACACGCACGGCGCCGTCGTCTTTCTCTGCCGCGAGCGCGCCTACAAGCTGAAGCGCGCCGTGAAATTTCCGTACATGGATTTCTCGACCGCGGGCCGGCGCGCGGCGATGTGCGCCGCGGAGATCGACGTCAACCGGCGGTCGGCGCCCGAGATCTATCTCGGCGTCGCGCCTGTCCTGCGTCGCGACGGCAGGCTGAGGCTGGGGGAGGTCGGTGAAACGTCCGAACAGGCGATCGACTGGCTGGTCGTGATGCGCCGCTTCGACGAAGAGGGGCTGCTCGACCGCATGGCCGCACGCGGCGCGCTGACGCCCGAGCTGATGGCGGCGCTGGGCGCCAGGGTCGCGCAGTTCCATGACGGTCTGCCTGCGATCGCCTCGGGCTTCTGTTCGCCCGACGATTATCGCCACTCCGTGGCGGCCGATGTCCGCCAGATGCGCGAAGCCGGGGACCGCCTCGATCCGCCGACCAGCGAGGCGCTGGCCGAGGCAATGCCGCGGTCGCTAGAGCCGTTCATCGATCTGGTGGCGCGCCGCGTCGCCTCGGGCGCGATCCGCCGCTGCCATGGCGACCTGCACCTGCGCAACATCGTGACGCTGAGCGGCGAGCCCGTGCCGTTCGACGCCATCGAGTTCTCCGACAAGATCGCCAACATCGACGTACTCTACGATCTCGCCTTTGCGCTGATGGATCTGGCGCGGCAGGGCCTGGGCGCGTTGGCCAACCGCCTGTTGAACGAATGGCTGTGGCGGGTCGGCGAAGTCGAGGGCGCGTCGCACGAGGAGGCGCTGGCGCTGCTGCCGATGTTTCTCGCACGGCGGGCTGCGATCCGCGCCTATGTCGATTCAGCCGTCACGGAGGTGAGCGGGGCCGACAATGCGCCGGCGCGGGCCTATCAGAAGGCGGCGCTGGCCTTCCTGCAGCCCGCACCGCCGCGCCTGGTCGCGATCGGCGGGCTGTCGGGCAGCGGCAAGACCACGCTCGCCCTGAAGATGGCGCCGGAGATCGGCCGCATCCCGGGGGCCGTCGTGGTGCGCACCGATGTCGAGCGCAAGCGGGAGGCCGGCGTGGCGCTTGAGGACCGTATGCTGGCGGGCAGCTATTCGCCGGAAGCCTCAGCCAGGGTCTACGCCGCTTTCATGGCGCGCGCCGAGCGCGTGCTGCGGGCGGGGCACAGCGTCGTGCTCGATGCCGTCTTCGCCCGATCGGATGAGCGCGCGGCGGCCGAGGCGCTGGCGCATACGGTCGGGGTGCCGTTCCAGGGCATCTGGCTCGACGTGCCGAAGGACGTGGCGCAGCAGCGCGTGACGGACCGAAAGGACGACGCTTCCGACGCCACGGCAACCGTGGTCGAGCGCCAGTTCGGGTACGATTTGGGACACATCGACTGGGAACGGCGCTGATCGACCTTGACGGACATTCCATGAGTGAGTAATCACTCACTTATGAAGCAAGTGCCTCTGATCGATGCGCGGGACAGCGCGGCCGCCGGTCACGTGCGGCAACGCGAGCCCGAGGCGCTTGCGGTGCGCGACGCCTGTCTCGGCTGGCTCCCTCTGGGCGAACTGCTGGCCCGTCTCGCCGACCCCATCGTGCGCCGCTGGATGAAGCGGGCAGGGACGCCCTACAGTGCCGAAATCGAGATCGTCGCCCGCACCCTGAAGAAGCCCGGCATCTGGCTACTGCACGGCGCCTATCTGTTCGGCTGCACGGCGCTGGCCGACGAGACGGCGCAGGGGCCGCATCTGCGGCGCACGCTCGACTGGCCGTTTCCCGGTCTCGGCCGGCTCGTCGAGGTGAGACGCCAGCGCGGACCGGCGGGGGAATTTCTGAACGTCACCTGGCCGGGTTTCGTCGGCGTGCTGACCGCGGTGGCCCCCGCGCGCTTCGCCGCCTCGATCAACCAGGCGCCGATGCGCCGCCGCTGGCGCAGTTCGATGGTGCTCTGGCTCGACTATGCGCTCAACGCGCTTCACGGCCTTCGCAGCAGCGGGCGCTTGCCGCCCGAACATCTGCTGCGCCACGTTTTCGAGACCTGCATGAGCTTCGACGAAGCGAGGCGCCTGCTGGAAACCACGCCGGTGGCGCGGCCGGTCCTCTTCCTGCTGGTCGGCACGGAGCCCGGCGAGCGGATCGTCATCGAACGCGAGGAGACGAGCGCGCGGACCTATCGCGACGACACGGTCTTCGCCAACGACTGGCGCGAACGCCATCCGAAGTGGCGGCCCCGTGCGTGCGGCGACGGCGCACCGGTCGAAAACAACATCCGCCGCCGCAGCGCGCTCGCCGCCTGGTCAGGGCGCGATGCCAATGACTTCGATTGGGTGACGGCCCCGGTTCTCAACGCCTGCACGCGCCTATCGGTCGAAATGTGTCCCGCAACAGGCCAACTGGCCGTCGCCGGCTGGGAAGCCGACGAACGAGGCAGCGCCGCCCGCGTCACCGCGATCTCGACCTTCCAGCATGTCGTCTAAAACCCGGGTACTGGCGAATAAACGAAACAAACGAAATAAACGAAATAAATGAACCGGATGTCGCACCCCTCGAACCATGTGTCGTGGTGACGGTGGAGGGGGCGATGTTGCTTGACTTCTGAAAAACCTATCCCAACGGCCGGCCGGAGCAGTCTTCAGGTGTCCCTATGACGAAGCCGGAAGCATCCGGGCGCAACACCGAGCGACATCCCTGAACCCACGGATGGGAAGATCGACTGCACAATTACCCGGACGCCCGCATCCAGCGCCTGGAGTCTTTCTAGGCTGGCAGGAGCAACACCATCGACTCAGGCCTTTCCAGGCCATATGCGATTGCCCCGCTTCTGCTGGGGAGCGCTCCCCCTCGAATACCTCGGGGTACTCCGGAGCGCGTCTCGAAGCATGGCCACAAGCACCTCGCCTGCTGCATCCTTCGAGACGCGGCCCGCGGCCGCTTCTCAGAGTCTGGCCGGAAACGAATGCAGCTAAAACAAGAGGCTATGAATAGCCCCAATAACCTCACCCTGAGGAGCATCGCGCAGCGATGCGTCTCGTCGCGCGGAGTAACCTCCGCGCTGGGGTGGGAACGCGCACCTTGCTTGTT
>Ga0209702_10005762_pt1 | contig 16547 bp, 16 predicted proteins | sample FRY01_FD_187210 | JGI IMG/M metagenome (GOLD analysis project Ga0209702, IMG submission 187210) | Freshwater microbial communities from Lake Fryxell liftoff mats and glacier meltwater in Antarctica - FRY-01 (SPAdes) (version 2) | ecosystem: Environmental > Aquatic > Freshwater > Ice > Glacier...
TTCTGGTGACCATAGCGTCGGGGACACACCCGTTCCCATTCCGAACACGGCAGTTAAGCCCGACCGCGCCAATGGTACTTGGGGGTAGACCCCCTGGGAGAGTAGGTCGTCGCCAGGATTAATTTATCAGTAGCCTCTGCGAAAGCAGGGGCTACTGACGTTTTATGGCTCAAATTATTTGCCGATTTCTTCGAGTCCGAATCAAACCCGGTGCGGTTCAGTAGCACTCTTTCGCTTGTCGTCAGGTGATCTTGGCGAGCAATGCGAGGAGCGCCCGAATTTCCTGAGCACTCAGTGGCTCCAGCGTGCTTGAGGATATTTCTAAAGCCCGTGGTAGCACTTTGGTGACCAAGTCATGCCCTCTCTCAGTAAGTTCAACGATGCTCAGCCGATCGTCGTCGGGAGTACTGTTCTTTGAGACCAAATTCTTCTGAACAAGGCGAGTGACGACACCAGTGATGGTCGCCGAGTCCATTGCCGTGCGGCGACCGAGAAGGTTCTGCGATGTTGAGCCCTCAGAATAGAGACTGACGAGCGCTGCGAACTGCGTTGAGGCGAGGGTCGCTCCGATGTCACGAGAAAATATCGCTCGGTGGCGTTGGTGCGCCTTGCGAAGGAGAAATCCGATCTGTTTATCGAGTGCATACGGCTCAATACTTGATGAGGACTTGCGCTGTGACTTGCGAGTAACCACCCCGTTCACCTTAGGTCACTTCTGCCAGATGACTATGCTTTTGTCTGCCAGATGACTATGCTTTTGATGGGTGGACACATTTTCTGCGCTGAGAAAGCAAGGCAAGACCCTTACGGTCTCACCGGAGTCGACGGCCGTGCTCGTAGTGGACATGTTGAACGATTTCTGCAGTGAAGGTGGTCTGATGGTGTTGGCCGGAGCACAGACTTTGTACGCGCCACAGCGAGCGGTGATGGATATGGCACGAAGACTCGGCGCAGTGGTGGTGTATGTGAACGATAGCCACCGTCACGACATGCGCACTGAAAGAGAGCTTGAAAAACGGGCCCCACACTGCTGGGACGACACATGGGGTGGGGCCGTGGTGAGCGAACTGGCACCTGCGCTCCGAGATATTAGCGTGGTCAAACGTCGTTACTCAGGCTTCTTTCAGACGGATCTTGACCTTACTTTGCGCGACATGAAGGTTGACACCGTCGTTGTGATGGGAGTAGTAACCAATATCTGCGTTCGGTCAACGGTTCATGACGCCTTTTTCCACGGTTACAAGGTGATAGTCCCAAATGACTGTGTGGCTGCAACCGGACGCCGTGAACAAGAGTCGTCCCTATACGACATCGGAACGCATTTCGGGTGGGTAAGTTCGTCAGACGGCGTCGTTTCGGCCTTGGAGGTCGGTAAGGAAGTGGTCAACCTCGTCGACGAATGAGAAGCGGTTGGTTCACTTGCCATGTCACTTGCATACGAGCAATAGTTGTGACTATCATTGCTCGAGAGGGGGCGGGATGGAAATTCGACAATTGGTAATACTCGTATCCGACTTGGCTCGCGAAGCTGGTCGTGCAGTGGATCCACCTTTGCGTCGCGTCGTTTCTGCGGCGGTCATCACCAATCCGTTTGCTTCTACATACGTTGAGGATCTCTCGCCACTGTTTGTAATTGGCGCCGAGTTGTCCGCATTGTTGTCCGCGCGCGCAGTTGCCGCGCTGGAAGGTGCCGCGCCACACAGTTATGGCAAGGCCGCAATCGTCGGCCTAGATGGAGAGCTCGAGCATGCTGCCGCAATTTTACATCCAAATTTTGGTCAACCCTTCCGTGACGCATTGGGCGGCGGAAAGTCGATCATTCCCTCGGCGAAGAAGCGTGGAGCAGCGGGTGCCACGATCGATATTCCGTTGCATCACAAAGACGCTGCATTCGTTCGTTCACACTTTGACGCCATCGAGTTCAGGATCGGTGATGCTCCCTTTGGTGACGAGATTCTCGTTGCTTTGGCGGTGACCTCAGGCGGTCGCCCGCTTGCGCGCGTAGGCGGATTGCAGGTACATGAAATTGTTGTCCAAGACGGTCTGAGATAGGAGTGCATGGTGGCTGAAATCATTCTCCGCAACATCGGTCAGATCGTTACAGGCGATCTCAACTTGCCGCTTGCCGACGGCGACACGATCGTGGTTCGTGACGGAATGATCGCCTACGTCGGCAAGGCAGGTGGCGCCGAGATATCACCGATGGCGGGAGTGATCGATGTTGGTGGGGCCACGGTCATGCCTGGGTACCACGACAATCATGTGCATCCGGTGATCGGAGATTGGACACCGCGCCAGAAGACCACCGATTTCATCGACTCTTGTCTGCATGGAGGCGTGACGACAATGCTGTCTGCGGGAGAACCACACCTACCGGGTCGACCAACCGATGCTGCTGGAACGAAGGCGCTCGCTATTCTCGCCCACAAGTCGTTCAACAATCTGCGTCCATCGCGCGTGAAGGTGCATGCCGGCGCGGTATTGCTGGAGTACGGACTCACCGAAGCTGACTTCGACGATCTGGCTGCGGCAGGTTGTCGACTTGTCGGCGAGATTGGCATTTCTGGTGTAAAGGATCCAACTGTGGCTGCGCAGATGACACGGTGGGCGCAAGCCCGACAGATGAAGGTGATGGTCCATACCGGCGGCGCTTCAATTCCTGGAAGTGGAGTTATAGGCCCCGATTTTGTCGTCGAGGTTCAACCGGACGTGGCGGGACATGTCAATGGTGGTCCGACGAGTTTGTCGGTGGGTGACGTCGCAAGAATCCTTGATGAAACATCGGCACATATTGAGCTCGTTCACAACGGCAACATAACGACACTTGGTCTGATCACTAATCTTGCGCGCGAACGAAACGAATTGCATCGTGTCGTGGTTGGAACGGATTGCCCCGCTGGTTCCGGCGTGCAGCCGTTGGGAATTCTTCGTGTGATGGCTTCGATGGCGAGTTTGGGTGGTCTTGCGCCTGAACTGGCCGTCGCTGCAGCAACCGGAAACGTTGCGGCACTGCATGGACTCAACCGTGGTGTTATCGCCGTCGGGAGGGAAGCCGATCTTGTTGTCGTTGACTCGCCGTTGGGTTCGCAGGCACAGGACGCTCTCGGAGCACTGGCCATTGGCGACACTTTGGCCGTCGCCATTGCCATGATTGACGGTGAGGTGCTGTTCACCAAGAGTCGCAATACACCCCCCACAACGCGGACTATCACCTACACCGCAGAAAGCAAATAACCCAATGTCACCTCGAAAACTCCAGAACTTATGTGCCGGTACGTGGAAGACGAGCGCTACGTCGTCGTACACCAACGTGCACAATCCGGCCACCGGAGAAGTGATCGCTCATCATCCGTTGTCGACGCAAGCCGAAATTGATGAAATCATCGCCGGCGCCGTCGCCGCTTTCGGACCGTGGAAACGGACCCCCGTTCCAACTCGATCAGCGTTCATGTTTCGTTACCGACACTTGCTCACTGCGCACTCGGATGAGTTGGCGGACATCATCACGATGGAGAATGGCAAGACCAAAGAGGAAGCCAAGGGCGAATTGTTGCGTGCCATCCAATATGTGGAACACGCTGCTGCCGTGCCAGAAACCATGAAGGGTTCAGTCACGGAAAACATCGGAACTGGAGTGGACATTGAGTTCATCCGCGAACCACTCGGCGTCTTTGCTGTGATCGCTCCGTTCAACTTTCCAGCAATGATTCCGTTGTACTTTGCATGGACAGTAGCGACCGGAAACACGGTCGTGCTCAAGCCGAGTGAACTCTGTCCGCTCACCGCGATTCGCATGGCTGAACTTGCCGAAGAAGCGGGTCTACCTAAAGGTGTTTTGAACATCGCCCTTGGCGACAAAACCGTGGTCGAACGGTTAGCGACGCATCCCGATATGGTCGGCTTGTCATTTGTGGGATCGTCGGAAGTCGCGGGGATTGTCTACAAGTTGACCACGAGCGCAGGGAAACGATGCCAGGCTCAGGGCGGAGCCAAGAATCATCTCGTCGTCACCGACACCGCAATATTGGATGCGTGCATGCCCAATATCGTGTCGTCAATGTACGGCAACGCGTCGCAGCGATGCTTTGCCGGCTCCAACGTGCTCGTTTACGACTCTATTTACGACGTGTTTTTAGAGAAGCTTCTAAAGGCTGCGCGCGAGTTTAAGATCGGAAATCCCATCGATCCGCAAACGACTCTTGGTCCAGTAATTTCTGCCAGTGCGCGTGACAAATTCATCGCCGCAATCGACGCTGCAGAGAGGTCGGGTTTGAAATTGCTGCTCGACGGTCGCGGCGTGACTATTGAGGGTTGCGAGGGTGGTTATTGGGTTGGTCCAACACTGATCGAAGCAGGCCTATCCGCACCCGAGTTTCGAACGGAGTTGTTCGGCCCCGTGCGATGTATCGCGCGAGTATCTGGTCTTGATGAGGCAGTCGACATTATCAACTCAAGTGACTATGGTCATACAGCGGTCATTTACACCGAGTCCGGAGGCGTTGCTCGTGAGTTCAGACAGAGGGTTGATGTTGGTCAGGTAGGGATCAACGTGGGAACTCCGGCTCCGATTGCGTTCTATCCCGTCGGGGGACGCAAGTCGTCGTTTTATGGCGATATTCGCGGTCGAGCGAATGACGCCGTTGATTTCTACACCGACAAGAAAATCATCGTGTCAACATGGCACGGCGATCTGGTGCAGGAAAAGCCGGTAGATCCGGCATTCACGGGACAGGTCTAAGGTCAGTACCGACCTAAGAAAACAACACATAGGGGGGATATATATGATGGGGAAAACTACGAGAGCGAAACTTGCGGCGTTTGCTGCCATGAGTCTCATTCTCATTTCGTGCGGTGGCAACGGTGGAGAAACCACCACGACTGCAGCACCACCCGACACCACGGCACCAGCAGAGCCAAGTGGCGATCCGATCAAGATTGGTATTCTGGCCGATCTCACCGGACCGTTTACTACCTACGGAACCAGCCTTGCACGTAGTGCGGAGTTGGCCGTGGCCGAGATCAATGCTGCAGGCGGCATCATGGGTCGCTCGGTTGAGTTGATCGTTGAGGACATTGCGACCGACGTCGCGGTGACAACGGACAAGGCACGGAAGCTTGTCGAGAGTGACAAGGTGGACGTCGTCATTGGACCAATCGGCTCGGACGCAGCGGACGCGGTCTTCAAGACCGTTACGCAGGACGGCAAGACGATCATGATCTACCCAGAGACGTATGAGGGTGGAAAGTGCGATTCGCTGTTCTTCTCAACCGGTGCTGTACCAGCTCAGCAGATTCGTCCGATGTTGCCACTGCTCCAAAAAGAGTATGGTCCAAAGGTCTTACTGTTTGGAGCCGACTATGTATGGCCACGTCGTAGCTTTGAAATTGCCAAGCCAATCATCAAAGAAATCGGCGGAGAGCTTGTTGGCGAGGTGTATCTGCCACTGATTGCCGACGACTTCACCGAGTTGGTGAAGGCAGTTCGCACTGGCAAGCCCGATTACATCTTCACTCTTTACCCTGCGATTTGGGGAGCGGCTCTCAAGGCTCTTACCGACGCGGGTGTGATGGAGGGTGTTGGTGTTGGAACCACCTTCTTGGGTGATCCAGACCTTGCCGGTATTGGGGCGCTAGCAGCAGGCACATACACGGCGTTGCCGTTCTTCACTTCTGCAGAAGGTGTCGGTGTTGCAGCGTTCATGGATGCATTCAAGGCCAAGTTCGGTGCAGACCAGATTCCTTCTGGTGGTGAAGCGCTTGGTGCCTACAACGCCATCTATCTGTACAAGTTGGCCGTCGAGGCTGCAGGAAGTACCGATGCCACGGCCGTGGCCAATGCAATGGTGGGTCTGAAGTTCGAGAGCCCAACCGGAACAGTGACGATGGAAGCATCACATCACTTGCGCCAGACCATTCAACTGGTGAGGGTCAATGCAGAAGGCCTGTACGAACACGTCAGTAGCTTCAAGGATCAGGATCCAGAAGAGAGTTGTTCACTCTGAGCAACTCGCTAGTCAAGGTGATCTCGGCCGCCTGGAAACGGGCGGTCGAGATTCCCCAGTCAGAACGAAGACGAGTCACCGAGATCGTTCTTGGTGTGTTGTTGTTTTCATTACCTTTTGTTTTGTCGGATCTGTTCTTGATCGATCGTTTCGGTCGGTATTTCGTGTGGGCAATCTTTGCAATCTCCGTTGATCTCATGTGGGGTTATGGGGGGATGCTCACATTCGGCCACGCTGCGTTCTTTGGCAGTGGTGGTTATCTTGTTGCAATCTTTACCACGCGCGGTGGCTCGTTTCTCCCGTTGCCACTATGGCCGGCAGTAGGTCTTGCTTTGTTTGTCATCGCCGTGTTTTCTTTTTTGTTGGCCACCCTTGCATTCAGGGGTCGATTGCCCCTTCGAGGTGTGGAGTTTGCCGTCATCACCCTTGCCGTTGCCTTCCTTCTCGAGCAGTATGCACGCGCAGGCGGCGATCTCACTGGCGGCCAGAACGGCATCTTGTTCGAGGTTCGTCTGGGGATGTTCGGACTTGATCTACATCGCGGTCGGGGGTTCTACGCCCTCGCGGGCATTTCGCTGTTGATTGTTTATGTGGTTGCCCGTGTGTTCGTGGCATCACGCCAGGGTCTGATCACGCGTGGCATCCGTGGCAACGAAGACCGCGTGGAGTTGCTTGGTTACAACGTGCCCAACGTGAAGGTTGGGCTTTTTGTGATGGTGGCGGTATTCGCCGGCTACGCTGGCGTACTTTTTTATGTTCATGACGGCATCGTGTCGCCAACCGCCGTGGGTGCCACTGCTTCGACCCAGGTGTTGTTGTGGGTTGCTTTGGGAGGCCGTGGCACATTGGCTGGCCCGGTGGTCGGCGCCATCGTGTTGCAGCACCTCACCGCGACGCTGTCAGGGACCCTGCTCGACACGTGGCTTTTGGTGATTGGTGTGTTGTTGATCGTTGTTGTACTTGTTTTTCCGGGTGGAATTCTGGGACATTTGAATAGGGGACCGGCGCGGTGACCACGCTGCTCGAGGTGCGATCAGTTAGGAAATCGTTCGGCGGTTTCGCCGCAGTGGACGACGTGTCGTTCGAACTTCGGTCTGGCGAAATCACGGGGCTCGTTGGTTCGAACGGTGCTGGAAAGACGACTTTGCTCAATGTGTTGTACGGCAAGACATTCGCTGACAGTGGGTCGATCATAATGAACGGAACCGATGTCACCAAGATCCCAGCATTCGAACGAGTTCGCCTTGGTCTGGGCATGGTTTTTCAGATCACCAGCGTCTTCCATGAACTCAGCGTCACGGAAAACCTGCAGTTGGGTGCTTTGCGAAAGGGAAGGGAAGTGCGCCCTTCATCAGATACCGACATCGACGCAATCCTTGCTCTGATCGGACTCCAATCGCGACGCTTCGATATCGCGTCAACGTTGAGCCACGGTGAGCAACAGTGGTTGGAGATCGGGATGGTGCTGTTGGCCAAACCACAGATTCTTTTGCTCGATGAACCGACCTCGGGGATGACGCGCGCCGAGGCGGCTAAAACGGCAGACCTGTGTCGTTCGCTGTTGTCGAATGGAACGGTCGCGGCCATCGTCGTGGTGGAACACAATATTGATTTCATTCGCCGAGTGAGTGAAAGAGTGCTCGTGATGCACCGTGGCGGCATCATTGCATCCGGATCGATCGATGAGGTGCAAAAAGACCAACTGGTCCGCGACTCGTTCTTGGGGCGTATGCAATGAGTGAGTGCTTGAAAGTCGAAGCTCTCACCACTGGTTACGGTTCAACGACCATCGTTCGGGAGGTTTCACTGACCGTCCAGCGCGGCGAAGTGCTTTGTATTCTCGGGTTGAATGGCGCGGGAAAGACGACGTTGTTGAAAGCCCTCGCAGGATTATTGCCCTACACGGGCTCGGTGTCGCTCAATGGGGCTAACTTGTCGCATAAGTCAGGTGCGGTCATCAATCGGACCGGTTTTGCCTATGTCCCGCAGGAGCAAGGAGTTTTCCCAGGGTTATCGGTGGAGGAGCACCTGCGCCTTTCCCGCCACTTCAGCGACAGTAATCGGTTACTTCAGGGACAAATGCTGGAGTTGTTTCCGACCCTGAAGGAACGTTTTGCCCAAAATGCGCAAACGTTGTCGGGCGGTCAGCGAAAGATGCTCGGTATCGTGATGGCGCTGTCGTCTTCACCGTCACTGGTCGTGATGGACGAGCCAACAGAGGGAGTTGCACCGGTTGTGCGTGAACAACTCGTGAATGCGCTGAAGGCCATTGCAGACACGGTGTCGGTGTTGATCGTCGAGCAGAACCTCGATACGGCGCTTGCGCTCGATGGCCGCGGATTGGTCATGGAACAAGGTCGCATCGTTGCATCTGGCAGCGTTCGGGAGATGTACGACAGCGGTCAACTAGAGAAACTCCTGGCGGTGTGATGTTTGGCGCGGTATTGCCCATTGATTCCTTCAGCGTGGTCGCTCTGATAGCTACATTTTTGCTGATTTCGCTCGGTTTGCACTTCAGTTTTGGCTTGTTGAACATCATCAACATGGTGCACGGTGAGTTCATCTTGATTGGCGCCTACACGGCGTATCAAGTTCAGGAGTGGACGGGCTCTTCCCTTCTTGGGATGGTGATTGCCCCATTTGTTGCGGCCGCTCTTGGAGCATTCTCGGAGTTCATCCTTATTCGTCGGCTCTACCTGCGACCACTCGACACGCTGTTAGTGACGTTCGGGCTTTCACTCATCATCCGTCAGGGAATCCAGTTGATCTACACGGCAAACCCCAAACAGGTGGACGATCCAATCAGTCGATCGATTGAGGTCGTGGGTATCAATATTCCATTGTGGCGGCTTGTGCTCGTCATCGCAGCACTGGTGTTGGTTGCTTCGTGGTTGCTGCTAAATGAGACCTCGCTTGGTGTGCGCTGGCGCGCAGCGGTGGCCAATCCGGAACTAGCAGAAGTCATGGGTTTCAGCCGCAACAGTGCGCGGACGAGTCTGTTCGCGGTGGGCTGCGGGGTGGCTGGTTTAGCGGGTGCCCTCCTGGCGCCCATCAACACATTGAGCCCGCAATTCGGTTTGCGCTTCCTGATCTACTCGTTCCTAGTGGTCATTCTTGGCAAACCGGGGTCATTAAAAGGAATGATCATCGCTGCGTGCGTGCTCGGAGGTTCGCTGGGCATTCTCCAGTTCCATGTCTCAACGGTCTATGCCCAGATGATCGTGTTGCTCGTCGCCATCGTTGCAACGCGATTGCGACCGCTGTTGCAGAAGAACTAGTTGCTACAACAAAGTCGTAATCGTCACGCCAGAAGTCTCTAATTCTTCAATCGCTGCCATGGTGCTCTCAGGCGCGACGCCAGCGCACATGGGCAGCAGTAGGTTTACGCTGAATCCTTCCTTCACTGCATCGAGAGCGGTTGCACGGTCGCAGTAGTCGGTGGCGATTCCAACAATGTCAACCTTGGTGATGCCTCGTTGCTTCAGAATCGCCGCGAGAGTTTGCCCTGATTCGGTCGTTCCTTCGAAGCCGCTGTAGGCCGCAGCGTACTGACCCTTGGAAACAAAGAAATCGACGTTCTCGTCGAAGGGAACGACTGCGTTGAGGTTGGGATGAAACTGTGCCCCATAGGTGTCTGCGACGCAGTGACGAGGCCACGTCGTGGAGTAATTCGGATTGTCGGCGAAGTGGCCCCCCGGATTGATGTGCCAGTCGCGAGTGGCGACCACGATGTCGTAACTGTCGCGACGATCTTTGAGGTACTGCGAGATTAAACTGGCAACATTCGCTCCACCCTCGACGGCGAGCGAGCCACCCTCGCAGAAGTCGTTCTGTACGTCGACGATGATGAGTGCTGATGTCAACCTGTCCTCCCCATGCGCAATGTGATCTGCCTTTTACCTTAGAACCAACACCCGACTACTGTCCATTCCCCAGGCTAGGCGAGAACTCTAATTTGGGTTGATTCTGGGCTCGATGTTGACTTGCTCGTATACGAGTGATATGGTATAAAAACTGTTGGAGAAATGAGGGGTCATCAGATGAGTACTCGGGAGTACGTCGCACCGCGCTCTATTGATGCGGTGTTGAGGTTGCTCGCCGAAGGCACGTACACCATCCTTGCTGGTGGCACGGATGTATATCCGGCGCACGTGGGAAAACCCGAACCCGATCGAGTATTGGACGTGTCGGGTGTAATGGACTTGCGTGGGATCTCGAATGCCAGTGGGTGGTGGAGAATTGGTGCCACGACGACATGGACCGATCTGGTCGGGGCGAAATTACCGACTGGGTTTGCTTGTTTGCAGCAGGCCGCCGCGCAAATCGGTGGGGTTCAAGTGCAGAATGCTGGCACGATTGTGGGCAACCTATGCACCGCCTCGCCGGCCGGCGACAGTATTCCAGCCCTGCTTGCACTAGACGCCGAGGTGGAGTTGCTGTCTCTCCAGCGCACTCGACGGATGGGACTGGACGAATTCATCGTTGGTTATCGAAAGACGGTGCGCGAAGCCCACGAACTGGTGAGCAATGTTTACATTCCCGAAGTTGCAGCCAACAGCAGCAGTACGTTCGAAAAATTTGGAACCCGTTCGTATCTCGTGATTTCGCTCGCCATGGTGGCTGTTTCCGTTCGTCGCGATGCCGCAGGGTCAATTGCCGACCTACGAATAGCAGTGGGCGCGTGTTCTCCTGTGGCTATGCGCCTAGTCGCGCTTGAGAGGCGACTCTTGAAGGAACGGCTGTCAGGACAAGTGGCGCCAACGATCACCGTCGATGATGTGTCGGCGCTGACACCCATCGACGACATTCGCTGTACGGCGAAGTATCGATTCGACCTCGTCCCTGTGCTGATTCGTCGGGCACTCGAGGGCAGTGGTTGGGCGTCGTGATGTCACTGGTGAAGTTTCGGGTCAATGGCATGCCAGTGGAATTTCCTGCCAGCGCCCGCCGATTGACGCAGATTTTACGCGAAGATCTGGGCCTCAGCGGAACTAAAGTCGGTTGTGATGCAGGTGACTGCGGAGCATGCACCGTACTCATCAACGGGGAAGCACATTGTGCATGCATGACAGCGATTGGCCATCTTGACGGCGCCCATGTTGAGACCGTCGAATCGCTGGCGACATCACCAGAAGGCCGTGCACTTCAACACTCCTTTGCTCACTATGGTGCCGCTCAGTGTGGATTCTGCACACCGGGGATGCTCATGGCTGCGAGTACTCTGCTGAGCAAGAATCCGCATCCGACTTCGACCGAGGTGGAGGATGCGCTCGGCGGGGTGCTCTGCCGTTGCACCGGATATCGAAAGATCATCGAGGCAGTGGTGGAGGCCAATGGTGAGTTTGAGCAGGTGTCTCTTCCAACGGCTGGCAAGGCGGTTGGTGCCCGAATGATCAGAGTTGATGCCATCGAAAAACTCATCGGTACCGAACTCTTTGGCGACGATCAAGTACCCGCAGACGCAATGATCGTTGCAGCAGTTCGATCACCACATCATCATGGATGCTTTGAGTTTGGCGACATCGATGGATTCGTTCGCACTCACTCAGGGGTCGTTGGTGTGCTTACAGCGAGTGACATACCCGGTCGAAACGCATTTGGTGTGATTCCTGGCTTTGTCGACCAGCCGGTTTTCGCCGAACGGGAAACTCGTTTCACCGGAGAGGCAGTTGCCGTAGTGGTCTACGACCCGCGCGTGTGTAATTCCGATGTCATCACAGAATTTCCAATCACATGGACCGAACTACCAGCGATTCTGACGACAGAAGAGGCGATGGATGCCGGTGCACCGCTGGTTCATGAGCATCGGGCTGGCAATGTCTTGGTCCGTGGTCTTGTCGAGTGTGGGGACATTGACTCCGCGTTTGCAAATAGTGCCGCCGTGGTCGAGCGAACCTTCACTACACCGTTCATTGAGCACGCCTATATCGAACCGGAAGCGGGGTGGGCATATCTTGATGGCGACACGGTCGTCGTATATACATGCACCCAAGCGCCACATATGAACAGGGATGATCTCGCGGCAATTCTCGATGTTCCGGTCGAGAAAGTGCGTGTCATGCCGACGGCAGTCGGCGGTGGATTCGGTAGCAAACTCGACTTGAGTCTGCAGCCCTTTATCGCACTTGCGGCAAAAAAGTTTCGCTGCACCGCACGTATGACCTACACACGAATCGAATCGATTCGTACAACTACCAAACGTCATCCATCACGCATCACTGTTCGAGCTGGTGCGCAGGCCGACGGCACGCTCACTGGTGTGCGTTTGCATGGAACGTTCAACACCGGGGCGTATGCATCGTGGGGTCCAACCGTGGCCAACCGCGTGCCGGTGCACGGTTCGGGACCCTACATCGTGCCAAATTACAAGGCCACCACCGAGGCGATCCATACGCATTGCGTACCTTCGGGTGCTTTCAGAGGCTTTGGGGTTCCGCAGGCAACGATCGCCCAGGAATGCACCTATGACGAACTCGCCGATGTCCTTGGTATCGACCGTCTCGAGTTCAGGTTAAACAACGCCCTCGTTGCCGGGGCAAAAACGGTGACCGGTCAAGTATTCGCTACGGGTGTTGGGTACAAGGAATGCCTAGAAGCGTTGCGCCCATACTGGAATGATGCTCTCGCGCGCAACAAGACGGTTGGCACTCATCTTCGTCGTGGCGTGGGTATTGCTGGTCTGTGGTACGGATGCGGTAGCACGGCACTTCCCAATCCGTCGACGATTCTGGTCGGCGTGTCGCGCGATGGTCAAGTGGTGCTGCATCAAGGCGCAGTCGATATTGGGCAGGGTTCTAGTACTGTGATGACCCAGATTTTGGCTGATGCACTCGATGTATCAGTCGGCTGCATCGTGCGAGTAGGTGCAGATACGAGCATCACCCCGGATGCCGGCAAGACGTCTGCATCGCGACAAACGTTCGTTAGTGGAAAGGCCACTTATCTTGCTGGAGTGGCCCTGCGTAGAAAACTATTGGAGTTAGCTGGAACCGACGACAGCGGCGATATCGATTTCTCCACTGGTCGACTCATCGTCTCGAGCCGTGGGCAGCGCCGAGTAGTTGAGTTGTCAACGCGCGATCTTGATGAGCGCGGGTATGTGGTCTCGGCGATCGAAAAATATGACCCGCCGACTAAGGCTCTTGACCAGCACGGTCAGGGTGAGCCCTACGCGGTGTACGGCTATGGAGCACAATTAGTGGAACTCGTCGTCGACATGGAAACTGGCCGAATCACGCTGCAGCGAATTGTCGCTGCCTATGATGTCGGTAAGGCAGTCAATCCAACACTGCTCGAGGGGCAAATCGAAGGCGGAATTGCCCAAGGAATCGGATTCGGCCTTACCGAAGAATACACGCCTGGCCGTAATGACAACCTCCACGACTACTTGATTCCCACAATTGGTGACGTTCCCGAAGTGGTGTCGATTCTCATCGAGTCCCACGATCCACACGGGGCATACGGCATCAAGGGTGTCGGAGAGCATACGCTGATTCCAACTGCACCGGCGATACTGAACGCAATTCGCGATGCAACGGGCGCCCTGGTGACCAACTTGCCTGCTACCCCGGAACGTGTGCTTGCCGCAGTGAGGGAGGTGCAACAACGTGTCTGATGTCGAAATAACAACTGAAGAGGAGTCGGATTTTGGCGAAGGAAAGGTGCGCTGTGAGGCGTGTCCAATTCGCTGTTTCATCAAGCCAGGAAATACGGGCGCATGTGATAGGTATGGGAACGTCGATGGCGTTTTGACGAGAATGGACCCGGTCACCGTATTGCGGCTGACGACTGAACGTGGCGGCCAGATCGTGCCGTTTGCGGTGAACGCCGAAGTATGGTCGGGCGAACCGTCCATCTCGCCCGAGGTGGTCATTATCGGCACCGGTGCAGGGACCACCTATCCCGACTACAAACCTGCACCGTTCATCGTCTCAACAATGCGCAACGGTGTGGACACCGTCACCGTCGTCACTGAGGGAATCTTCTCCTATTGCAGTGCGAAGGTAAAGATCGACACAGATCGTCACATCGGTGACGAACGCTCCGTCGTCACGCACAAAGGCGAACCAATCGGGCATGTAACTACCGCAGAGTATGGATCGCAGATGCTTTCGTTGGGTGGCGTGCATCATCTAACCGGCATGACCAAGCACTCAGGACTAGCCACTATGCGGGCTCTTGAAGAATTGTGTGAGAAGCGTGCAATTGAAATTCAGATCGAAGGCGGGGCATCCTTGGTGATCCAAGCGGGCAAAGCCCCGATCATCAATGGGGTGGAAGAGCAGCGAATGCGGGTTGGGTGCGGGTCTGCAGCGGTAGGCATGTTTGCTGGTCAGTGGCACGAAATCTTGGATGAAGTAGTTGTGGTGGATGATGACATCACTGGCGTGCTCTCCGAGCATCAGGCTGGAGCTGTGCTGGGTATGCGCCCGACGGGAATCAGATTGCGCGGCCGGAGGTCGACTCCGGGTCGTTATTTCAACGTGATTGAACCCGGGTCTGGATGGGGTGGAACGAATGTTTCCGATCCGCTCGAGATCCTGAACCCGTTCAAGACCAGCATGGCGTGGTCCGGGCTGAGGTTACTGATGATTAACACCACCGGCGACTCCGCCGAGTATTTCGAACTTAACGATGATCTTGAGCCAGTCCGCAAGTCGATACCGGAACATGTGTTGTCGACCGTGTCGCAGATTGGACTGAATTGTGAACCTGCGCTCACGTCGGTGGTGTTCATGGCGGGTGCGGGTGGCTCACTTCGCGCCGGCACGACGACGGCGCCAATTCTGCTCACCAAGTCGATAAAGAGTGCACGCACGATCGTTACTTGTGGTGGGGCACCGGTATATCTCTGGCCAGGCGGCGGCATCACGTTTATGGTCGATGTCGAGCACGTTCCACCCGGATCATTTGGTCACGTTCCCACCCCCGCCATTGTTGCTCCGCTCGAGTTCACCGTTTCCCGGGAGGACTACATCGCCCTTGGCGGACATGAGCATTCAATTCGTGAGATGTCGGAGGTCTTGCTCGCCGAAGGAATCCGGTACCTCGACTACCAAAACCGCTACACATCGTGACGGGTGCAGCACTCGCTGCTCGTCTTGCGGATGGCCGCCTTCATCTGCAGCATGGCCCAATCGATCTCATCATCGACGCTAAAGGTGATAAACGACAGGTGGAGATGGCTTTTGTTGGCATGGCATGTCGATTCGAGACGATTCTCGACGAATTGGTGGCCGAACTTGCAGATCTCCGGCGTGACGTTTGCGAGGGATATGACGCAAAGGGAGTAATCGCGCGGCGGATGGTGAATGCGACGAGAAAGTTTGCTGGCATATTCGTCACTCCAATGGCGGCCGTAGCAGGGGCGGTAGCCGATGAGGTGGTGGAGGTTGGGTGGGGACACGCTTCGCTCAAGACCCTGTATGTGAACAACGGTGGCGACATCGCACTTCGACTGACTGACGGCGAAGAACTCGCAATCGGGGTGGTGAAGTCGGTGAATGACCCGGTCTTGATCGGACGGCTGCACATGTCAAGCAAGTCCGCTGCTCGTGGTATTGCAACCAGTGGATTCGGCGGGCGGAGCAAGACATTCGGAATTGCAGATGCCGTGACTGTCATTACTACATGCGCTGCAGAAGCCGACGTTGCTGCAACCCTGATCGCAAATGAGGTGAACCTTGGCGAACACCCACAGGTCCATCGTGTGCCAGCAATTTCACTCGACGAGTCTTCAGATCTGGTGGAACGTCTAGTAACTCACGCTGTTGGTATTTTGTCTGCGGAAGATGTAGACATAGCGCTCACGCGCGGTATGCGGCGAGCCACAGATCTGTCCGACCGTGCATCATTGGAAGGGGTGTTTCTTTCTCTGCGCGGGTCGACCCGGTCGGTTGGTCGTTTCCAATATCGATCGGATGGGTTTCGGTAGCAGGGTGTTTACTTCAGAGCCACCTGCGGATATTGACTTTGTAGTCGTTGTATGTGTCGCCGAATATTGATAAGAGGACTTTTTCCTCTGGCGCGATTTGATAACGAGAGATATAAGCGAAAAATACTGCCGGAACGATGAGCGTCCACGGTGCGTTAAGAAAGCCCGCCCAAGACACGAGCACGATCAAAAGCCCAACGTACATTGGGTTTCTGGTAAAGCGATAGATGCCGCTAGTGACCAGCGACGACGCATCTGCTGGCTTGTTCGGGTTGAGTGTTGTTTTTGCTCGACGAAAGGCAATGACGCCGGCGACGCTGAAACTAACACCAATTAGTGCGATTATTGACGCTGCAAATATGTGGGCCAGATTATCATCGTTAAGTGCTGGCGTGCACAAGGAAATGCCCCACATTGAAATCGCAAAGACAAGTGCCACGGCAGGCGGTGGAATCTTGAGTTCAAGTGCACTCATATCGGAGACTCTAGCCGCCATAGATCATGCGGGTGTCTTCCATGCGGAGCACTTCAGTCGCTTCGTCACGCTGAAACTTGGCATTGACGATCTCGCCGATGAAAAACGTGTGCCCACCGCAGTCGATGGACTGTCG
>Ga0209702_10005768_pt1 | contig 16540 bp, 24 predicted proteins | sample FRY01_FD_187210 | JGI IMG/M metagenome (GOLD analysis project Ga0209702, IMG submission 187210) | Freshwater microbial communities from Lake Fryxell liftoff mats and glacier meltwater in Antarctica - FRY-01 (SPAdes) (version 2) | ecosystem: Environmental > Aquatic > Freshwater > Ice > Glacier...
TACCTCCGCTGGCTTCGAAGGCCGACTGAATCGCACGGTGAGGTTCGTCCCCATAACGGATTCTGTCGAATTCGGTGCCTTCAGCGTCCAAACCAACAACCTTCGTGCCTGAACAGCCACCCTGTTGCTTCTTCTCCTGCTTGCAGACGGGACAAATCGCGCTCAAAGCATCTCCCCTTCCCGAATCTCGGCCACTGGACTAAGTGTTGCTGACTCAGCGGAACGGGAGATGCTGTCGCCTTCGCAGCAGGTTTCAATGACCTGGCGACACATGGAGCATTGAGTGTGTCCTTGCACGAAGATTGCCGCGGCCAGGGTGCCGCAGAACGGACAGCTGGAACCGGAGTCCTTATCCATCAGACGCTGCGGAGCTTATCGAAGCTTCGAGACATTGTTCGAATCGTAGTTCGCGGTGAAGATGCTGCCAGCTTTGTCAACGGTGATTGCGATTGGTGATCGGCCGGTTGTTCCCAGTGTGGAGGATTTGCCTGATCTGGTGATCTTCGTGACAGTGTTCGCGTCATAGTTGGCGGTGTAAACGTTCCCTGCTTTGTCAACAGTGATTGCGAATGGATTCGCGCCGGTTGTTCCTAGTGTGGAGGATTTGCCTGCTCGCGTGATCTTCGTGACAGTGTTCGCGTCCTCTACGTTGTTGGCGGTGTAAACGTTGCCGGCGTTGTCAACAGCGATGCCGAACGGGCCGTTTCCAGTTGTCCCTAGAACAGATGATGCACCTTTCGGCGTGATCTTCGTGACGTTGTTTGCTATCCAGTTGGCAGTGTAAACATTGCCTGCCTTGTCAACGGTGATCGCGGATGGGCCGCGAGCGGTTCGCCCTAGAACCGATGATTTGCCGTTCGGAGTGATCTTCGTGACGTTGTCTGAAAGGAAGTTGGCAGTGTAAACATTGCCTGCCTTGTCAACCGTGATTGCAGACGGAGAGCCGTTCGTGGTCCCTAGTGTCGAGGATTTGCCTGCTCGCGTGATCTTCGTGACGTTGTTCGAATAGTTGTTCGCAGTGTAAACATTGCCGGTCTTGTCTACAGCGATCGCGTAAGGTCCGCCACCTGTTCTCCCTAGTACCGATGATTTCCCTGTTCGAGTGATCTTTGTCACAGTGTTCGAGTCAAGGTTGCTGGTGTAAACATTGCCGCTGCTGTCAACAGCAATCCCGGTCGGGTAGCTGCCGGTTGTCCCGAAGATGCTTGACGCTGCTTGAGCGCCAGCAGGGAACGTGATCGCCAGCGCACTGAGAAGCAGGGCAACAGAGAAACCAGTCCTGACGGTCAGAGGACAAGTGGGGCTAAGGTCATCGTTCATGGTTTGACACGCTATCAGATAGTCCGGCCATGCGAGCTGCTTTCTCCGCACTGGTTTTGACTGCCCTTTTCGGTTTCTTGCCATGCGGCTTCGGTTTGCGGAACATTTCTCTTGCAGCTGTTTCTTTGGAGATCGTCGGTCCTGCTCATATAATCATGGCGTCCTGACCGTAGTTCTTCGCCCATCGAACGACCTGGCTTGGATCTTCGAAAAAGTACGCAACATCGAGAGTTTCGACCGTGACGACAGTGAGTTCTTCTATGGCGCCTTGAGGTTTCTTCGCCAGGGCCTTCACTTGTTTCGTCATGCCAGCTGCCCTGCTTTCTGACCTGTCAGTTTCGCCCATCTGGTCGAAATCTGCCTGAGCTCATCTTGTTTCAGATTGTTCGGGTACGGAGACAGGCCCGTTAGCGACGTCGGGTCAGGGAAACGCAAAGGATCGTAAGCGAGCTGCTGAGAAACAAACTCCGCGGCCCCTAGGACAGGACTGACCATTCCGGTGTACGAACTAAGCTGCGCAGCTACTTGAGGGTCGTAAAGGAAGTTCATGAAGCTCTCAGCGCCATAAGGAGAACGGGCGCCTTGCGGAATCATTAGCGAGTCAGTCCAGATCATGCCGCCTTCCGGAGGAACCAGAAACTGAATTCGCGGATTGTCTTGCTGCAGTTGCGCGATTTCACCTGACCAGGCGACGCATGAGTCAATTTTGTTTGCTGCGAGAAGTTTCGTGTAGCTCGAGTCCGTGAACTGGATGTTGCCTTGATTTTCGAGTTTGATTTCAAGCGAGTCAATTGAGGACAAGTAGCTTTTCAGCGAAGCAGTTTTCAAGTCTTTCCCGGTCAGCAACATATACAAGCAGAGCGTGTCTCTCCAGCTGGCCAGTAACGCGAATTTGTTGCGGTTCGCTGGAAGGAAGAAATCAGCGAACGATGCGGGAGTAACTTTGTCAGCGTTGTAAGCGATGCCTGTGACCCCAGCCTGATAAGGAACAGTGTATTTCTGGTTTGTGTCGTACACCAGCTGGTCTTTGATTTCAGGCATTAGCTTCTTCAAATTCGGAATGTTGCTTTTGTCAAGCGGTTCAGCCCATCCGTTTTCAATCCAGTCAGCGGCAGCCCAGTCGCTAGGGACGATTAAGTCCCGGCCAATTGGTTTGCCTGACCTCAGCTGGCTTTGAACACTGAGGAAGAAACTTTCGTTGTCGCTGTAATCTTCCAGGTATCTGAGGTCAGCTTTCGCTTCTTTCTTCCAGTCGTCAAGCAACTGCTTCTTCATGTATAAAGGCCAGTTGCTTACAACGAGAGTTCCGATCACGGCTTTCGGATGTTTCACAGCTTTCTCGTTTTTCGGTTGTCGCGCTGAGCTTGAGTCGCTTCCGCCGCAGGCAGCAAGAATTGCCGCGGTCCCGCCGAGCGCCAAAACACTGCCAGCTTTCAATGCCTGCCGGCGCGTGATTTCCAGCGATCGTTTGTTCTCCGGATCTGACATGCCTACAGAGAAGTATTGCAGTTGCTCCGGCACAAACTGAGACCCAGCCGAAAGGAGGGATTCGACCGGGCCTCAGCCTTGAAACAATTCCTTTGAAGGTCCCCAGGCAAGGCGAAAAAGAAGAAAAACCTTGAGAAGGGAACAAGGAACTTCGCTCAAGCTTGCAGACCGCCCGGACAACTTAAACTGTCTGCCCTAAAGAGATGCAGGAGTCGCGGGTCGGCTTTCAATAACTGCTTGAACGAAATCGGCGGGCAATCCGAAAGGCTCGAAGTAACCAGCGACGAACGCTGCAGAAGACTGAGACAATACTGCTGTCCTGTTGTCCTTGGAAGGCGCGCTGATTGCTTTGACTGCGGCAGACTGTTTGGTGTTCTCTTTTGAGGTCATGGCAGAAAGCATACACCACCGGCAGGGCACTAAGCCCCCGTTCAGCCTACCTGCAGCTCTCCTGTGACACTCCGCTCGCCATTAATGGCGGCGGCTTCTCGCTTCTCAGGCGACAAGATTGTCGCCTCCACGAAGGGACTGCCCGTCCCTGAGTATGTTCAGTGCAGCGTTATGATCACGATAGTTCGGCGCATTCAGCTCACTGTACGGACAGCAACAGACGATTCACCCGCGCCCTGAAGAACGCGGCTCTCTCGAACAGACTTTTGTAGACTTTTACTCCATCGGCCGACAGTGATCCCCGTGCAGGCGCTCATTGCTTTGAAGACTTTTGCGCGATTCCCGGAGACCAATGCAGCGCCAATAGGATTTTGGCTGCTGCTTTTGATTTGGGCTTTGCTGAAAGCAGCGTACTGATTGGCTAGTGTCTGCAATGCTGCTTTGCATGTTCCGCCGGTGAGTCGGCTGGCGGCTCGTTTGACGAATCGTTTTTGATCGTTGAGTGTGCCGTTCACTCCGATGTTCTCCAGGTCAGTGGTGAACTGAGCGGCTTCAGGCGATGACAGGGTGGATGATTTGTCGCCGTTCTGCTTGATGCCGCAGCCAGCCAAAGCGAGAGCAATGACAGCTAAAGACGAAACGCTGAGTAAATGCCGGAAAGGTTTCATCGCTTTGAAGAGTAGCGGATATCCCGGCGTTGCACACCGCAAACTCTCGTATTGCTAAACGTCCCTCTCTGCCTGTACTCTTCAGCTATGCCCTACGACCCTAACGACCTGGAGGACCCTCTTAGACATCGCTTTTCTGAACGCCGTGCTGATTCAACTTTCTCGCGGGCCGTCGACAAGAAAACAGCGGCCGGTTTAGGAGTCCCTGTTGATGCTCTCGATAACGCGCCTGACCTTCCGGCGAAACGACTGCTGACTGACGAAGTTCTGGGACTTGCTCCTAGAAACTAGTTTTTGGCGGGCGAAGGATGTATGCTGCATCCATGCTGAAATCGCTTCTTGATAGTTTTCTGCTCAAGCTCATGCCGCTGCCAGCAGCTCGTCAATCACTGACATTCTGATTCCGTTTGCTTCCAATGCCTGCATGATTTTATCGAGGCTGAACAAGGTTCGTTCAACGATCGACAGGTATCCGGTGGCCTGCCAGCGCACGACTGCCCACGGAACTTTCAGTTCACGCACCGAAGCATTCGCATCGAAAGCATCGCCGAGCGAGAAAACGCCAGGGGCCAGCGCTGTGACTGTCGCTCTCTCATCTCTAGCGCCAATCTGCTGAAGACTGTTAGCGCTGAGCGCCGCGTCCCCACTGCCCATGTAATCATTATCGTCTCCGTACTCGTTTTCACTGCAGTTGCGGGAGTCAGGTGTCACTGGCGGAAGAGGTGACCATCCGAAGCCTTCCGGGGTTGAGTAGCTGTCGCAGTCAATCGATTTGGAATGATCGAGCCTGAAGTTGTGGCCGAGCTCATGAGCGAGCGTCTTTACACCCCCGTCACTTATCCAAACGTTTCTCCCGCCCAATGTCCCACGGCCGGACCACGTGCAGTCGAATCCTGAAGGCATCACGTACACTTCATGGTCATAGTTGTCAGGGTTGTGTCCTGCCGCGATCGCTGCATTCCTGAGCGTTACGCCCGCGGTGTACTCATCGCATCCACTAGCAGGCAGTCCTCCGTACGGGCCGACTACATCTCCCACCATTGTCTGAGTGCCTGCTGACTGCCATTCGATCATCCTCTTCACTGACGGTTCGCTGCTGGAGAACATGCTCCGAGCGAACACTGCCGGGTCACGGCCTTCGCTCACCATCACCAGTACTTTTCGTGGTCCAGTGAAAGAAGCCCGAGCTTTAATTCGCGGTCCTGTGATAACGGTTCGCAGTTCCTGAACTCGAAATCCGCTGGCGGTTCGAACTCCACTGACGCTGATTCGCGTGCCAGATTTGAGATTATCCGCCTGGAAAGGCTTCTCGCCGAGAAGACGCAACCGTTTCCCGTCTGTCTGCAAGAACCGGGTAGTTGTTGAGCGTCCGTTGATGAAATCGTCGGTGTGCTCCACAACTACGCGGCCTTCCAGCTTCTCTGCGAAAGCAGCAGCGGGAAACAGAAAGCCGGCGGCAGCAACAATGGTGATGATTGACGGGGAAAGTATGCGCATTACAAGGGGGATTCTACACCGAAGGTCGGCGCTCGGCGCCGCTATGGCCGACCGTGAGATCAACGAGCGCTCCAGCGTAACCGGGCTCCCCGCGAAGCCGTTACGAACCGCCAGCCTGCAATTGGCCGACCGCGATACAAATCACGTTTGCCAAGCGCCTTGAACGTAACATTGCGCCTGCCCCAATTGTTCATCCATGAGCAAGAAGGAGACCAGAAATCCAGAACAAACCCTGGGCCGCCTCGGTCCATGACAAGGAAGAACCGGCGGTTCAGAACACGCCGCGGCTTCTTCATTTGGATCCATGTTCCAAGCGGCAGGGCGTTGTTCGCTACATAACCAACGCGAACCGTTTTACCACTGGCCGTTTGGGTTGTACTGCCGTCGCACGAGGCGTAGGCGGTACTTGAGCCGCCCATAAGTGCTGCGCTAACTGCTAAAACCGTAAGCATTATCGAACTCTCCGATAGCAGCCCCAGGCCGTGAACCCTACCGACCTAGCAACACGGTTTGCCACAATCATTTGGGCGCGCCAGGACGCACTCCCGGCGTTGTCGGCGTAGCCTCGCGGCTTGAACGAATCCCAAGTACCGGAGTAGAACCCAAGACCGCCTTGGTAGGACGGGCCAGGATGACTCCAACGAACACCCCAGGCACCTCGCCCAGGCTGCTCGCAACGGCCTATGCGCACCCACAATTTCCAGTTCTTCGGCATTGCGGATGCGCTAACTGTCTTGTGTTGCGGCGCTTGTTTTTCTATTCGGTGTGCTGCAGCTGGCCCGGCTGTCAGCAGGAACAGCATTACTGCGCTTGCGGCGATATGTCGTATGGCTTTTATGATTGTTCACACGCTCCTTGGTGGTTGGTCGAAACGCTTTTTCAGCGTGCGCTTTCGCGCCAGTTTGATGCTCAGTCCTGCAATGGTTTCTTTATCGGACAGTCGCGGTAAACGAATTTCTAAGCGACTGTGATTCCAGAATAGTCTGTCTTCCGGACAGTATGCTGGTTTTGCAGGGATTTTTGCAGTTTTGGTGTGCTCAGTCGCGAGTTATTCGTCTCAATCAAGCCTTATCGCAGCACGAAACCCTTTAAACACGGGGTTTAGGGCCCTGAAACTCGCGTGTGAAGCTGGGGGACCTTTCCGGGGGACCAAAATTGTTTCGGGTCTCATCGTTAGGGAGCATGTTGCCGGCCGGACCCGTGCCAGCATCAAACCGGCCTGAGCCAGAAGCCCCTAGACCACAGACTTAAAGCCTGCGTTCAGTGAGATGCTTGCGTCGGAGTTGAACCTGCGACCGTCGCAGGGTTATTTCTGGTTTAGCGGCTATCTCCTAGCTTGGAACCAAGCTATCGCAAGGTTCTCGGCGGCAGCAACACACCAACTTGGCTGTGCGGCCAAAGTTCCCGTCCCTCATGCATTCCCGGCATGTACGCCATGTTCAGGTCTGCGCATTTCAGATTCGCGCCGCTCAGATTCACGTCGGTCAAGTTCGCTTCACGCAAGTTCACGAAGCTCAGTTCCGCGTCGCTCAAATCAAGCCGCGTGCCTGCCTTTCCGTCAGATTCAATCCATTCAGCGTGAGCTGCAAGCACATCTTGCAGTTTCTGCTCAATTGTTTGTTCAGTCATCGGATCAACCCAATCGTGCCGTCCAGGTTCGCGTCTACTAAATTCGCACCAGTCAGGTCCGCACCGGTCAGGTCCGCACCAGCCAGATTTGCGCCGAACAGGCTCGCGTCAGCCAGGTTCGCGCCACGCAAAGTCGCCCTGGTCAAGTCCGCGCGGATTAGAGTTGTGCCAGCCAAACACGTGTCTACTAGATTCGCACCAGTCAAGTTCGCGCCAGTTAGATTCGCCCGTTCCAGATCGGACCTCTCTAGGTTCGCGTCGATAAGGCTCGCGCCCCTCATGTCTACATCTATCATGTCGGCGTCAGTCAGCTGCGCCTTGTTTAGGCTCGCAATTCTCATGTCCGCATCAGTCAGCTGCGCGTTACCTAGGTCCGCACCGGTCAGATTTGCTCGTCGCAAGTTCGCGCCTTCCATCACGGCTCCTTCTAGGTTCGCCTCGCAAAAGTTCGCGCCTTCCAAGTTCGCTTCCCGCATATCCGCCGCGAACAAGAATGCTCCACCCAGAACAGCGTTCTCCAGATTAGCCCCAACCAGCTTTGTTTCGAACATCAAAGCGAGCTGGAAATTTGATGATCCCAAATCTGCACCAGACAGATCAGAACGTGACAGCTGGGCGCGACCGGCGTGGCACAAGATCAAGCGTGCTTCGCGCAAATCGATTCCTTCGAGGTCTGCTCGTTCTAATATCTCACACGTTAGGTCGAGCTTCCTGCCGTGCTTGTGGTCTGATTCCGCCCATTGAGCATGAGCTTTCAGCGCTTCGCGTGAGACACTGGATTGACATCCTCCCCGCGGCTGAAGCCGGGGGATTCCTAGGCTGCGCATAATACGTTCCCAGTGGTTGATATTTCATCGGGCTTGCCGGCTGCAGCTGAAGCCACAACTGGTCTTACAGTCCCTCCACGTCCAGAGACGGCCTGTCCGGCCGCCTGAATATTCAGTGCCGCGTTAATGTCGGCATTGTTTTCATGCCCGCAGGTCCGACAACGAAACAGTGTTTGGCTCTGACGACTGTTCCGGTCGGTTATTCCGCAAGCATTGCATGTTTGCGATGTGTACGCAGGGTTGATTTTGATGATTCGGCCTGGAGCTTTGTCTTCTAGTCTTCTCGTGAATAAGCCCCAGCCGGAAGCAAGAATTTCACGGTTCAAAGCTGCTTTAGCACGGACATTTGAGCCTGGCTGTTCGACGGTTCCTTTAGCTGAACGCGTCATCGCTTGAGTTTTGAGATCTTCCAGGTAGATCTGGTCGTAGTCTTGGGCGAGGCTGGTGGTTAGTTTCTCAATCAGGTCTTTGCCACGATTGATTTCTCGGTGCTTGATTTTCGCGATCGCTTGCTTAGTGCGTTCGCGCCGGCCGGAGCCTTTCTGTTGACGGGCGAGTTTGCGTTCCAGCCGGAGCAGCCGTTTCTTCTCTGTCAGCTGGAGCTTAGGCAGGTCATGGAAAGCGCCTTCGCTGGTGATGAACGCGTGAGCGACACCGCGGTCAATACCGATTGAGCTGCTATCGCCAGGACCTTTGAGTGGCTCAGGTTTAACAGCGAAGCTGATCCACCAGCGGCCAGCAGTGTCCTGTTTGATCCGGTAGCTTTTCGGATTCCCAGGAGATTTAGACCAGCGGAAATCGATCCAGCCAACCTTCGGGACATTAACTCGAGCGCGATGCTTAGAGAGACGCTCATATCGTTTCGCTGGGGCGCCAACAACACGAAAGCTTTCGTGACGGCCTTTGACTCTCCAGGTCGGACGTCCGAAATGGCGCGGATTGTCCCACCAGTTCCGGAATGCTTGATCAAGATCCCTGAGCGCTTGTTGCTGCGCTGTCGCTGAACCAGCGGCAAGCCAGTCATGCGCTGCTCTGAGCTTAGTCAGCTGCTTCGATTGTTCTTTAGAGTTCGGGGAAGGACGCAGCAGCAAGCGATAATAGTTGTGTTGTTCCAGCGCGAGATTCCAGATGCAACGGGCCTGGCAGCAATGATCCTGCAGCTTTTGCTCCTGACCGGGTGTTGGATAAAGACGAAAGCGCATAGATCAATTTTAACTCAGACAACGGCAGAAACACCTAGTTTCCAAGATGGAACGCTTGACGCCATTCATCCCCATACCTAAAGGAAGGGGCTTTCTGGCTCGCATCGGTATAATGAGCGCGGCGCTTTCATCGGTTGGCCCCGAGGAAACCCTCGGCTTCAGGCATCCGGTCCGATCACGTAATCAGCGAAGCCACCTTCGTTAGTCAGCAGAGCTTCATACCACTGGATTCCTTCTCCGCTGACGTCCATGTCTGACAGAACACTCTCAACGCTTATGTTCTTGTCAGCTAATTTACGCAGATCATCGTAAGCTTTCAGCCACGCGCGGTCGCTCATGCCGACAGACTTAGAGACCAGCCGGTTGCCGGCCTTAGTGCCGCGCCCGTTCTTTTTGACGATCGGTTGTTTGCTTTTGAGATTCATTTGCACGAAACGGCAAGCCCAGCCGTTGCTGTAACGTTTCTGCATGGCGAGGTTCTGTCGGATGAAAGCCGGGCCGCTTTCCGTAAGTGTCTGCAAAGCAGGATCTTCAACTTCCATCTCTTCCAGGTTGTCCGCCAAGGTCAGCAGTTGCGGTGCCATCAAAGCAAATAGCTGACCGTCATGAGAGTTCTGTTCGGCGAACAGGAGCATGCTTTCCCAGCGGTCACGCATCGCTTTGTTAGAAGCTTTTTTCTTGTCTTTCCGGTAGGCTTTGCGAACTTTGGTGATGCAAGCAGCTGTTCTGCTGAGTTCTCTCCGATTCGTTCCGTACTGCTCAGCCGTCAACCGAAAACCGTTCGAGGCTTGAGGTTCGTTGATGGCCTGCAAGACGAACCAGGGATCGTTGCTGCTCTGTGCTTGCGCGGGAACAGCGAAAAGCAGAACAGTTAGTGATGTGAGAAGGAAAGCTTTGATCATGGCTTCAGCTTACCGCTTAGCAAGGACTCGCGCGCCATTCAATCCGCGGCGTAGAAACGGTCCAGCACCCACAGCAACCCTAGTTCCTCTGCGAATTCGAAATGCGCGGGCCGGAGCAACGCTAACGGTACTTTCCTCAAAGCGCTTTCATGCCTTGCATGACACGAAGAGCAAAGCACCAGGCTGTTTCTAGGATCCCACAATCTGTCAGCGTGACCTTCGACCTTAAGAATGCGTTTCGGGATCACATGATGAATTTGCAGAGAGTCCCGGTGTTTCGCGCCTCCTACAGCACACACTGATTTCATGGGCAGGCCTTTGCCTTTGGCGCGCATCGCTGTTTCGAACCATGCTTGAGATTCCGCGCGTTGCGCTGCTGTCATCCGAGTTTTCCGTTTGCGGGCCTTGAAAGCGCTGCGTTTCATTGGCTCAGCTGGACGAGTAGGCGTTCGCTGTTTTCGAGTTCGAAGCTTTCCGGGTACACCTGCAAAGAATTGGTGTACGGGCAAGGATTCTCCCCGGCAAGCAGGGCTTCAGCGATTCTGCGTGCAATAGCTGGATTACCGATCCGCGTGCTCATTTCATCGAAACTGATGCGGTCAGTGGCGCCATGAAACAAGTGCCGTACTGAACTGCCGCGAAGTTCAGCTTCTAACGCTTTGCTTTCCAGGAACGCCACCCATTTGCTTTTAGCCATGGTTGACTTCCATTTGGTTGTCCATCCAGAGAGCAACTGTTTCCGCTGCATGTGCAGCTAAGCCTTCGTATTTCCCGCCGGACAAAGCATCCTGATTGTCTTTGACTAGCTCGAACGAGGCCGGCGCGGCTGGTGTTGCTGGCCTCACAGTTGCTAGTCGTTCTGTTTGGCTGCGTTCACCTACTCGAGCTATACCGATGTGAACGACTCCTTGGTAAGAGCGGAACGTGAGAACGTACAGTCCGTCGATAGTTGAGCCGTAAGTGGCGGCGCCCCAGGCCGCAGCTTCTTGTCCTAAGCGTGCTTTCAAGCGACTGAGTTCTTTAGATTTCGACATGCCCGGATCTTCCTGTCTTATCGTTTCCTTTTATCTGTGTTTGCATGGTTCCCACCGTACTCCCTTGACCGGACACTCTAAACGATGTCCAGACGATTTGATATCTTGGCTCAGTGCCCGACAAGCTGCTTGCTTTCACAACGATGGTTCGACTCGCTAATGCCGGCCAACTTCTAGATGAGCACACTGCAGCTCAACAAGGAATTGAGTCCGTGATCTCCACTTTCGGTTTCAGAGACAAAGAACTCGCTGGCATCGCAGCTTCACGCACAGTCATTCTGATTGAAGCGCAGAAACGCGGCGCTGGACTTGAGAAAGAAATCCAGTTCGTGAATGCGCCTCCCCCGGCTTTTCATGTGCTTGCCAGTGCAGCTTGGCTTGAAGGATTTCTTGTTGGTTTGTGTGATCAGCATACGTCTTCAGGAGCAACGCAGCCGCTTCAGCCTTTACAGGCGCCTTCTGTCGGCACCATTCAGATAGGGCAGGCATGCCGCGCCGTTGACGAAGGAGCTCAAACAGAAGGCGTCGAAGAATACCTTTCCGCTTCGCTGGGTGTTTCGTTGACCGCGACTTTCTCGTTCGCAAACAGACGCGCGCAGCGGCTGCTGGAAAGCACCGGCACGACCAATAAGAATGCAAAACCTAGCTTCAACGATCTGCTGCTTCAAGGCATGATTGCGGACGGAACAATCGTCGGACTGCAACTCAGGGCCCTGGATAACGCCGGAACGTTAGATGCTGGCAGTATCCCGCCTGAAGAGCTTTAAGAAAACAGCTTGCAGTTGCTGAGACACTTCCTGCAAACACACCCCGCAAAAAGGCCCAAATCCAAGGCCCGCCCAGAGGGAGTACTGATCCGCAGCTTGCCAAGCACTTCGCTGCGGTAAGGCGTCCCCGCAACAAGGCGAAAGGAAAGCCCGCTTGGAGGGAGTTGTTACACCCTACGCCAGAGATCGGACGCAATGCTCAACCAGTGTCCCTTCGTTTGCGGATTTCTTGCGGCACATCAATTGGCTGCGGCGCTTTCCAGTCGCGTGAACGAGCGATAATTCGCAGCCCGAAGTTGAATCCTCCCCCGCCTGAAGGGCAGGGGCTTCCTCAGGAGAACTCCAGTGATCCGCCGATCGCCGACGTCGTTACCGCCGCCAGATCAAGCCAGAGCGGTGTCTGCACAGGACCAAGCATCACAGCGCTTTCAGTATTCGCTGGGCAGCATTATTGTCGTGACGGACCGATCGGCTTCTGTGATGACCCAAACGATTGATTGGTTGTCGCCGATTTCGTAGACGCTCAAGATGCGGCCGCCATGCCCGAGCCTTAAAGCATCTTCGTTTGCTGCGGCATCTTCAAGGCTGAGCTCACCCCAGTCGCCTGTGATGTGCCGGTCCGTTAGCTGGAACACCGTAATGTTTGTGCTGAGCATCAGGTCCGCCGCTCCTTGCGTGGAAACAACTTGCCCGAGCGTGAAAAGACCTTCGGTGCTCATTGCTCTTCCTGTTCTTCCCAGTCTTCAGGCACTTCCCATGTTTCCACGTCTGCTACAGCGATAAGGCCGGCGTACGCTAAAGCCAGAGGGAACAGTTCCTGCGGGACACAAGCTCTGGCAAGCACGGAGCAAGCTTCGTGCGCGCTGAGCACAGCTTTCGTTGACGAGTCACCAGGCGCATCATTGTTTTGTTCTGCTTGATTTATGCATTCAGCGCCGTAGTGCCCTACGGCAGTGCGAAAGATTGAGGTCGGGTTCAAGTTAGTCTCTCGCGCCAAGTGAAGGAGATCTGAAATGCCGTCGGTAATTGCAGCCTCGAGTTCAAGAACGGAGCACTCGGCTTCAAAACCGAAAACTTCCGTTTCCCGCGGTTCCCTTTCAACTTCTCCTTCGGCCACGTACCTGCCGGAGATCAGCGCCGCTTTCGCTCTGTCAGCGCGAGCCTTGTTATCGTCGTTCATCGGCCAGGCCTGATTTTCTCGCCTGCCGCGTACGTGTGTTCGCTGATTGATTGGTCTTGCTCGGCTGGACTGAGCTTTTCCCATTCGCGTCCACCCCATTGTTTCGGGTTGTGCTGTTGTTCGCAGTGTTTTGACGCTGTTTCGTACCAGTCGGGCTTGTTGAGTGTTGCGGCGCTCATCGGTTTCCGCTGGCTTCGTCGATAATTGCGTCGGTGAGATCTGTGTCCCCAAGGTTCGCGCCGATCAGAACCGCGGCTTCAGCTCTCGCGCCTGTCAGGTCCGCGTCGGTCAAATTCGCCCCGTCAAGATTCGCGCGCCGCAAGTCCACGCGCCGCAAGTCCGCGCCTTCAAGGTCCGTGTCGGTCAGGTTCGCGCCTGTCAGGTCCGCGTCGGTCAAATTCGCCCCGTCAAGATTCGCGCGCCGCAAGTCCACGCGCCGCAAGTCCGCGCCTTCAAGGTCCGTGTCGGTCAAGTTCGCGCCTTTCAGGTCGGCGCCCACTAGTCTCGCGCAGTCAAGGTTCGCATCAGTCAAGTTCGCGCCTTTCAAATCCGCGCCACTCAGATCCGCATCGGTCAGGTTCGCGGCCAGCAGGTTCGTTCCGCTCAGATTCACGTCCAACAGATCCGTGAAGCTCAAATCTGCGCCTGTCAGGTTCGCTCCAGCCAGCTCCGCGCCGTTCAGGGTTGAGGCCACCAAGTTCGTGCCTGTCAAGTTCGCGCCTATCAAGTTCGCGCCGTTCAGGTTCGCGAGACTCATTTCCATGTCGGCCAGATCCATGTCAGCCAGGTTCCTCCTTTGGAGATCAAGGCGTCCTCCGCATTGCGGGAAGATTGTCCGACCGAACTCTTTAACCCATTCGAAGTGCGCTGCTACTAGTTCAGCTAGCTCTTTTTCGCTTACTTGTTCAGTCATCGTCTTAGTCTCCTAATGGTCGGCAAATAGCGAGGGCGGGATTCGAACCCGCGATCTTCAGGTTATGGGCCTGACGAGATGCCTCTTCTCCACCTCGCGACGGTTTGTTCAAGTCTTGGGCGACCACGGGAATTTGCCTTTTTTCGCTGGATACCAAGGAAAGTCACGCAAGTCATGAACCGCTAACACGGCGCCGACGAGAACAGCTACGGCGCCAACGCCACCGTGATGCAAACGGCGTCCGCGTACGAACACTTGTCGTTTGTCTAGGTCGATGTCGACCCACTGGTACACAGCAGGCTCCTGTCTGTTGAGTTCATGCTCACCAGCCTACTGAGTCAGTCGGACACTATGCCGTTAGAGCCGGCGCGGAGGATCTCACGTTGTGCGCGCTCAACAGTTTCGTTCCCAGCAAATCCGCGTCATTAAGGTCGGCGCCTGCCATTTGTGCCTGCCAGAAGTTCGCTCTCATCAAGTTCGCGCCTGTCAGTTTTGCGCCAGTCAAGTTCGCTCCACGGAAATCTGCTTCAACAGCGTTCGCTTTCTTCAAGTTCGAGTTCGACAGGTTCACGAAATGCAAATTCGCGCCTGTCAAGTTCACGGCTTCCATGTTCGCCCCTCTCAAGTCTGCGCCTCCCAGGTCCGCTTCCGTCAAGTTCGCGCCAACCAGTTTCGTTCCTGCGAGCACAGCGCCTCTTAAGTCCGCGCCAGACAAGTCCGCACGCAACAAGCGTGCTCCCCTCAAGTCCGCGCCTGCCAGTATCGCGCCTGCCAGTCGCGCTCCTTCTAAATTCACGCCTTCCAGGTCTGCGCCGCTCAAGTCAAGACGTTTGCCGCGTCCTTCTCCGTTTCCAGCCCATTCCTGATGAAGCCGGATCAGCTCCGTGAGATGATCTGCGGTGAGTTCATGTTCGTTACTGGTTTTCAAAGCTGGTCTTCCACTTCAGGGAAGCGTACATCATCCAGCCACAGACAAAGAGCAGTACGGTCCGCAAAGCTTGAGCTAGCCTGCATCATTCATTTGGATAGGGCAGCGCACGGCGCCGCGGGTCGTCGCCAGAAGCTGCTCACTATGGCGGGCTGTAGCCGAAGGGATGCCGCGACGAGTCGCAGCCGGTGATCGAATGATGCAATGGGCACCCTTTAAACGATGAGGACAATCAGGCACATCTCAGAAAACCGTCTATGGTAGGTTGACAAAAGTGTCATGGCCGAGTTCTCAGCCAATCCATGGAGTTCCGTAACCGTCGGCTCTGAAAGCACGAGAGAGGCCGTGTTGATCGCGGCCACTAAATTGCTTGCGAACGGCGTTTCACCGACCTTCGCGCAGGTTTCGCGCGAAATCGGCCTGTCGAGGCAGAGGATCCACGCCTACTTTCCAGGTGGTCAAAAGACGTTGATCGCAGAAGTTGAGGGCTGGGGATTCGCCAGACTGCGATCCCTGATCGCCTACGCTGGGCGGGCCGATCAGCCTGAGCTTTACTTCGAGCAGTTCTTCCACGGAGTCGGTGAAATCCCGCGCGAGAAGGCGATCGCCCTGACGGCGCTCCTAAACGCAAATCATCCGAAGTCCGACGCGGCGCGCCGGCGAATTGCGAAAGCGATCAACCGCTGGCGGTCGCAGACCAAGATCGACCAGGCTCGCGTGCCGTGGCTGGTTCGGTACCTGATCTTAATGGCGCAACTGATCGCCGCGGACAACCCCAATCTCGGCGGTGAACGCAACAAGGGCGCAGTCAGTCCCGCAAAAGCGCTGCAGCTTTTCCAATTCGGCATTGCCTACGTGGTCACGTTCGAGACAGCTCCTGATCCGCCCGAAACAACGGTGTAGCTCCTCGAAGCAGCTCAGCTCTCTCGGACTGAACATGCGTGCCCGCCAAAACACCTCAAACTGGCCTGACCTCCCTGTAGGATTGTGAAAGTCCGATCCTGAATTATTGCTCGGTAATCAATGGCCAAAAGTCAGAACAACCAACCGAAAAGCGACCCTAAGAAGGTGAAGACCGATAACGGCAACAATGAAGCCGCGCTCTTCGAGGCAGCTGACCGGCTGCGCGGAAGCGTCGAGTCCGCTGAATACAAGCATCTGGTTCTCGGCTTGGTTTTCCTGAAGTACATCTCTGACAGCTTCGAGCAGCGCCGCGCCGAGCTGGAGGAACTGACCCGCAAAGCCAAAAGCGACTACTTCACTGACGACGAGAACGAGCGGGAAGAAGTTCTGGATGATCGCGACGAGTACACCGCTGCGAACGTCTTCTGGGTTCCTGAGAAAGCCCGCTGGGATGCTCTCCTGGCAAAGGCCAGCCAGCCCGATGTCGGCGTGCAGCTCGACAAGGCTCTCGAATCGATTGAACGCGAGAACGAGCCGCTGCGTGGTGTGCTGCCGAAAGTCTACGCAAAAGCTGCATTGTCGCCGGAGAAACTAGGTGATCTTGTTTCAACGATCGCGAAAGTTGGATTCGGGCATGACGCGAAGCAAGCCCGCGACGTCTTAGGCCGCACATACGAGTACTTCATCAAAGAGTTCGCCCGCTCAGAAGGCCACCGCGGCGGAGAGTTCTACACGCCAGAGCCCGTTGTCCAGCTGCTGGTTCAGATGCTTGAGCCCTATAAGGGCCGCATTTACGACCCGGCATGCGGGTCGTGCGGAATGTTCGTGCAGTCCGCTGATTTCCTTCGCGCTCACGCTGGCCGCGCCGAAGATCTCGCCGTTTACGGCCAGG
>Ga0209702_10005771_pt1 | contig 16529 bp, 17 predicted proteins | sample FRY01_FD_187210 | JGI IMG/M metagenome (GOLD analysis project Ga0209702, IMG submission 187210) | Freshwater microbial communities from Lake Fryxell liftoff mats and glacier meltwater in Antarctica - FRY-01 (SPAdes) (version 2) | ecosystem: Environmental > Aquatic > Freshwater > Ice > Glacier...
GACCCTAGTACGAGAGGACCGGGTTGGACGAACCTCTGGTGTGTCAGTTGTCCTGCCAAGGGCACCGCTGATTAGCTACGTTCGGGATGGATAACCGCTGAAAGCATCTAAGCGGGAAGCCGGCCTCAAGATGAGATTTCCATGCCCTTCGGGGCGAGAGGCTCCCAGTAGACGACTGGGTTGATAGGCCGGATGTGGAAGTGGGGACTAAAGACCCACGCAGCTGACCGGTACTAATAAGCCGATAACTTGACACCACATGAGTGGTGCTCGCGTCCACTTTGTGGTTCTCGATTTACGGTCGAGAACCGATTGATCACCAGCTAACGCTGGTGATCCTCAGACTGAAAAATCAATAGTGTTTCGGCGGCCATAGCGAAGGAGAAACGCCCGGTTACATTCCGAACCCGGAAGCTAAGACCTTCAGCGCCGATGGTACTGCAGGGGGGACCCTGTGGGAGAGTAGGACACCGCCGGACTTCTTTGTGAAATGGCCACCCGTGAGGGTGGCCATTTTGCATTAACAAGGAAACAAGATGACGAACAGCGATACGCCCAAGGGACCATCTGGTCGCTCCAGCGACAAGCGACCCTCCGATCGTCCACCCCGCACGGGTGGGCCAGGTCGGCCGCAGCGCTCTAACGACAGCAGGCCTTCGAGAGATACCCCTCGCGATGGAGAACGTCCTGCCGAGCGCAGGACCTCCTCAGACACTCCCCGTAGCAGTGATCGTGAGCGTCCCCGGGATGGGGAGAGGCAGAGACCGCGTGATGGTCAGCGCGATAGTCCACGCGGTGCACCATCGGGTGGGCCCAGGCGATCCTTTGGAAAGCCAGGGGCGAGCGATCGTCCTCGCCCACCCAGAGTGGGAGATCGTGAGTCGCGGCCCCGTGAAGCAGATGAGCCACGTCACGATGATCCGCCCGTTGACGAGGATGCCCTGCCGGGAGAATTGGATAAGGCTGCCTGGCGAGAATTAAAGGCGTTGACGAAAGAGAACGCAGAATGGGTTGCTGGACACCTGGTCATGACCAATCGTGTTGTCGATGAGGACCCCGAGCGAGCGCACAAGCACGCGCTCGCTGCAGCAAGACGGGCAGGTCGAATCCCAGTGGTTCGAGAGACCCTGGGCATTACTGCTTATTTGATAGGAGATTTTGGGCTTGCGCTTCGCGAGCTTCGCACGTATCGCAGGCTTTCTGGAAGCAATGAGCAGCTCCCCCTGATGGTGGACTGTGAGAGAGGCCTTGGGCGCCCAGCCAAGGCCATCGAGCTAGCTGGTGATGTCGATCGAGCGAGCTTGCCCACGGCTGTTCAGGTTGAGCTGGCTATTGCCCGCTCTGGTGCACGGCTCGACCTAGGTCAGACCGAGCTTGCACTCACAGAGCTGGAGATTCCGCAGCTCACGCCCAACACCGTGTATTCCTTTTCCCCGGCGCTGTTTGACAGCTATGCGGTTGTCTTGGCGGAACTGGGGCGCGACGCTGATGCAGAGATGTGGGGGCAACGAGCCAACGAGGCGGCTGAAGCGCTAGCGCAGGCCGCCGGAGCGGGTGATGACGACACCGTTGAGGTTGTGGAAATGCCAGAAGACGGTGCTTGATGACTAAAGGCACACCATTAGCTGGAGTGTCCCTGATTTTGGCGGACTTAGACGGGGTCATTTACCAGGGCCCCTCAGCTATTCCGCACGCGGTGAAGGCGTTGGTGAAAGCAGCCAGCAGCACGACACTGGGTTACGTCACGAACAATGCCTCCAGGACGCCTGAACAGGTGGCCCACCAGCTTGCTGGTTACGGTCTGCCAGCTTCGGCCAAGGATGTGGTGACATCCCCGCAATCGGCAGCCAGGGTGTTGAAAAGCCTGCTGCCGACGGGGGCACTCGTCTTAGTGGTGGGTGGCGAGGGTTTGGTCACTGAGGTTGAAGCGGCTGGTTTCCGGATCACCCGGAGTGCTGATGACGCCCCTGACGCTGTCGTCCAAGGTTTTTCTCCCGAGGTGGGGTGGCTGGCCCTCGCGCAAGCGTCCTTTGCTCTGCAAAGAAGACCAGAAATCCCCTGGATAGCCACTAACACCGACTGGACCATTCCGGTGGAGGGAGGCATTGCTCCGGGAAACGGAGCAATGGTCTCTGCGGTTCATCTAGCGGTGGGCCGATTGGCCACGTTTGCCGGAAAACCCGAGCCAGAAATCTTCCAGGTCGCACTCGAGCGCTTTGGTGTTGCCCCTGAGCGCACCCTGATGGTGGGGGATCGGCTTGATACCGATGTTCTTGGAGCGAACCGAGCGGGGCTTTTGTCTGCCCTGGTGTTGACCGGCATTGATTCAGCAAAGACGCTGTTGGCTAGCGATGTCAGCATGCGACCGGGATTTGTTCTAAAAGACCTGCGTCAGCTCCACGAGCCCTACCCCGAGGTGGTGTCGTCCATCGATGCCGATGGAGTCCACACGGTGGAGGTGGGCAAAGCGGTAGTCCGGCGCAAAGAAAACCTGATTCGCGTCGCTCGTGCGGGAAAGAAAATAGACCTGATCCGTGCCGGAGCAGCCATTGTGCACGACTCGGGTTTGAAGATTTTCGGTCTTGATGTTGATCCGCAGATATATTCGTGAGTATGGTTGCGACCCCAGAAGATTTTGATTCCAGGCTTCAAGCTGTGATGGAGCTTCCGCTTGATCAACGCCAGGATGCTCTGCAGGAGCTCTATGACGAGCTGGGCGCCGTGTTGGACTCTCCCGAATCGGTGTGATGCCAGAGGTCCGTCTTGATAACGCCATTGTCCTTCGCGGCCTAGTTGAAAGCCGCACCAAAGCTAAGCGGCGTCTTGCTGCGGGGGATGTCGTGGTCAATGGCGTCGTCACCTCGAAGCCATCGATGCTGGTCAAGGAGTCAGACACCATTGAGGTCCAAGGTGGCGTGGACCCAGTGGGTCGGGGAGCTCTCAAGTTAGCCCCAGCCCTCGATCAGTGGGGGATTGACCCACACTCTCGCACCTGCCTTGATCTGGGTGCTTCGACTGGTGGGTTTACTGAGGTATTACTGGGCCTCGGAGCACAGCAGGTGGTCGCTCTTGATGTGGGGCGAGATCAATTGCATCCTCGGATTGCCAAGGACCCTCGTGTGCTGCAAAGAGACGGGGTGAACGCCAAAGAACTCACTGTCGCTGTGTGGGCGGAAATCGGTGTCGATAACGTGTCTTTGGTTGTGGCGGACCTCAGTTTTATTTCGCTGACTCAGATTATTTCTCCGGTTGTGTCTGCTGTGGGATTGTGTGATTGGGTCTGTTTGATTAAGCCCCAATTTGAGGTAGGGAGAGAAAGAATCAGCGAAGGAATCGCAAAACAGGCGGATTCACATGACAAAGCAATTCTCGCTGTTCTGGCTCATGCACGGGAAAGTGGGCTGCACTCTGCTGGAATTATGCGCTCTCCCATCACGGGAGAGGCGGGCAACACTGAGTACCTGTGTTGGCTGAGCCCCACGGAGCGCGGTAATCAGACACAATGGTCTTTGGACATTCACACGCTGACCCATTCCTGAGCAAGGAGAGCGCATGACGAAGAGACACATGCTCGTCGTTGCTCATACCGGGCGCGCGGATGCGCTCAACGCTGGTGTTCATGTGTGTCAGCAACTTCTCGGAGCTGGGCTTACTCCGGTAGTTTCTTCCGTGCAAAAAGAAGACTTTATCCATGCAGGTGTTACCAAGCTCCTCGAGCTCGGTGTTGATGTGCAACTGAGTGACATTGAGCTCACCATTGTTTTAGGTGGCGATGGCACCATTTTGGCTGCCGCTGAATTGACCAGAGGTTCGAAGGCTCCGCTTCTCGGAATCAACCACGGTCACGTGGGGTTCTTAGCGGAGAGCGAGAAAGACGACTTGGCGTGGACTGTGTCCCAAGCTCTGGCCTTGGAATACGACGTTGATGAGCGCCTGGTGCTCGATGTCAGTGTTGTTGAGAACGGTGTGGAGACCTTTCGAACCTTTGCCATTAACGAAGCAACCGTGGAGAAAGCATCCCGAGCTCGCATGATCGAAGTGGTCTTAGAAGTTGACGGTCGGCCGCTGTCCACCTTCGGTGCTGATGGTGTCGTGATGGCAACCCCCACCGGGTCCACTGCATATTCTTTCTCGGCAGGCGGTCCAGTGGTGTGGCCAGAGGTTGAGGCTCTCTTGATGGTCCCGCTCTCCGCGCATGCCCTTTTCGCGCGACCCCTCGTGGTGGGGCCCAAATCCATCCTTGCTGTGGAGCTGTTGGAGCGCTCTGGCGCTCCCGCAGTGCTGTGGTGCGATGGGCGACGAGGTGTTGATTTGCAGCCAGGTGCCCGGGTGATCGCGCAAGCCAGTTCGGAACCGATTCGTTTGGCCAGGCTCCACCCTGGGCCCTTCACAGATCGTCTGGTTCAAAAGTTTGCTCTGCCGGTCACTGGCTGGCGCGGCCCGGGAGTGTCGTAGACCCCATGATTATTGACATCACCATCTCAGACTTGGGAGTTATCTCCCAGGCCACTCTGCCTTTGGGCCCCGGTCTCACCGCGGTGACGGGTGAAACGGGAGCGGGTAAGACCATGGTGGTCACTGCTTTAGGGCTCTTGTTGGGTGCTCGTGCTGATTCTGCACGGGTGAGGCAAGGCAGCCAGGCCACCTGGGTTGAGGGACGCTTTTCCCTGGAAGCGCATTCACCGGTTATCCAGCGGGCCCTTGAGCTCGGTGCCGGTGTTGATGATGGCGAGCTTGTGCTCGCCCGTGAAGTCCAATCCGAGGGTCGCTCGAGGGCGGTAGTCGGCGGCAGGGGAGCGCCGGTGTCAGCGCTTGGCGAGTTGGGGGAACACCTCGTAGTGATCCACGGCCAGAGCGACCAGATCCGCTTGAAGTCTGAGTCTGCTCAGCGTCAGGCTCTGGACCGTTTTGCAGGAGCGGCTCTTACTGCGGTCCTGGAGCGTTACCAGACCGCCTTCGAAGGGTTCAAGACCCTGGAACAACAACGGGCCGAATTGCAAGCAAGCATGGACCAGCGCCATCGAGAAGCTCAAGAGCTCCGCGATGCCCTCGAAGACATCGATGGTCTGGCTCCGGTTGCCGGCGAAGACGTCCACCTGGTGGAAACCATTTCCAGGTTGACCAACACTGAGGATCTCAGAATTTCAGCTGACCTTGCCAAGAAGGCGCTGTCGGGAGATGACGTTGGTTTTGATTCCAGAGATGCAAGTGCACTGCTCGATGAGGCAGTTCGAGCGCTCGACCGGGTGGTTGCGTTTGATCCGGCCCTCGAGCCCATTAAAGGCGCCCTTGTTGAGGCGGGCTTCCAAATCTCTGAAGCAACAGCGTCGTTGGCTGGCTATCTCCAGGGACTCGAATCCGATGGTGGCCTGACCTTAGAAAACGCTCACCAAAGGCTTGCCTCGCTCAACAACTTGCTAAGGCGCTACGGCCCAACCCTGGAGAATGTTCTGGAGTTGCAGAGAACCGGAAGCGACCGCCTTCTGGAACTCGACACCGACGGTGACACCTTGGGTGCACTGACCCAGCAGGCAGGACAAGCACTGGCTCAGGCCACAGAGTTAGCAGGCGAGCTCTCCGAGCTTCGCCAGCTAGCAGCTACCAAGCTTGCCTCTGCGGTAACAGATGAACTTTCTGCTTTGGCTATGCCCAATGCCACCTTGCACGTCACGGTGGAGCAAGGCGAGACACTCGGTGCTCATGGCCAAGATAAGGTGAGTATTTTGCTCGCAGCCCACCCCGGTGCAGAGCCGTTGGCTCTTGGCAAAGGGGCGTCCGGTGGAGAGCTCTCCAGGGTGATGCTGGCGTTGGAGGTCGTTATTGCTGGGTCTGACCCGGTTCCGACTTTTGTCTTTGACGAGGTCGACGCTGGTGTGGGCGGAGCGAGTGCCCTGGAAATTGGCAGGCGCTTGGACGCTCTGGCGCAAACTGCCCAGGTGATTGTTGTCACGCACCTAGCCCAGGTTGCTGCGTTTGCCAATAACCATCTCCGGGTTGTGAAAGACACCGACGGGCAAGTTACGACCTCGAGTGTCCAAGCGCTGGCAGGGGAGGAGCGGGTAGCTGAGCTCGCTCGCATGCTCGGGGGTATGGCGGATTCTCAAACAGCCCTGTCACATGCTCGTGAGCTGATTGAGAAGACTCATTCGGTGAGTCGTCGCTAAGAGTGTCTTAAACCAGGTACCGTTGAATTCCGTGGCGGACACCAAAAAACAGCCGGAATCTAAAATCACAAGACACATCTTTGTGACCGGTGGTGTCGTCTCTTCTTTAGGTAAGGGTCTCACCGCGGCGTCGCTCGGAAACCTGCTCTCTGGCCGAGGACTGCGCGTGGTCATGCAAAAGCTTGACCCGTATTTGAACGTCGATCCTGGAACGATGAACCCGTTCCAGCACGGCGAAGTTTTTGTGACCGATGACGGTGCTGAAACAGACTTAGACATCGGACACTATGAGCGGTTCTTGGACATAAACCTCTCCCAAGCGGCAAACGTCACCACCGGTCAGATTTACCAAGAAGTGATCGGCAGGGAACGACGAGGCGAGTACCTAGGCGACACCGTCCAGGTGATCCCGCATATCACTGATGAGATTAAGCGCAGGATGCGCCTCCAGGCCCACCAAGACCCAAGGCCCGATGTGATCATTACGGAAATTGGTGGAACCGTGGGCGATATCGAAAGCCAGCCGTTTATTGAAGCTGCTCGCCAAGTGCGCCACGAACTCGGCAGAGACAATGTTTTTTTTGTTCATGTGTCGTTGGTTCCGTTCATGGGCGCCTCTGGGGAACAAAAGACCAAACCCACCCAACACTCGGTTGCAGCATTGCGCTCGATTGGTATCCAGCCAGATGCTCTGGTGTTACGCAGTGACCGGCCGGTGGAGAGCGCCAATCGTCGCAAGATTGCACTGATGTGTGACGTGGATGAAGCTGCTGTGGTGAACGCCGTCGACGTAGCAAGTATTTATGACATCCCAGCGCTCCTGCATAGCCAGGATCTGGATGACTACATCATCGACAGCCTCGGGCTCGAAGCCGGCGAGATGGTGTGGGACGGGTGGAAAGACTTACTTGATGCTGTGCACCATCCCCAGCACACCATCACCATCGGAATGGTCGGGAAGTACATCGACCTTCCGGATGCGTATTTGTCCGTCAGCGAAGCAATTCGCTCAGGTGGCTTCGCCCATCAGACCAAGGTGGAGTTGAAGTGGATAGCGAGCGACGAGTGTGAATCGCCCGCAGGTGCAGAAAAGGCTCTCGCGGATGTGGATGGCATCTGTGTGCCGGGTGGTTTTGGTATCAGGGGTATCGAAGGAAAAGTAGGTGCGCTTCGTTACGCCAGAGAAAACGGCATCCCGACCCTGGGACTCTGTTTGGGCTTGCAGTGCATGGTCATTGAATACGCCAGAAATGTTGCGGGCCTGGAAGGCGCATCGAGCACCGAGTTTGATCCGGATGCTTCGCATCCGGTGATTGCAACGATGGCAGAGCAGGTCGATATCGTCTCGGGTAAGGGCGACATGGGTGGCACCATGAGACTAGGCCTCTATGAAGCCAAGCTCGGCGCAGGCACTGTCGTAGCAGAACTCTATGGGGCTAGCTCCATTCACGAGAGACACCGCCACCGCTTTGAAGTGAACAACTCCTACCGCGACGAATTAGCCAAGGCTGGTCTTGTGTTCTCGGGAACCAGCCCCGATGGAACACTCGTGGAGTTTGTGGAACTGCCTAGGGCGGTTCACCCTTTCTATGTCTCCACCCAAGCCCACCCGGAGCTTCGCTCCAGGCCAAACCGGGCGCACCCCTTGTTCGCAGGTTTGGTGGAGGCCGCTCTTGAGCGCCATAACTCATCTGCGCTGTTCCAGGTCACCGATCAGGCCAACTAATGGCCGATCGGTTCATTCCGGAAGACACCCCGCAGAGTATCCCTGTGTTGTCCAGAGACACTGTCTATGACGGCGCCATATGGGACGTTGTGCGGGAAACCTTTGCCTACAACGGTGAGGTGCTGAGCAGGGACTTTATTGACCACACCGGTGCTGTTGCGGTGGTTGCGTTGAATGAAACAAACGACGTCATGATGATCAGGCAGTATCGCCACGCAATCAGGACACTGAATTGGGAAATCCCGGCCGGCCTTTTGGATATGGAAGGTGAAGACCCTCTGGAGTGCGGCAAACGCGAGTTAGCCGAAGAGGCTGACTTAGAAGCCGACGAGTGGTCTTTCTTGATGACGTTGAACACAACTCCTGGCGGTTCCAATGAGTTCATTCATATCTATATTGCGAGGGGCCTGCACCCTCTCGAGCACAGCTATGTGCGAGAGGGCGAAGAAGCGGACTTAGAAACCAGGTTTGTGCCCTTGGATGACACCATTGAGGCCATCATGCAAGGGAAAATCACCAACCAGATTGCCGTGACCGCCCTGCTAGCAGCGCATGTCTCTCTCCGCTGAAAGTTGGGCAACCGAGGGTGGGCGAGTCGCCCCCACGGACTTAGAGCGTGAGCGTGATCGATACCTGCGCTATGTGAGCCTCGAGCGGGGTCGCTCAAAAAACACCGTAGCTGCCTATCGCTCTGATCTAGCTTCCTACCTGGACTGGTTATTCCACAAGAATGTGAAGTCTGCCACGGACGTCACCAAGAACCACGTCGTTGATTACGTGGCGGAGCTGCCAGGTATCGCAACGACGGTGTCGAGGAAGCTCTCCAGCATTCGAAACTTTCACCGGTTCTTGGTGGAAGAGTCTGTTGTCCTTGTGGACCCGAGCGCTGATGTTCCAGCCCCCAGCCTCCCGAAACGATTACCCAAAGCGCTCAGCATCACCCAGGTCCAAGCCCTGCTTGATTCCGTGGTCGGGGATGATGCGCTAGCGCTTCGCGATCGGGCTCTCTTGGAGTTCCTCTATGCGACCGGAGCCCGTATTTCAGAGGCCCTAGCGCTGAGTATCGATGACATTGTCGGCGATGACAACCACACGAGGGACACCGTCAGGGTGACCGGAAAAGGCAGCAAACAACGAATTGTTCCGGTGGGCTCGTTCGCGAGGGACGCTCTCGATAGCTACCTGACCAGAGCTCGTCCACTTTTGATCCAGAAGGCCCGGGCCTCAACCCCTGTGGTGTTTGTAGGAGCCAGGGGAGCAGCGCTCAGTCGACAAAATGCCTGGCTCATCTTGCAAAGAGCGGCAGAGCGGGCTCACTTAGAAGGTCTTGTCTCACCACATACCCTGCGGCATTCCTTTGCCACCCACGTGTTGTCTGGTGGAGCAGATATTCGGGTAGTGCAGGAGCTTTTAGGGCATTCTTCGGTACACACCACGCAGATTTATACGAAAATCACCCTGGATGCGTTGCGGGATGTGTATCACAGTGCACACCCGCGTGCCCGCTGAGGCAACGCGATAGACTGCTCGCATGGTGAAAACAGAGGCGACGAGAGGTCCCACGGGCCGCCCTCTGCGCGAATTCCCTGAACCTCCGACGCTTAAGTCCCATGGCCCAGCGCGGATTATTGCGCTGTGTAACCAAAAGGGTGGGGTGGGCAAGACCACCACCACGATCAGCTTGGGCGGTGCGTTGGCCGAATACGGCCGCACCGTCTTGATGATTGATTTTGACCCTCAAGGAGCTCTCTCGGCGGGGCTCGGAGTGAACACGCACGACCAGGTCACTATTTATGACCTTCTGATCGGCCGAGAAACGGACATCAGAAAAGCCATTCACCCAACCAAAACACCGGGTATCCACGTCATTCCTGCGAACATCGATCTCTCCGCTGCGGAGGTTCACCTCGTCAGCGAGGTCGCTCGTGAGCAAATTCTTGCTCGAATTCTCAAACCCATTTTGGACGACTACGACGTTGTTCTGATCGACTGCCAACCTTCGCTTGGTTTGTTGACGGTGAATGCTTTGACCGCAGCCCACGGTGTGCTGATTCCGCTGGAGACCGAGTACTTTGCTCTGCGGGGAGTTGCTCTACTGATTGACACCATCGACAAGGTTCGCGAGCGTTTGAACTCTGCCATTCGAGTCGATGGCATTGTTGCCACCATGTTTGATTCACGGACCCTGCACGCTAAAGAGGTCATGGAACGGGTTGTTGAGACATTTGGCGACACGGTGTTAGACACAGTGATTGGTCGGACAGTCAAGTTCCCCGACGCTTCGGTTGCGGCAGTGCCCATTACTGAGTTTGCTCCGACACATTCCAGTGCGAACACCTATCGCCAGCTAGCCAGAGAGCTGATCGCCCGTGGCGCCATCGCCTAAGGCCAGCATGGTCCGGGAACTAGACGAGCAGGTCGTTGCGCCGGGTTTCCAAGTTCGCCTGAGTAACTTCGATGGCCCTTTTGATCTTCTGCTGAGCCTGATTGGCAAACGCGAGCTCGATATCACCGAGGTTGCTCTGAGCGAGGTAACAGATGAGTTCCTCTCCTACCTCCACAACCTAGAAGGAGCAGCGGAGCTGGATGCTGCGAGTGAGTTCCTCGTGGTCGCCGCAACCCTGCTGGATATGAAAATAGTGGGGTTGCTCCCGCAGGGAGAATTTGTTGATGCCGAGGACGTTGCGCTCCTGGAAGCCCGTGACCTGCTGTTTGCCAGGTTGTTGCAATACCGAGCCTTCAAGGAGGTCTCCGGATGGTTTGGAGACAAACTGGAAAAAGAGTCCAAGCGGCACGCCAGAAGCGTGGCCTTGGAAGAGAAGTTTGTTTCGCACACACCCGAGTTGCGCTGGACCTTGAGTGCCGAGGACTTCCAGGCGCTGGCGCTCCTAGCGCTCACCCCCCACGAAATTCCGATGATTGGCCTAGATCACTTACACGCCCCCTTGGTGAGCATTCGAGAGCAGGCAGCGCACGTTATTTCGATGTTGAAGGGGCACGGGCCCGTGAGCTTTCGAGTTTTGATTGCCGGGGTTTCTGAGCGCGGGGTTATTGTTGCTCGCTTCTTAGCTGTGTTGGAGCTTTATCGAGAAGCTGCCATTAGCTTCCACCAACTAGAACCATTGGGGGAGCTCACGGTGCAGTGGGTTGCTCACGATTTTGGTGATGAAAACCTGGCCAGTCTGGGTGATGAGTGGGGCGGCGAGGAGAGAAGCAATGGCTGAGAAAAAAGAACACGAAGCTCAAACGGTGGTGGAGCGAAATCTAGAGCGTGAGCTCGAAGCCATTGTGATGGTCGCAGACCAACCACAAAGTGTGATCGAGCTCTCCGTTGCCTTGGACGCCCCCGTTCAGGCACTGAAAGACGCCCTTGCCTCCTTGGTAGCGGATTACAACGGCCTTGGGGCGGGACCCGAGCGAGGATTTGAGCTTCGAGAAGTTGGTGGTGGGTGGCGTATGTATGTCAGAGACCACTATGACGAGGTAGTCGCCCGGGTGATTCACGAGCAAGCTCCAGCAAAGCTCTCAAACGCGGCCCTGGAGACCCTCGCTGTGATTGCCTATAAGCAGCCGGTCACCAGGGCTCAGGTGTCAGCGATTCGTGCTGTGAATGTCGATACGGTGATTCGCACCCTCCAAGGCCGTGGATTAATCAGAGAGTCACACACGGACCCAGAAACGGGAGCCATCTTCTACCTGACAACAGAGATGTTGCTTGCGGAACTAGGAATCGAATCACTCGAAGAATTGCCCCCGTTGTCGCCGCTGCTCGATGATGGCGCTCGGGGTTTTGACGATGTCGACTGATCCAGAACAAAGCCCCCCGCTCTCGGGGGAGCCGGAGCGGCTTCAAAAGGTGCTCTCCAGGGTTGGAGTGGCGTCCAGGCGCCGGGTTGAGCAGCTGATGGCAATGGGCCGGATTACCGTCAATGGCTCCATTGCCAGTGAAATGGGTATGCGGATCAACCCCGCCACGGACATCGTTGCCGTGAACGGCAAAGTGGTGTCTTTAGATGTCTCCCTGCGCTATGTCATGCTGCACAAGCCCAAAGGTGTTGTGTCGACCCTGTCTGATGAACAGGGGCGACCAGATCTCTCGCGCTACCTAGACGACATGGGCGAGCGGTTATTCAATGTCGGGCGCTTGGATAGCGACACCACCGGATTGCTCCTGATGACCAATGACGGTGACACCGCGCACCGGCTAGCGCACCCCTCCTTTGATGTTGACAAGGTCTATGTCGCCACAGTGCAAGGAATTGCTACTCCTGCTGAACTGAAAAAGCTCGTGGAGGGTGTTGAGCTCGAAGACGGTGTGGCCAAGGCGGACCGGATCAAGCTGGTGGGGGAACCGCGGCAGAACAAGAGCATTGTTGAACTGGTGTTGCACTCTGGAAAAAACAGGATTGTGCGCCGCATGCTCGATGCGGTGGGCCACCCGGTCATTGATTTACACAGGCGAAGCTTTGGCCCACTCCATCTTGGAGGACTCAAGGCTGGCGCGTGGCGGGACTTGACTAGGCTGGAGGTAACCAGTGTGTTGACCCTGGCCCATCAGCCGCCTTCCATGGCAGGGGAGTATCCGCATGACGACAGTGAATAGTGTGCCCTTTGGCGCCGTCCACGTCATCGGAACAGGTTTACTGGGGGCAAGTTGTGGCCTAGCGCTTCGAGACAGGGGTGTCGAGGTAACCCTCGAAGACATGTCCCCATCCGCGCTGTCTCTTGCCATTGACTATGGAGCGGGGTCAGCAAGGCTGCCAGAGAGTTCCGAGCCAGAGCTCGTGATCGTGGCAACCCCGCCAGATGTCACCGGTGTCGTTGTGACAGAGGCGTTGAACAGGTTCCCTAACGCCCTCGTGATCGACGTTGCGAGCGTTAAAGGGGTGGTTGTCGACCAGGTGACAGCTTCTGGCGCTGATATCTCTCGTTTTGTGCCCACCCACCCGATGGCTGGTCGGGAACGAGGGGGCGCTGTCTCTGCGAGAAGCGACCTGTTCACAGCAAGGCCCTGGGTCATCTGCGAAGGTGAAACACACGCGGTTATCGCAGTGGAGACCATGATTAGCGCCCTGGAGGCAACCCCTATTCGCATGAGTGCCGCAGCGCACGATACTGCTGTTGCTCTGATTTCTCACGCACCCCAGTTGGTGTCTTCGATCGTCGCTGCCAGGCTTTCTGACGCTCCTACCGAAGCTCTGTCCCTGGCCGGTGGCGGTATTCGAGACCTCACCCGGATCGCTGCAAGCGATCCGGGGCTCTGGACCCACATCGTCCACGCAAACGCTGATGCCATCAAGGCTGTTTTGTCAGGCGTTCGAGAAGACCTCGATCGGGTTATCAAAGCCCTGGCAGAATCCGGCGTCGCCGGTTCCAGAAAAGACATTGCCTCCGTGATGCAACGAGGAAACGAGGGAGTCTCCAGACTGCCTGGCAAGCACGGAGTTTCCACCCGGTTCGCTTCGTTGATTGTCGTGATCGATGACCAACCAGGACAACTTGCAAAACTGCTCACCCAATTGGGTGAGTGGAATGTGAACTTAGAAGACCTACGCCTGGAGCACTCTCCAGGCGCCCAGGTTGGTTTTGCTGACCTGATTGTTGCTAAAGACGTTGTGGCAACTGTGGAAGAGAAACTTGTTGCCGGGGGCTGGCGTATTTCTGGGGAGACCGCATGAACAGCCTCGTCGTTGTTGCCGTGGACGGTCCGGCCGGTTCCGGTAAGTCAAGCGTCAGTAAAGCGGTCGCGAAAGAGCTTGGATTTAGCTATTACGACACTGGTGCCGCATACCGAGCTCTGACCTATGCAGCTCTATCGGCAGGAATAGATCTGGCTGATGAAAACGCTGTGCGAGGAGTCCAAGACTCCTATGACTACCATGCGTCAGAAGACCCCAGTGATCAGGTCTTTGTGGTGAACGGGACGATTGTGACAGAAGCCATTAGAGGTGTTGAGGTTTCTGAGGCCGTGTCCTCCATCGCCAAACACGCGAGCGTTCGAGCGGGTTTGGCGGACCACTTTCGAAGCGTGATCGCTCAGTGTCAGAATCCTGGCATTGTGATGGAGGGGCGAGACATTACGACCGTTGTCGCACCGGATGCGACCGTTCGTCTTCTCTTGACTGCCTCAGAAGAAATCCGCATCGCCAGGCGCCAGGCTGAGCTTTCCGGCGTTGTCGCAGCACCCCAGGTCGGGGAGTCGTTGGCGGCGAGAGACCGGAGTGACCAGAGTGTCGTTGATTTCATGAACGCAGCTCCGGGTGTCACCCTGCTTGATTCTGGCCCGTTGACTTTTGATGAAACCGTGTTGACCATGAGGTCGCTGATAACCATACGTGTAGGGGAGTCCCACCCATGAGGACCACCGATGATGCACTGAGCCCTGAAGGGGACTTTCCAGAAGACCTTCCCGAAGTCGATCCTGAGTTCATCGAGCGCTTGGAAGCGATCGATGAAGTAGAGGGGGAGCGTCGAGCCAGTGCCCTGTTACAGGGTTTGGATGAGTATGACCTCGATGACGATGACCAAGCGTTGCTCTCCGGGTGGGAAGCCCACGACCACGCTGTAGCACCAGGAAAGGCCCTGCCGGTCTTGGCGGTGGTGGGGCGACCCAATGTTGGCAAATCTGCTCTGGTGAACAGGATTTTGGGCCGGAGAGAAGCTGTCGTGCAAGACACTCCCGGTGTCACCAGGGACCGCGTGACCTATAAGGCGCTGTGGAACACCACTTCGTTCACCCTGGTAGACACGGGCGGCTGGGAACCAGATGCCAAAGGTCTGGCTAAATCCGTGGCACTCCAAGCCGAAGTAGCCATTGACTTAGCCGATGCCATCTTGTTTGTCGTCGATGCAGTCGTCGGTGGCACAGCCACCGACGAGCAGGTAGTGAAGCTCCTGCGCCAGTCGGACAGACCCGTGATTTTGGTGGCTAACAAAGTTGATGACCAGCGCCAGGAATCCGATGCGACAGCGCTGTGGAGTTTGGGACTGGGTGAGCCATGGCCAGTGTCCGCCCTGCACGGCCGAGGAGTCGCAGACCTACTCGATCACGTCATTGGCGTTATGCCCAAGGAATCTGCCGTTGCGAAAATCGAAGTGGCAGGCCCTCGAAGAGTGGCGCTCTTAGGCAGGCCTAACGTTGGTAAATCAAGCCTGTTGAACAAAGCCGCCGGTTCCGAGCGCGTTGTGGTGAGCGATGAAGCGGGAACAACCAGAGACCCTGTTGACGAACTGGTCGACATTGCGGGTAAGACCTGGCGTTTTGTGGATACCGCCGGCATTAGGCGGAGGGTTCATCTCCAACAGGGCGCTGACTTCTATGCGAGCTTGCGCACCACGGCAGCACTGGAGAAAGCAGAAGTTGCCGTTGTCCTCTTGGACGTCTCCGTTCCGATCAGCGAACAAGACGTTCGTATTATTGACTTGGTCCTAGAGTCGGGCCGATCCTTAGTTCTTGCCTTTAACAAATGGGATCTCCTGGATGATGACCGCAGGCGCTATCTCGAGCGAGAGATTGAAAAAGACCTAGCCCACGTCGCGTGGGCACCGAGGGTCAACATCTCTGCAACCACGGGTCGCCACATTGAAAAACTGGTTCCCGCTCTCGAAGTGGCTCTGGAGTCATGGGACACCCGTGTTCCCACCGGTAAATTCAATGCTTTCCTAGCGGAGTTGGTTGCTGCCCACCCGCACCCGGTGCGAGGGGGCAGGCAACCGAGGATCCTCTTTGGCACGCAGGCTTCCACCAGGCCACCGACGTTCGTACTCTTCACCAGTGGCTTCCTAGACCCGCAATACCGTCGCTTTATTGCCAGGCGCCTCCGCGAAATCTACGGCTTCGAAGGCTCGCCCATTCAGATCAACGTCCGGGTGCGCGAGAAGCGTGGAAAGAAGCGCTAAACCGTGTCAATGATGCCGCCGCCACTCCCACCCGAACACCTTCGGGATCCAGGCGATGCCTGGGTAGAGGGACCAGACGGTAAGCGTTACTGGGGCACCTTTGGAGCGGCGGGGCTTCTTGTCATGCATCCGCCACTAGGCGTTCTTTTGCAATTGAGAGCCGACTGGTCCCACCACGGTGGAACCTGGGGCATTCCAGGAGGCGCTCTCAAACTCGGTGAGGACGCCATCACCGCTGCATTACGAGAAGCTCACGAAGAGGCTGGGGTGCCAGAAGACAAGGTGTCGGTCATCGACACTTTCCTGCTTGATCTTGGCTTCTGGTCCTACACAACAGTGCTCGGGGTAGCAGAGTCGTTTTTTCAACCAGAGGTCACGGACCACGAGAGCGTAGCTCTCGAATGGGTGCCGCTTGACGAAGTCGGCGGCAGAGACCTGCACCCAGCCTTCAAAAAGGAGTGGGCGCACCTGCGAATAGCTCTGGAGCGAGCAGGGTAGACTCATGAGGTTGCCGGCCCATCACCGTCAATAAGCCACGGGCTGTGGCGCAGCTTGGTAGCGCACTTGACTGGGGGTCAAGGGGTCGCAGGTTCAAATCCTGTCAGCCCGACAGTGTGATCTCTCAAGACATAGGAAACTTTCGAACCCTCAGGGGTTGGGGAGTTTTCCTGATTCTGGCTTTCCATGTGCGTTGTTGGGTGAATAGATGTCGCCAGGCTGCGAGGGCAAAACTGGCCAAA
>Ga0209702_10005773_pt1 | contig 16520 bp, 17 predicted proteins | sample FRY01_FD_187210 | JGI IMG/M metagenome (GOLD analysis project Ga0209702, IMG submission 187210) | Freshwater microbial communities from Lake Fryxell liftoff mats and glacier meltwater in Antarctica - FRY-01 (SPAdes) (version 2) | ecosystem: Environmental > Aquatic > Freshwater > Ice > Glacier...
GCCCGAGCTGACGACCCACGAGAACAGGAAGGCGACCGTGATGGCGAGCGAGATGAGGGTCATCATCCCAGGCAGTCGGTCGGTCAGTTCCCGCCATGCTCCCTTTAGGAATACCACACCGCCATAGAGGAAGACGACCGTGGCGAGCACGGGTCCGATCCAGTCCGATCCGGGGAACGCCGGGGCCAGGTAACCGAGGAGCTCCTGGATGTGGGCAGACCAGAAGACCACCGGAACGGTGAGCGCGAGCGAGAGCCAGAACCGGTCCCGGAACATCGCGGGAGAGTGACCCTCGTGCTTGTCATGGCCCCCTTGCTTGTCGTGCTTGTCTTGGCCTGAATGGCCGGACGTCGCTCCAGGCTTGTGCGGCTGGTCGTGCACTTCAATAGCGCTCTTTTTCATCGGGCCTCCTTAAACCATCTACCCCATTCTCAATCGTTGTCATTCGAAGCTTTATAGTGGGCGGAAACCGTTCGTTGGCACACGTACGCCAGGCAAGCCCGGAGCAGAGTCCGCTGGTCATGATTCGTTAACGTTAAGATAACTGTTACACAACCCCTTGATCCTTGTGATCCCATGCCGTATCCGCCGACTATGCAGACACATCAGCACAAGCACATTAGAACAAGCTCATCAGCATAAGCACATCAGCATAAGCACCTCAGCATAAACCGATTGGAGATACCGCATGCCCTTTAACCACAAGCGATTCATTGTCGCGCTCTGCCCGGTTCTTTTGGCGGCACCGGTTTTTGCCCAGCCTGGCGATACCAGGTCCGACGCTACCAAGGCCGACTCTACCGGGCCCGAATCTGCCGTGGTTGAAGAAATCCACGTGATAGGGCGACGGGTAAATCTGGTCGGCCAGGCGTCCAGCGCTTCGGAAGGTATTGTCTCCCAGGAAGAGATCGCGATCAGGCCACTGCTGCGCACCGGCGAGGTGCTGGAAACCGTGCCAGGCGTTGTGGCTACTCAGCACAGCGGGCCGGGTAAGGCCAACCAGTACTTTCTGCGCGGTTTCAACCTGGACCATGGCAATGACTTTGCCACGTTCATCGATGCCATGCCGGTCAATATGCGCACCCATGGTCACGGCCAGGGCTATACCGACTTGAACTTCATCATTCCCGAACTGATTGGCCAGATTGCCTACCAGAAAGGCTCCTATTATCCGGGTACTGGGGATTTTTCCGGGACGGGCTCGGCAAGAATAAGCATGGCCGACAGTCAGGACACGCACCGCATCAAGCTGGGTACTGATTTTGGCCAGGAGAACTGGAACCGGATGCTGGCAAGCGGGGAGTTTAAAACCGGCAGCAATGCCGGACTTATCTATGGACTTGAACTCGAAGGCAGTGACGGACACTGGGATGACATTGATACCGATCTCAAGCGCAGAAACCTGTGGCTGAAGCAACAGTGGCAATCAGGTTCCAGCCAATATGGGCTCACCTTCATGGGCTATGACAACTCCTGGAACTCGGCTGATCAGATTCCGCAGCGGGCCGTAGACGCCGGTGTCATCACCGAATACGGTTCACTGAATACCACCTCCGGCGGCGACTCCAGCCGCTACAGCCTGTCCGGAAACTGGCAGCACGCCTCCGACGCCGGGGTGTTGAATGCCAGTGCTTATGTTATCGATTACGACCTGAACCTGTGGGCTGACTTCACCTACCTCATCGATCCCGCAGGTGACCAGCATCATCAGGTGGACAAGCGACAAATTTACGGCTGGGATGTCAGTTGGGCCCAGGACGGGCATTGGGGTAACTGGCAGGTCAATAACACCTTTGGCAACCAGCTGCGTTACGACGATATCGCAAAAGTTGGCATCTACCAGACGCAGGCCAGGGCGCGCACCGGCGTGTTCCGCATTGATGCCGTAGACGAGTGGAGCAACGGCAGCTATTGGGAAAATGAGCTGCGCTGGACTGAAAACTTTCGGACCACTGCGGGTTTGCGATACGACTACTTCAGCTTTAAAGTTGATCCGGCAGAAGCCGCGTATGCACCGTCGCTGCTGGTCAATGGCGGGGCAGCGAAGGCAGATATCGTGACCGCTTCAGCGGGTGCCATTTATACGTTTACGCCCGAGATTGAAATCTACGCCAATATCGGCCAGGGCTTTCACAGCAATGATGCCAGAGGCACCACCATTGAACTGGACCCAGTGACAGGTGATCCGCAGGAAATAGTGGACCCCCTTGTTGATACTCTGGGCTACGAGTTTGGTATGCGCGCCTTCCTCAACGACTCCCTGAATCTGTCCATGGCCCTGTGGTCGCTGGACATTGATTCCGAACTGGTTTTCGTTGGAGACACCGGCAGTACTGAAGATACCGGTGTCGGCAGCAAGCGCAAAGGGCTGGAACTGACGGCCTACTACTATCTGAATGACGTCTGGACACTGGATTTTGAATACGCCTGGTCGCATGCACGCTTCAAAGAAAAAGTGGATGGATCCGACCTGATTCCCGGTGCCCTGGAGCATGTCCTCAGCGGCGGCGTGAATGCCCGGTTTTCTGATCGCTTCTACAGCAACTTCAGAGTGCGGCATTTCGAGGATTATCCGCTTGATGGCGGACGCACGGCGACAGCCAGCACCATCGCCAATCTGCGCCTGGCCTGGCAGTTCACCGACAAGCTGGAAGGCAGCCTGGATATCCTGAACCTGTTTGATTCCTCAGACCGGGATATTCAGTACGTGTATGAATCCAGGCTCCGGAGCGAACTGCAGGCCGGGCTGGACCCGGTAGAGGATGTGCATTTCCACATCTTTGAGCCGCGCTCTTACCATGTCAATCTGACTTACCAGTTTTAAACAGAGCCGAGGCAACATCAGAAAACTCGTAATACGTTATATGTTAGCTCTTATTAGTGTACTACGCCCCAGAGCTTATCCCTGCCATCAACGCGGCATCACGCCCGGCGGGCATTCAGGCCAAAGAATACAGCGGCACTTATCAACGCCTCATCTTCGCTGACCAGGCAAGCGCGATTATGTTCCGCACAGGCCAGGTGGAGCGCGTCCAGTGTTCTCAGGCTGGTCTTGCGCATAGTGATCCAATGGATCGCACGCTGGTAACAGGAAGATTCACCTGTTCACTGGCCTGCCCCTGACGGTAATAAGGCAACAGCGCGCTGGTATCAAAATACAACATCAGAAGCGCTCTTCGTCCCGAAGTTTTCTCACTGCCTCTGCAGCGCTCTCTTTGCTTGCAGGCAACGAGGCTCTGAGCCCAGAGCGATCGGTAAATCGAACGGGTTCGGCCTGGAGAGCCGTCAACCGCGCTGCGGGCCTGCCATGGCGCAGGATAACGATCTCTTCTCCGGCCGCCACCGCGTCCAGCAGATTAGACAGCTTTTCACGCGTTTCCCCAACATTGATCTTCTGCATGTTTAAGCGTCTACCCCTTCCGTATTGTGTACACAAAAAGCGTACTCCTGCGGATTTCCTATTGCAATACCGGTGGTTTCTATCGTCAAGAGCCATCCGCCTGATGCAATGACTGCGCAGCAACAAAAGTGTCCAGCACTGGAAGGTCTTGCATATCCCGCACCGTGTTGGTCGCAAGCACATGGGGGCGTCGCCATCCCTGTAACCCGCAGCCTGATGGCTATTTATCAGCTCTGGCAGTCTTATCCGCTCTAGCAGCAAGCAGCGAGTAGTTCTTAGATGGGGTTTGTTGAGCGCATACCCTGCAGGAACTCCACCAGCTCATGAATTTGAGTGCTGGGGTTGTCTGTATGGTGTTGAAGAGCAGCTATATTCGCGCGCTTCGCATTGCTTTTCGCATGCTCTAGTTGCCCAGCTAGCTCTGCAAAAATACCCTTACCCCCTTTTTGATAGTGGGGCATGTATTTTTTTAAGTCAGCCCAAACCTGGTCGCCAACGCTATTACCCGGCAGGGACTCGTATGGGGCTGTGGAATAATGGAAATGCAATAGCAACCAATACTCAAAACAAGGAACAGAAGTCACAGCAAGAAAGGTGTCTTTGGGCGTAGCTCCCGCAATTCTTCTGCAAGCCAAGTCATAGGTTTCATGGCTATCTTTATCAAAGACGCAATACACCCGGTCAAAGGGATCGCCGGCATTCTTTTCCTCTGCGTATCGCCGGAATGCAAACTGACAGATGCTGTCAGGACTGGAATCACAATCGCCTGTTATTTCGATATTGGCGCCATTGAGTTGGTAGTAGTCTTTCAGGCCCTGGAAATAATGAGGCTCCGTTTTACTACCCTCGCAAACTATTAAAACTTTAGCGTAAGGCGCACGCTTCGCTTTACGCCGCTCCAAAGAACTAGCCTGTCTGGCTTTGCGTTTATGGAAGAGATTATCCGTCCCCATTAGCCAGCTACCTTTTTGTCGCAGGCAAATCGATAGTGATGCATTTGCACAAACGGCAAAGCGCCGTAACGGCCTGACAAGTAGGAAAGCTCCAGATTCTCCCTGCCCTTTCGAGGGCTAAAATCCGTTAGCGGGTAAAGCTGAGTAGCCTGAGATGTGTCTTTTTCACAGAACCAGATTTGATCACGTCGAAACACGTCCTGATTGAGAATAGATGTTTCATGGGTGGTGAACACCAATTGCGCATTTTTTGGGTTCGTTTCGGAGCTGTGAAATAATTGAACCAAGAACTGGACCAGTTTGGGGTGCAGATTGTCATGTAGTTCGTCAATGAACAGAACATAACCATTTTCAAGACAGTCCAGCCAAGGACCCGCAAAACCAAAAAAACGTTGTGTGCCTTCTGACTCGTCATTCAGATCGAAGATGACTTTATTACCCTCTGCTGTTTCATGAATAGTTTTAATACCTAAGAACTTTTTCCCACTCATTTCCTTGGCTAAGTTTTCTTTAATCGACTCTGGCATGTCATCCGGCAGTTTGTCAGGGTCAAAGAGCTCTTCGTCAACTTCAATATTGGAGATGCCCAAATCAGCCGCTTTGAGAAAATTGACAACACGCGCTTTTTCGGCGCCTCCACACATGGATGCGCTAAATCCTACGCCCCAGCCACCCACTTGACCCGTTCTCAGCGTGGTCTTAAACCAATCGTAGATTGGCTGTAATTGCTGGCTGTTCAGTTGTACTGCCGTCGAAAGAAACAAGGCGTTATCCCGAGTGGACTTTTGCCACAAATGCTTCTCTCCAGTTAGATTACTACCAAGCTCCCAGTCATAGCGCTGCTTAATCGCATCCCAAGAACGTCCGAACCAGCGCTGTGGCCTCTTTCTAGGATACGCCAACAGCCACTCCTCGTGGACTCGATCACTGGTGGCGGTAAAGCCGTACTGATATCGCACGCCGTCGACAATGAAGATCATCTCAAATTCACTGGGCTGTTGCTGTGTCGCCAAATTGAGTCGGAAGGGCTCAACTGGAAGTAAATCCCCCCGCTGTTTACCCGCTGAATGCAGCACCACTTCCTTCATCGCGCGCACCGCTCGTAACAAATTGGTTTTACCACCCGCATTCGGGCCATAAATTGCCGCCGACCGCAATAAGTCAAACTCATTGGCCGCCTTTACCTTAAACGTATTTGTGTCGCCAAGCTCTTGCCCACTCGCTTTTGCCATGCTGAAATTTTGCCGCTCCTGAAAGGAACGAAAATTGGCCACACTAAACTCAATCAGCATAGAAACCTCCTCACTTATGCGTTAGCTGGCCAAATTAGCATAAAACCTAATTAGAATGCGTTTTAATTATCATTTTTGGTATTTTTTGTCAAAATTCAATATAACTATATGTTTTTGGCAATTTTAGGCACCCAATCCAGAAACGCTTTTCCGGCGGGCGGGTGCCCGCCTTCCAGAACTGTTCTGGCCTGATGGAACCGGACAACTATTTGAAGCTTCACTAGACAGACTGCGTCATTTGTACTAACGTTCCGTCTGTTGTACGCCAACCAGGAGAATTATCATGCATACCAGTGCCACAACTGCACGCTCGGCCCGACTCGGCCTGCGCGCAACCCCCGAACAGGAAGCTGTACTGCGCCGTGCCGCCGAAGTGGCGCACAAGTCTCTCACCGATTTCATTCTCGATGCTGCCTACCAGGCAGCTGAGCAGACCTTGCTCGATCAGCGCCTATTCCTGGTTTCCGGCAGTCAATATCAAGCGCTTCTGGAAATGCTGGATCGGCCGGAGTCCGACAATCCTGGCTTAGTAGATCTGTTTGCCCGGCGTCCGCCGTGGGTTGAGAAATGAATTTGTCGGCCCCGTTGCCACTAGATGCGAACCATCAGTTAGAAGAATTCGATTGTGCTCGCCCCGCACTCAACACTTGGCTGCTGCACCATGCGCGTCAGGCTCACAGTAGCGGATCTGCAAGAACCTTCGCTGTCTGCGATGGATCTCGCGTCGCAGGCTACTTCAGCCTGACCGTTGGCCAGATCGACACGCTTGAAGCGCCCGAGCCCGTCCGGCGGGGGATGGGGCAGCATCCGATCCCGGTAATTATTCTGGCAAGACTCGCAGTCGATATCGCCTATCAAGGGCGGGGAATTGGTTTCGGCATGCTGCAGGACGCCATTCGGCGCACACTTAAAATTGCTGAGCAAGCGGGAATCCGGGCTCTGTTGACACATCCTATCGACGCGGAGGCCGAGGTGTATTATCGTCGATTCGGCTTCGAGTCGACGCCGGTGCGCGAGCGACAACTGATTCTGCTGCTTAAGGATGCGCGGCGTTTTGTTTGAAATCATGGTTGATAATCCACACTGACAGATCTAATCAAAACCCCTGAATGTTGCCAGAACACTCACCATTAAATGATTCAGACTTACATTATCTTCTTCTGCCATTATCGCCAAACTGCGGTGCAGGGTGCGGGGAACACGTAATGTCAGTCGTCCGCTATAATGCGGCGTTGCAATCGGTGCAGGCATCGCACGACCTTGCTCTACGAGCATTGCTGCCGTCGTGGTAATGCTGTCCAATGCCAATTCATAAGCCTCTTGCCATGAATCAGCGTATTCAGCGATATCAGGCAGTTCCTTGACTCTGGCTTCGAAGCAGCTTTCTCCGTCAAAATCATCTAAACGAACATTAATGTTATATCGTGTTGCCGCTGTCTTTGTCGCCCTCCCCCAGAAACGCCTTCAGTGCTAAAGCGTGTATATTCAGGATTTTTACTATGTTATTGGCATAGCCCACTTTCGGTCCATCGCTCCACGAGCCAATTACAGACCTTTGTCAGCGCACACAGCCTTCAGATCATCTTCCTCGACTTCCAAGGTGCGGTCGTGCCCCTGAGTCAGTTCATCAATGCGACGGCGGGAAATATCAAAACCGATGGTTGGGTATTGGCGGGCGAATTCTACGCAAAGGGGCAGGCCGACATAGCCCAGGCCTGGCAATTTCAACGTTTTCCATGTTATATCCGTTGTGTACAAATAATAGGCATACGGCGGGCTGACACGCCACTACACCGCAATAAGATCACCCATCCACAGCTCATGTTGACGTGACACAATCTCGGTAGCCACCTCCCATCGTTTGTGAATATCGGTGACGTCGATCTCAGCAAAACTTCTAAATGTCTGGTAATGGGCCAATTCAATCTTGTTATTCCCGTAACTTTTGCGTTCGCTCTGGCACAACACATCATAGGAATAGGTGCTCGTGCAACGCGCTAGATAGTTCGCGGCTGCCGTTGAGATGCGCTTGGCGTCTTTCATACAAAGGTGCCTGAAAACCCTGACCGCCATGCCCAGCGGATTTGGGTTTTGCTCAAGTACGACGTGGAGCGTTCGATTCTGCAGCATCTCCAGGTAAAGGGGATGCGACACAAAATTACCGGTACGCCAATTCATCAGGATCGCGTCCCAGTTAAGAACGGTGGTATCCAGCAATGAAGCGATCCCCTGGTAGGCCACATGCCCCTGCTTGATCGCCCAAGTCTCCTCGGCATTCCAGATATCCACAGGCCACTCACCTACGATAAGCCGGTAACCACCAAATTTGTTTTTCCGGGCACCAATATGGTCAATGTAACTAACCAGATCAGACCAATCACCTTCAACCACCAGGTCTATATCGGACTTGAAGCCTTTTTTGCCGTACAACGCCAAATCCCGTAATACGCCACCAAACAGATAGACATCACCGTCCGGTACAGACGCGCTAACCAGATTCAGGAATTCGGCCACACTGTTAGCCGCCGTAGAAACGCCTTTTTGCAATGGCCTCGGCTGGTCCAACCCTAAAGCAAGTTGAGGCGAGGACGAAACCGGGGATTTCTCCTGCTCGGATAACAACTGCGCTACCCGAGCGTGCAGATTGCGAAATGATTCTACAGGTTGTGTTGATAACATGTTTTCAGAGCCGCATATTCTGAACCGGCTTCAGGTCGGTTCTAACCAGATCACTGGCAACCGTAAAGCCAGGAGATTTAACAATCAACGTTTCTTTGCCCATGGCTTGGGCCACACCTATTTCATAATAAATATTTGCCAGGGTTCCAGGCGGAAAACTCTCGTGGCAAACGGCTATGCTGATCGGCGTCGCCGCGATAAGACGCCATATTTTTATAAGAACATCGCGACCGGTTACATGATGCGTCGCATCTATAGTCTTGATTTGCGCCTTGTGGCAAAGCCTGGCGATCTCAGTTCGCATCCGCTTCAACTCAGGCGGAATCTCGCCCCCAAGCTTGGTTATCAAGAAACAATGCTGGGGCATTGACTTTACAGTGCTCATCAGAGCATCCCCATCCGTGGGGCTGTAGATAATCATTTACGCTTCCTTGCCACCGGCACACCTTTGTAGGGCCCTTCCGACTTTTTGTGGGCAAGAATCTTCCCTTCCTTTCTATCAATCTTGACGTAATGGCCAGTCCGGGGGTTCTTCACCTGAACGACGTCTTTATCGCCAGATCCAGATTTTGGTTTAGACATAATTAGCATCCAAAGTTACGATTTAGCTATCGTCAGTATAGTAGACCTCCCCGTTAGTCTGCTATATCTAACTAATAGTACATTCCAAGGGCAACTGCCAAAAATACTACCCTCCTTTACGAGTCACCTTCGTCAGGCTTTCCAACATGTCCCCGGCGAGCGCCTTCCGGTCGTAGCGCGGCGCAGCCTCCAAAGCATACTGCCGATACTTCGCCATCATTTCTGGGTTGTCAGCCAGTTGCTCAATTGCTGCTTTAGGCACCCAATCCAGATTATTTACTGCAACTTCAGTGGCTGCGCCGCGAATACTTGTGCTAACAGAGTTGGTTACCCCGCTGATATCGAAAATGTTCGTCCAATACACCCAAACAGACACGTTTGTTATTTGAATGCATCACTGCTACTTTGCATGCATTCATAGTACTCACACGACTTATCACCCTCTAGTAAGAGGTAGCAAAAAGAGGTGGTAAATTATGGCCATGACGACGGTCAGGAACATACCTGATGAAGTGCTCAATGCTTTGAAAGCACGAGCTAAGCGGCACAATCGCAGCACAGAAGCTGAGGTTCGCGCCATTCTGGAAAATGCTACAAAACCAGAAGAGCGGGTTCAAATGGGGGATGCTCTGGCGGCTCTCGGTCGTCAGATCGGACTAACGAATGAGGATTTCACCGTCTTTGAACAGGTGCGCGATACAACAATCGCAGAACCTATGAGGTTCGAGTGATCATAAAAGTGCAACCAATCATTTTGTTACCCAATCTGTTAGCTCCCAGTGCCTCATGCTAGACTCAGCGCCAAATCCAAACACAGGGTAGTGAAACAACAATATGCCAAAGGTTATCCCCGTCATTCTCTCAGGCGGCTCGGGCACACGCCTGTGGCCCCTATCGCGAAAGCACTACCCCAAGCAGTTTCACAAACTCACCGGCGGTGAACACACCCTGCTGCAGGAAACCGCTTTAAGAGTCAAACACCTGGCAGCGCCCATTGTTGTCTGCAACGAAGATCACCGCTTCATGCTGGCGGAACAGCTGCACAGCATCGACATCCAGCCCGCGGCCATTCTGCTGGAGCCCGAGGCCAAAAACACGGCGCCGGCCATTGCCCTGGCGGCACTGAAAGCACTGGAAATTGACCCACAGGCCATTATCGCCGTATTCCCGGCAGATCACGTTATTCGAGACCAAACGGCTTTTAACAAAGCGTTGGACGACGCCGTAGAGGCCGCACAAAGCGGCACCGATCTGGTCACCTTCGGCATCGTGCCCACACATGCCGAAACCGGCTACGGCTACATTCAGGTTGAGCAGCAACGCGGAAACTGCATGCCAGTCAAAAGTTTTGTCGAAAAACCCGACCAGGCCACTGCTGAACAGTACCTGGAAAGCGCGCGCTACTACCGGAATAGCGGCATGTTTGTGTTCAAGGCATCCAGTTACCTTAGCGCACTCCAAAAAACAGAACCGAACATCATGACGTGCTGCCAGGCCGCACTCGACGCTGCGCGTATTGATCTGGACTTCATTCGGGTGGATGCCGAAGCATTTGCACAGAGCCCCAGCGAGTCCATTGACTACGCCGTCATGGAAAAAGCCAGCAACGTGCGCGTTGTGCCGCTCGATGCCGGTTGGAGCGACATCGGAGGTTGGCACGCCATCTGGGAGATTCTTGACAAAGATGCCAACGACACGGCAAGCATTAGGCGATGTGATCAGTCTCAGCACACACAACACCCTGATACACAACACCAGCAAAGACAAACTGATTGTCACCATCGGCCTGGATGATCTGGTGATTGTTGACACCAAAAACGCATTGCTTGTCGCACACAAAGATCAGGTACAACAGGTGAAGCAGGCAGTCGAACAGATGGCTCAACAAGGCCGCGTAGAGCACCTCTTCCACCGAGAAGTCCACCGCCCCTGGGGCAGTTACGATTCCATCGACAACGGACACCGTTATCAGGTGAAGCGAATCAGCGTAAAACCGGGCGCATCGCTGTCACTGCAGATGCATCACCACCGCGCTGAACACTGGGTGGTTGTGTCCGGCACAGCGCTTGTGCAGGTTGGAGAAAAAGAGACCATGTTGACTGAGAACCAATCGGTTTATATACCGATTGGCGAAACCCACCGATTGACTAATCCGGGCAAGGTCAAACTGGAGTTGATTGAAGTGCAGAGTGGGAGTTATCTGGGCGAGGATGATATTGTGCGGTTTGAGGATAATTTTGGGCGGATGTGAGTCTTGCTTCCTACTCTTTTATATTTGAAGCCTTTGGTCGATAGGAATATTAATATGATGGCGGCAGGCACCTCCCCGCTCTGGCAGAATAGTTGACACGTTCCGCCATCTATTCGTTAATGACCTTGATCGCAGCACTGCGCGAAGTGCTCGACAATCGGAAAATACCAAATGGCAAAAAGTAAACCGCTTATCGTTATGGTGTCCTCGACCGTTTACGGCATCGAGGAACTGCTGGAGCGCATCTACGCCATCCTGGCCCGTTTCGGCTATGAGGTATGGATGTCGCACAAGGGGACTGTGCCGGTAATTTCTACCAAGAGCGCCTTTGACAACTGCCTGCATGCGGTCGAGCAGTGCGATCTGTTTCTGAACGTGATCACCACGCACTACGGATCAGGGAAAGAGGACGCCGCGTCGAGGTCGATTACGCACGACGAGCTGCTGCGCGCTATCGAGTTGAACAAGCCTCGCTGGATTCTGGCGCACGATCAGGTGGTATTCGCACGCACGCTGCTCAGCAACTTGGGGTTCGACAATGCCAAGAAGCGCGCAGAGCTGAAGGTAAAGCGCAACCCGGTGATTGATGATCTACGTGTTATCGACATGTACGAGGCGGCGATTCGGCACGAGGTTCAAGTTGCCGATCGCAAGGGCAACTGGGTGCAAAAGTTTGTCACGGCTGATGACGCCCAGTTGTACGCCAGCGCGCAGTTCTACCGCTATCAGGAGGTGGAGAGTTTTCTTGAGGAACATTTCAAAAATCAGGCTGCGGTGGCGCAGCGTGTTGATCCGGAGAAAAAGCCATGATCCCGAAACTCATCCGAAAGCAAATTCGTCAGGGCGAAGGTATCGACACAGAATTCAAGACTGATATTCGCAACCTGGAAACCATCGCCAGAACGGTTTGCGCGTTTCTGAACACATTGGGTGGCACGGTGTTTTGTGGCGTTGATGACAAGGGCAAACTCGTTGGGGTGGATGAAGCTCAAGACCATGTCCAACAGATTCATGCCTATCTGCTACAGAGCATTACGCCCAAGGCTTTGTTTACTGTAAATATCGATAATGATGACGGGAAATCCGTACTGACCATTGATGTGCCTGAAGGAAAAGATCGTCCCTACGTGTTCGCCGGTAGCGTCTACGTGCGCGAAGGCAGCAGTACCAAGATGGCCGATGCAACCAAGTTGCGCGACATGGTGCAGTCGAAATCGGTGGCGGCCGAGCGCTGGGAGCGTCGGCCATCGATGGCAATGGAAGAAACTGATCTGGACCATGACGAAATTCGTCGCACAGTGGAGCAGGCCAAAGAGTCGGGCCGCTTTGCTTTTGCTGATGATATTGATGACGTACAAATTCTGAAGGCGCTAGCGCTTTATTCAGAAAAAGGTTTTACCCAAGCGGCCGATGTGCTTTTTGCCAAAAATCCCTCACTCCGCCATCCACAGACGCGTGTTCGCGTGACTCGCTTTGCATCGGACAAAGACGGCTATGCCTATCTGGATGATCGGTTAATGCAAGGGCCGCTGGTTAAGGTGTTTCAACAGGCCTTTGAAATGCTGTCGCAGCACGTCCGCTGGGAGGCCCGTTTTGAACCCGGCGACGTGCGTCGAACTGATCGGCCAGAGTATCCCTTCGAGGCATTGCGTGAAGGCTTGGTTAATGCGTTTGCGCACCGCGACTATTCTGGATTTTCCGGCGGCGTGACGGTGGGTATCTATCCCAACCGGATCGAGATATGGAACTCAGGGCACTTCCCGGAGGGGATACTGCCTGTCGATCTGAAGAAGAACCACCCGTCGTTGCCGACAAATCCGGACATCGCCCACGTGTTTTACTTGCGAGGCCTGATGGAGCGTATCGGGCGCGGTGGCCAACTGATCGTCAACGCCTGCCAGGATCACGGTCTTCCAGCGCCTAAGTGGATTGATCGGCCAACCGGCGTAACGCTGACGATTTTTGGACGTACCGGGCATGAGGAAGAGTTCTTGTCACCCAATCCCCGTCAGCAAACTTTGCTGGCACAGTTGAACGCCGGGGAGCACATCCGACCGAGCGAATATCATCAACAATTCGCAGTCGAGGTCTCGGATCGACAGGCGCGCCGTGACCTGGTCACACTGGAAGAAGCTGGATTGCTGCGGCGTCTTGGCAAGGGTGCGAGCACCACATACCTGCGAACCAACCGGACATGGGATAGCCTAAACCGGACATGATCCGGACATCGCAAGACGTCCGATCAATGCGTGCTGAAGTCACGTAACCAGCTGTAAAACAAGAGGTAATTTCACAATGTTGGCTGCTGACGAATTGTTGCAAGATTGCCGATCCGGACATTCCCGGCCAAAGCAAACAAGAGCCATGGCAAAGCCGAGCAGGCACCATGAAATTCGAATACGCAGCGCTCAGACCATTGATGCTTTTGCGGAAATCAACCGGATGCAGATACACATACACCTGATCGACCGGCCAGTGACGCGCTCGCATGCGCTCAGCGCTCGCAGCACCATGGGCAATTGGGTCTGGGCAATTAAGCCAGAGCGCTTGCCCGTTTGGCAGCTGTGTTTTAAGCTCAATGCGCAGATCGTGAGGCAGTGGCGACAAAGACAACTTTACAAAATCAGCACTATTTTTTGCAGCGGGCAGAACGCCTTTCTCGCGCAGTGTTTTAACAGCTGCATATAAGCGCAGCGCACTGACATTGTTCTGTTCAGCCACCTCGCGGATAGATAATTTGTTCTGCTCGGCGATCTGGATCAGCGATAAATAGAACGACTGCTTTTCTGTCAACTGCATGTGGGTATCCTCGTTAATAAAACGAGACCACATTACTGCAATCGGTCATCAATTTTTAGATGGGGTTTGTCGAGCGTTTACGTTATAACCAGAATCTTCACAAAGAACCATCACTCTCCGGCAGCACCGACTTGATGTCATACACCACCTGCGTGCTCGTTGGACACAACGGCATGTCTATAAACTCGCGATGCGCCACCGCAAGCACCACCGCCTGATAATCACAGATTGGCGGTTCATGGTCTGATGGCAACATTTTCACAGCGTACACCTCGCGCACTTCTTCAGCATCGGCCCATGGGTCATACACATCCACCGCACAACCAAAATCGGCCAGTTCGCGGATGACATCGATCACACGCGAATTGCGGATATCCGGGCAATTTTCTTTGAAGGTAATGCCCAAGACCAGTACACGCGCACCCTCCACTTTATGGCCCTTGCGGATCATCAGCTTCACGACCTGATTAGCCACATAAATGCCCATATTGTCGTTCAGTCGCCGCCCCGCCAGAATGATCTCCGGGTTATAACCTAGCTCCTGTGCCTTCTGCGTCAGATAATATGGATCGACGCTTATACAATGTCCGCCGACCAAACCAGGCTTAAACGGCAGGAAATTCCATTTAGTGGCCGCCGCTTCCAACACATCCTTAGTGCGGATACCCATGCGATTAAAAATCATCGACAATTCGTTGACGAATGCGATATTCACATCGCGCTGGGCGTTCTCAATCACCTTGGCCGCTTCAGCCACTTTGATAGAAGGTGCCAGGTGTGTTCCGGCTGTAATAATGCTCTTGTACAAAGCATCTACGCGCTGAGCAATCTCTGGAGTCGAGCCCGAGGTTACTTTTTTAATTTGCGTTAGTGTGTGCGTCTTGTCACCTGGATTGATGCGTTCGGGTGAATAACCACAGAAAAAATCCTCGTTAAATTTAAGGCCTGACAGTCGTTCTAATACGGGCACACAATCTTCTTCTGTGGCACCGGGGTAGACTGTTGATTCGTATATGACGATGTCGCCTTTCTTTAATACCTTGCCCACGGTTTCTGAAGCGCCTAGCAAAGGCCGCATATCTGGACGGTTGTACTTATCCACTGGGGTTGGCACAGTCACAATAAAAATATTGCAATCAGCAATATCATCTAGCTGCATTGAAAATCGTAAGCCCTTCTGCGCACATACTGCCTTCAAGTCGTCTTCATCAACCTCAAGGGTACGGTCGTGTCCCTGAGTTAGCTGTTCTACGCGGCGGCGGGAAATATCAAAACCCATGGTTGGGTACAGGCGAGCGAATTCTACGCAAAGCGGCAGGCCTACGTAGCCCAGGCCTATGATGGCAAGTTTTATTTGTTCCATAGATAATTTATTTCCGTGAGATGTTCTCTTAACCTGTTTTAACATTCGACTTTCTTGCTATTTCTGATGATAGCAGTTGTATCTAAACCGCAATCAGATCATGAATCCAAAGACCACGCTGACGGGCAACAAGCTCAGTTGCTACCTCCCAGCGTTTGCGAACGTCAGTAATGTCGATTTCTGCAAAATTTTTGAAGGTCTGGTAATGCGCAAGCTCGATATTGCTGCGGCCATAACTTTTGAGTTCACTCTGTCGCAGTTGGTCGAAGGTATAGGTGTGCGTGCATCTGGCAAGGTAATTCGCCGCTGCTGCTGATATTCGTCGAGCGTCCTTCATACATAGATGCCTGAAGACCCTGACAGCCATACCTAAAGGATTGGGATTTTGTTCAAGAACAATGTGAAGCGTTCTTTTTTGTAGCATCTCAAGATAGTCCGGATGTGCTACAAAAGTTCCTGTTCTCCAGTTCATCAGCACGGCGTCCCAGTTTAATACTGTTGTATCCAACAAAGATGCAATGCCTGTGTATGCTACATGAGCTTGTTTAATCGCCCACGTATCACGTGCATTCCAGATATCCACAGGCCAATCACCAACTATCAAACGGTAACCACCGAATTTGTTTTTACGCGCGCCTAGATGCTCTATGTAATTCACCAGATCTGACCAATCGCCCTCCACAACCAGATCAATGTCTGATGTAAATCCCTTCTTGCCATAAAGTGCCAAATCTCGTAACACACCACCAAACAAATAAACATCTCCGTCCGGTACTGAAGCACTGACCAGATTAAGGAATTCAATCGCATTATTGGCTGCTGTGACGACACCATCCTGCACTAAATTTGGTCGATCTAAATCCAAATCGAATTGCGCCGACGATGCGGATGAATTTGCCTGTTCAGACAACAGCTGCATCACACGCACTTGCAGGTTCGGAAACGATTCGACAGGTTTGGTTATTAACATGTTTTCAGAGCCGCATATCCGTCGCATTTTCTAATAAGAAATTTCTCAGTCATGCCAGATATAGCATCACACAGAAGCTGGCATTTATCGTAGTCATCTCTACCGGTAATCATCCCATTTTTAACTAACTTCGAAAGTAGAAGTCATGCTGCCGTCAGCATTTTTTCGGTGGAAAGCCACCATTGGCCTTGTTAGGCCGTTCGTTATTGTAAAACCAAAGCCACTGCGTAG